>Ga0102946_1000417_pt1 | contig 14893 bp, 14 predicted proteins | sample SalPon2A_A_D1_MG_FD_78209 | JGI IMG/M metagenome (GOLD analysis project Ga0102946, IMG submission 78209) | Soil microbial communities from South San Francisco under conditions of wetland restoration - Salt Pond MetaG R2A_A_D1_MG | ecosystem: Environmental > Terrestrial > Soil > Wetlands | place... | reverse complement strand
GAACCGGATAAGGTGTAAACCGGCCAGGGATGCCAACAGCCCGCCTGGCAACGGGGCATACAAATTCTAGTATGGGTAACATGCTCATATCCATCAGGGTTTGACGAACAGTATATTTACCGTTTACGGCAATGTGTTGATACAGATCAATGTCCGGAGAGTTTCACCATCTAGAATAGGTTGCCAAAGAACCAAGACTGGATCAGTAATGGAACTTGTATGTCCCGCCGGTAACCTGCCCTCCCTGAAAGCCGCTGTAGATAACGGTGCCGACGCCGTTTACATGGGGTTTAAAGACGATACCAACGCAAGGCATTTCGCCGGACTCAACTTTACCCAACGCACGTTTGAAAAAGCTGTCAGCTATGCCCACGACAAGGGTCGCAAAGTCTATGTTGCAATCAATACCTTCCCGCAACCGGCCGGGTTTGAACGCTGGAAGGCTGCTGTGGACCAGGCGGCGGACTACGGTGTTGATGCGTTGATTCTGGCGGATATGGGCGTGCTGGATTATGCCAGTTCAAAATGGCCGGACTTGCGCTTGCACTTGTCCGTGCAGGCTTCTGTTACCACTGCCGAAGGAATTGGTTTCTACCACGACAACTTTGGTATCCGGAGAGTGGTTTTGCCGCGTGTCCTGTCGGTCAGGCAGGTAGCACACGTCATTACACAATCGCCGGTGCCTGTCGAGGTTTTTGGTTTTGGCAGCCTGTGTGTCATGGTTGAAGGCCGTTGCCTGCTTTCGAGTTACGCGACCGGCAGGTCCCCGAATACCTACGGCGCCTGTTCACCGGCGTCGCATGTGCGTTGGGAAGAAACCGGTGATGGCACAAATACACGTCTCAATGGCGTATTGATCGATCACTACGCGGAAGGTGAGAAAGCCGGCTATCCCACCTTGTGCAAGGGACGTTTCCAGGTCGGCGAGCATACCTTTTATGCACTGGAAGAGCCTACCAGCCTGAATACATTGTCCATCCTGCCGGAACTCAGGAAAATCGGCGTCTCCGCCATCAAGGTCGAGGGCCGCCAGCGCAGCCCGGCTTACGTGGCGCAGGTGACTGCCGTGATGCGTGCAGCCATTGACAGTTGCATGGAAAACCCCGTCGGGTACCAGGCCAAAAGCCAGTGGATGCGGGAACTGAGCAATGTCTCGGAAGGCTCGCAAACCACGCTGGGTGCCTATCACCGGCCCTGGCAGTAGCAGGAAACACTCATGAAATTATCCATTGGACCCATCCAGTACTTCTGGGAGCGTCAACGGGTACTCGATTTTTATCAGCAAGTGGCCGATTGCCCGGCTGAGATTATTTACCTGGGTGAAGTTATTTGCTCAAAACGCCGCTTGCTGACTTTTGAGGACTGGCTGGCCATCGGCAACGAACTACAACAATCTGGTAAGGAAGTGATCCTGTCTTCCCTGACACTTTTGGAAGCTGCGTCGGAAATGGCTAGTCTGAAGAAGCTCTGCACCAACCAGTCATTTATGGTGGAAGCCAATGATATTTCTGCGGTGCAAATCCTCTATAAGCAAAAGCAACCATTCGTGACCGGTCCAAGTGTCAATATCTATAATTCCCGCAGCTTGAAGCTGCTGGCAGAAAAGGGATTGAAACGCTGGGTTTTACCGGTTGAGTTGGGGTTAGAAACCCTCAGAGACCTACAGGCAGAACGGCCTGAAGGCGTTGAAACCGAAGTATTCGCCCTCGGCCGGCTTCCGCTGGCCTACTCGGCCCGCTGTTATACCGCACGTTCTCACAACCTGCCGAAGGACGACTGCCGTTTCAAATGTATTGAATATCCGGATGGCAGATTATTGAAAACTCGTGAAGAACAGGACTTTCTGGTTCTCAATGGTATCCAGACTCAATCTGCACTGACGCACCAGGTCCTTGATCAACTACCTTCATTGCGAGCCCTGGCAGTGGACGTTCTGAGAATAAGCCCGCAATCTGAGCACACGATGCACATCGTTGAAGTTTTTGACGCCGCACTCGCAGGTGACGATACGGACCCCCTGCTTGAGACACTGCTTGACCTGTTGCCCATAGGTGCATGCAACGGCTATCTGCTTGAACATGCTGGCATGAATTTGAACCCAGAGGCCAAACATGAGACTCCGCAGACTGCTTGATCACCACCGTCGACAGGTCAACCGAAAGGCCTGGAGTGATTTGCGCGGGTTTTCCGGGGCACTGGCATCCAACGGTCAATTGAAAGCAGTCAGCCAGGCGGTTTCCCCGCAGCTGCAAATCACTGCCCTTTGTCACCGCAGCCTGATCAATGACGGCCCTGCCCTGCTATTTGAAAAGCCAGACGGATACCACATGCCGGTACTCGGCAACCTGTTTGGAAACGAGCAACGGGTACTGGCGGCGCTTGAGCTGAAGAAGCGGGAGGACCTGTATGACCTGGGGCGTGACCTGGCATTTTTACGAAACCCGCAACTACCGGAAGACCGGCAGTCTGCATTGGACATGGCGCCGGGCTTTGCACGCCTGGCGCACGTAACACCAAGAGTCAGAGACAGCGCACCCTGGCAGGAAAATGTCACCGAAGGGCCGGATGTTGACCTGGAATCGCTACCGATAACAACCTGCTGGCCCGGTGATGCCGGACGCCTGATCACCTGGGGCATGGTAATCACCCGTGGCCCGAATAAACCACGGGTCAACCTGGCCATATACCGGCAGCAGTTAATTGGCAGGAACAAGCTGATTATGCGCTGGCTGCCACACCGCGGTGGCGCGCAGGATCTGCGTGAATTTCAGCAGGCATTTCCCGGCAAATCATTTCCGGTATCCGTTGTGATTGGTGCCGATCCAGCCACCCTCCTGGCCGCGGTCACACCCATACCCGACACAATGTCCGAATACCAGTTCGCCGGTCTTCTACGCGGGCGCAGGAGCGCAATTATAAACGCTTCCCTGACGGGCTTGCCCATTCCGCAAGGTGCGGAAATCGTGCTTGAGGGGCATATACATGCCGATGAAATGGCCGAGGAAGGGCCTTTTGCCGATCACACGGGCTACTACAATTCCTGTCAGAGTTTTCCGGTTTTCACGGTCGAGCGCGTATGTCAACGCAGCGATCCGATTTACCTGACAACCTATATGGGCAAACCCGGAGAAGATGAACCTTCCATCATGGCCTGTGCACTGAATGAAATGTTCATCCCGCTTCTGCAGGAACAATTTCCCGAGGTAGCAGATTTCTATCTTCCACCACAAGCGTGCTCCTATCGGGTGGCCATCGTCAGTATTCGCAAGCAATACCCCGGGCATGCGCGCAGAATCATGTTCGGTATCTGGTCGTGGCTGCGTCAGTTCACCTATACAAAAACCATCATTGTGACCGATGACGACATTGATATACGTAACTGGAAGGACGTTATCTGGGCAATTTCCACCCGCTCTGACCCGGTTCGCGATACCCTCCTGGTTGAAAACACACCGATCGATTACCTGGATTTCGCCAGCCCGGAACCCGGCCTCGGTGGGAAAATGGGTATTGATGCGACTCATAAGATCAGTCCGGAAACACATCGGCAGTGGGGCAATATTGCCAGATTCAGCAAAGCGACCCAGGCAGAAATCGACGACATTGCCAGCACACTTGGTATCTGACTATCCTGTCAAAACTTACAGTAGTGGAATTGACTGATAAGGATGATAATTTATTCGGGAATGGACTAAATGGAATTTCGCGCAGTCCCGGAGTTGTAGACCCATACACTCTCATAGCAAGGAAAGCTGACATGGATAGCAATCAAACATACCGCGGCATGCTCAAACCGACACTGGTTCTGACCACGCTTTTGTTTCTCATCGCTGCACCGACTCCCGACTCACGGGACATTGCTGAAATGACCGCGAATTTTATTGTACCGGTCAATCAGTCTGGGCTAATGGCTGCGGATGAATCGATGAAAACACCTAAGGAAGAATTGGGGAACTAAAGCTCAGTCATTCTTATTGCAGAACTCCTCCACACCGCCTTTGCCTAAACGGCACCCCCGCTTATATTTCAACGTTTGATCTTGAACCTTAAGTCCCGGTTTTCGGTAGACTTGGCCCGACCGGCCGGAATCTTCATAATACCACCGGTTTACGCATGGCCACCCGCTTGCAAAGCTGCTTTCAAACGACAGAGGAACAATATATGACTCAGCCAGGCTGGAAAAACAGTATTGCCATAACCGGTGCGGGGAGCGGCTTTGGAGCGGCACTGGCACATCACTATGCAGATATCGGCTGGAACGTTGCAGTGACGGACATTGATGAAGATCGCGCCCGCCAGACATTACTTGATCTCGAGAATAAGGGTGGTGATCATTTTTCCCTGCAACTCGATGTCACCAACGCGTTGCACTGGCAGCAATTGCAGGACGCCGTTTTCAAACGCTGGGGTGGTCTCGATGTGCTCGTGAATAACGCCGGTGTCGCTGCAGCCGGCAATGTGCAAGACACCAGCATCGAAGACTGGAACTGGGTTCTGGATATCGATCTGATGGGGGTTGTCCGTGGCTGTCACCAATTTGCAGCCATGATGAAAGACCAGGGGTCTGGTCATATCGTTAACATCTCGTCGTTTGCGGGACTGGCCGGCTTACCGTTTGTCAGCGCCTATGGCGTGGCCAAGGCGGGCGTGGTCGCCCTGTCAGAAGCACTTCGCGCTGAAATGTATCCGCATGGCGTCGGGGTAACGGTTGCATGCCCCGCATTTGTAAAAACCGGCTTGCTGGATACTTTTCGTTCCACGCGAGCCGATACAAAAACGAAAGTAAGCCGATGGATGGAAACCTCCGGGGTCAGCGCTGAACAGGTGGCCGAAGCGATCGCTACTGCCGTCAGAAAAAAGAAATTTCTGTTATTGACCCACAAGCAGACCCGGCGTGCGTGGCGATTTAAGCGCTGGTTTCCAGAATGGTATTACTCAATGCTTGCAAAGCGCTCCGCAGCTTAGTTCTCAGTCCAGTTTGTATATGGGGTGATCTGCATCCGGGTCATAAAACTTTCGCATTTCGGGTTCCAGTTGCGCCAACTCCTGTTGCCTGTTTGACGGTGCCGGATGCGTGCTTAAAAACTGTGGTGTACCGGATTTTGAAACGGCGCTCATTTTCTGCCACAGGGTAGCCGCTGCTGCGGGATCAAAACCGGCCCTGGCCGCAAGTTCAATGCCCATCCGATCCGCTTCTTTTTCAGCGGCACGGCTATTTGGCAAATTCACGGCCAACATTGCTGTCAAGGCCGCACCACTTAGTGCAATGCCAGTATTGTCCGACGCGACACCCACCACGGCGACACCCACGCTGGTGGCCATCTGCATGGACATTTTTTCGGCGGTGTGCTTGGCCAGGGCATGTGAGATTTCGTGCGCCATCACCTGCGCCAATTCGTCATCCGTGGGGTCAACTTGCTCGATCAGACCGGTATAAATAGCCATTCTGCCTCCCGCCATACACCAGGCATTGACCATTTCAGGATCATCGATTACCACCACGCTCCACTCCCAGTTTGCCGTATCCGGACGCATCTTTATGGCTTCGGTGATCAGCAACCCCGTGATGACATCCACACGTTTGTTTATCACCCAGTCCTTCTCCAGTTTTCCGGCATTATCCAGTTCCCTGACGGTACTCAAATAGGCGGATTTGGACGAGGCGATGGATGATTCCTCTGAAACCAGCAGCAACTGGTGACGCCCGGTTGGACTAGTTGCACATGCAACCAGCCACGAACAATAGAGTAACAGGCTAAAAAGGCGAACGATGGTGCTCATAGGCAGATTCCGAAAATATTTTGAGATCAATAAGTAGTGGTAACAACAAGAAGTGTTTATTATGCATTCGCCGAGTCAATTGTCTATCTGGCCTGTAAAGTTAACGGAGAGAATACACATGCACTATCGTCAATTGGGTACCAGCGACCTGAGAGTTTCGGAAATCGCGCTGGGTTCATGGCTTACCTATGGTGTGGGTGTCGACAAGCAAAACTCACTCGACTGCCTGGCCGCGGCATTTGATTGTGGAATCAACTTTATTGATACCGCCAATATCTATGGTAAAGGTGCCGCCGAGTCTTTCCTGGGTGAGTCATTGCAGACCTATTCCCGCGATTCCTATGTACTGGCAACGAAACTGTTCTTTCCCATGACAGACACGGATAAGGGTTTGTCAGCGAAGCAAATCCATAAACAGCTCGATGATTCATTACGACGGCTTCGCACAGATTACATCGATCTCTACCAGTGTCACCGCTTTGATGAAAACACCCCACTTGAAGAAACCATGCAGGCGTTGACCGAGGTTGTTGCCTCCGGAAAGGTCCGCTACGTGGGGTTCAGTGAATGGACTGCAGCACAGATTCAAGCCGCGATGGACATTCCCGGCGTCGTTTCATTTGTTTCCAGCCAGCCCCAGTATTCAATGCTTTACCGAATCCCCGAGTCTGAGGTTATTCCGCTGTGTACGTCCAGTGGTATAAGCCAGATCGTCTGGTCACCACTTGCACAGGGTGTTTTGACTGGAAAGTATCGCAAAGGCAGGAAGGCACCAGCGGATTCAAGGGCAAACAACCCTCAAATGAATATTTTTATCGACCAGTGGTTGAGCGATGAATTGCTGGAGTGTATCGAAGGGTTACGGCCCATCGCGCAGGGATTGGAAATCAGCATGACCCAACTCGCCCTGGCCTGGGTTTTACGTGAACCCAACCTGGCAGCGGCCATTATCGGCGCCTCCAGACCAGCACAGGTGGTTGAGAATACCGCGGCATCGGGTATCAGACTGAACAAAGAGACCTTGCAAGCCATTGATGCTGTCCTTGATGGTTATTACCGGGTTTAGCGGGACAACCGCTGGAATAAGACAATTCCAACCCAGGCGGCCACCAACACACCGGAGCCAATAATAAAATCAGGCGAAATGCTTCGTTGTAACAGGGCCATTAGCAGTATCAGAAGGCCACTTACCATTTGAACGAGTGCCAATTTGCCCCGGTTGTCAACTGCAAGCGCCAGAAAAATGAACCCGAGGCCCCAGGAAAATGCACCCGCATAGGCGTTCACATCCATTCCTGCCGCCCAAATGCTCAGTGTAATAATCGCAGTAACTGCTACACCTGCCGCCAACATGGCCAGGAACGTACGCAAAGACGTATCCATGACGGGCAATAGCCTTGTCGCAAGCGATGTTAATGTCCTTTTATCCTGTTGAATTACTGTACTCAATGTTTTCATCATAGTTTCCTTTTGCATATAATACTTACTAATAAGTAAGTTAATTAGTCAAATTTTTTTACGTGTTTATACCAAGATCCTGTTGAATTTGACCGACAACATCATCCAGTAGTTCGATACCGCTAATGCGCGCCATCTGCCTCGCACCCTGCAAAGAAGAAAGGATCGTCATGGCCTTTGCCCTGGCATCACCGGAAAATGTGAAGTCGCCGTCTTTCCTGCCAACTTCCATCACCCTGCTCAACCACTTGATCGTCTCGTCCATAAAACCCTGGGTTGCCACCCTGATATCTTCGGGTAAATCATTGTAATCAATTGAGAATGCGCCGAAGGGACAGATACATCGCCCGAGGTGACACTGTTTGGCAGTAAATGCGAACAGGCCATCCAGCTGCTGCCGCGCAGAACCGCCATATGCCATGAATTCTGCAGTCTGGCTACGCAGTATCTGGCGGAATTCGTCGATTAACGCCATGGCAAGGTCGGCCTTGGCTGGAAAGTGGTAATGCACTGCCGCATTCTTTACACCCAGGTGTGAAGATATGTCCCGATAGGAAAAGCCATTGAACCCCCGGCTCATCAGCAACTGACCTGCCCGGTCCATGATCTGTTCACGTGTATCGCTTAGTCTTACCATTTTTAAATCACCTTCCTTACTTATAGGTAAGTATAATCATTTATTATAAAAAATCAAGTGTTATTTCAAACAGGCGCTGGTAACCGCCCGATTTTTATCACCAGTAATACAATTCCGATATATGCGGAGAACTCCTGCTCACGCCAATCCTGTAAAATGGACGTGCTTAAATTCATGGCGGTTGTAATGAAGAGACCCGAACTCCTGTCCCCTGCCGGCTCCCTGGGCCATATGCGCTTTGCCTACGCTTACGGCGCCGATGCGGTATACGCAGGTCAGCCCCGTTATAGCCTGCGTGTACGTAATAATGAATTCAGCAAAGAAGACGTGCTGGCCAGGGGTATCGAGGAGGCACATGCCATGGGCAAGCTGTTTTTTCTCGCCAGTAATATTGCACCACACAATAGTAAGCTCAAAACCTATATCAAAGATCTCGAGCCCATCATCGCCATGGCTCCGGATGCACTGATCATGTCGGACCCGGGACTGATCATGATGGTGCTTGAACGCTGGCCGGAACAGACTATCCACTTATCGGTACAATCCAACGTGGTGAACTATGCCGCGGCAAAGTTCTGGCAGGGCATGGGACTTAAACGAATTATCCTGTCACGCGAATTGTCACTGAAAGAGATTGGTGAGATTCGTGAGCAGTGCCCTGACCTCGAACTCGAAACCTTTGTTCATGGCGCCCTGTGCATTGCCTATTCCGGCCGTTGCCTTTTGTCAGGCTACATGTCACACCGCGATTCCAACCAAGGCGCGTGTACCAACAGTTGCCGCTGGAAATACGATGTACATCAAGCCGTAGAAACCGGAACCGGCGATACCCTGCCACTGACGGATCCAGATGCTGATTCGCAACAAGCCTCCCCCATCGTTTTGCTTGAAGAACAAAACCGGCCGGGTGAATTGATGCCGGCATTTGAGGATGAGCACGGCACCTATATCATGAACTCCAAGGATTTGAGAGCAGTGCAGCATGTCGGCAACCTCACCGAACTGGGTATTGACTCATTTAAAATCGAAGGCCGGACAAAATCTGTCTATTATGTCGCGCGTACTACCCAGGTGTATCGCAGGGCCATTGATGACGCAGTGGCCGGCCGACCTTTTGACATGGGCTTGATGGACGAACTCGAAGGCATGGCCAACCGGGGGTTTACCGAGGGATTCTACCGCCGCCATCCACCCGGTGAGTACCAGAATTATGAACGTGGTTTCTCCAGCAGTAAAAAGCAACAATTTGTCGGGGCCGTATTGGATTGCAACGACACCTGGCTTACGGTGGATGTAAGAAACCGATTTGTGACAGGTGACCAACTGCAATTGATGACCCCGGGCGGCAATGTCACTTTTAATCTACCCACCATCACCGACCTCAGCGGCCGGACAACCGATGTTGCGCCGGGCTCAGGTCACCACGTTAAAATCCCGCTGCCAGACGCGATAAAACCCTCGTCAATCAACGAGCATGCGCTGTTGATTCGATACTTGCCATCCAGGGAAGACGAGTAGTCTTTGCGTTTTTATCCTACCAAGCTTGACCTGAATCAAACACTTGCCTTAATCGATGATCAATAATATTGTTCAAAACCGGCTGTTTCGTACGATAGGCAGCCTTGTGTGTCGTCGGTGCAGGAATAAGAAATTCGGCTTCAGCATCACGGGCCGTACCCTTAAAGTTCACGAAGGAAAATGCTTATGAGTTCAGATTTGAAAGTTATACCCTCTGCTCAAAACAAGGAAAAGGAATCGGATAAACCTGAAAAACCGGTTGTAGACGAGTCCAAAGAAAGCAAGAAAGATGACGCTTCAAACGAGGTCATCGATACACACCCGGAACTGGAAGACTTATACCTTGGTGGCGCCTACTCTTCGGCAACCATCAAGAAGCTCCGAAAATCACCCGAATCGATCACCAAGTTGTTCAAGGAAGGCAAGTACCCTTACACCGACAAGATCGGCAAGCCGACATACGAACGGGAAAAGAAGAAACTCCAGATTGAACTGCTCAAGGTTCAAAACTGGGTAAAGCTGACCGGTCAAAAAATTGTAGTCATTTTTGAGGGTCGTGATGCTGCCGGTAAAGGTGGCACCATCAAGCGTTTCATGGAACACCTCAACCCGCGTGCCGCGAAGGTTGTGGCCCTGGAAAAGCCTACCCATCATGAAAGGGGACAATGGTATTTCCAACGTTATATAGAGCATCTGCCAACCCGTGGTGAAATCCTGTTCCTGGATAGGTCCTGGTATAACCGCGCAGGTGTAGAACGGGTGATGGGATTCTGTGACCAGAACGAATACCTCGAATTCATGCGTCAATGCCCCGAACTTGAACAAATGCTGGTCAACTCCGATATCAAGCTGTTCAAGTACTATTTTTCTGTTACCAAGAAGGAACAGAAAGCGCGCTTTGCATCGAGGGAAACCGACGTGCTGAAACAGTGGAAAATGAGCCCCGTTGATAAGGCTGCTGTCAGCATGTGGAGTGAATACACGAGGGCAAAAGAAGCCATGTTCTTTTACACGGATACCGCTGCTTGCCCGTGGACCATAATCAAGTCGGATGACAAAAAACGTGCCCGTCTGAACTGCATGCTGGATTTCCTCAGCAGACTGGATTACCCCGACAAGGACGTGGAACTGGTTAGCGCACCGGATCCGTTGATCGTAGGTTCGCCTTCACAGGTAATCCGCAAGGATGTTCACCTTGATGACTGGCCGCACAAACCAAAAGAAGAGGCTGCAAACGAATAGGCAATCAGCCTGTTGCTGGCTTCGGAATCACTCAACCCCGGTCTGATCCAATCCAGCGATCAACCGGGTTGATCCCTATTTTTTAGGCAGCAGGCAGATCCAGCCTGCTCTTCAACCCGCCCAACTCACTTCTATCCAGTTTCAGCGAGCCGCCATAGAGTGCGGCCATATCCTTCACAATCCCCAGGCCAAGACCATGACCGGCCTCGGACTCATTCAGCTTGACCCCCCTTTGCATAACCTTTTCGAATTCCGAAGCTGCTATTCCCGGGCCATCGTCCTCGACCATGATACCAATCCGGCCATCCCGGGTTTCGCAACTGACTTTCACACGGCTATGAGCCCACTTACAGGCATTGTCCATCAGGTTTCCAAGCATCTCTTCCAGGTCCTGACCCTCACCCCTGAACCAGCAACCCTGCAAACCCGACAGGTCATATATCAGGTTTTGCTTCTGGTAAATTCTTTGCATGGCGTAAACCAGGTCCTCAACTGCCGTTTTGATACTGTAGCGGGAACCCAGTACCTTCTCGGTACCAAAGGTTCTTGCACGGGAAAGGTAATGATCAATACTGCGACTGATATCCCTCGTCTGTTGCAGAATCAGGCTTCTTTGCCCGCTGTCCATCTGTTGTACGGCGTTGTTAATAACGGTCAACGGGTTTTTAACCGAGTGCGCAAGGTCACCCAACTGGTTCCGTGCGCGATCCACAAGCACCGCATTGTGATCAAGCAGGTTATTCAGCTCGTCTACCAGCGGTTGAACATCCTCCAGCTGATGCTCGGCCAGCCTTTCGGCCTGTCCTTCACGAATCTCGCCAATGTGGGCACTGATCGCCTTTAAGGGTTTCAGGGCGACATATACCTGGAGCATCACCGCCAGCAAAAGGCCGAAACCCAACACGATGAAACTCACCATAATATGATCGGAATACTCTTCGACGTATTCCGTTATTCCCACTGTTGGTGCGGAGGCAAGGAACAGCAGAGGTTTGTTATTTGCTTGCACAGCAATCTGGATTACATGTACCCGTAAACTTTCATTTGCAGGACCTGTCAGTTCGTGAACCTCCACGCTGGCGGTAGGGCTAATGCCATTGACGTCAAGAAAACCTTCACCCAGTGAAGGAGACCGCGCCAGGCTTATTCCATTTTGTTTGACTTCCCAATACCAGCCGGACTGCAAGTCCCGATAGCGGGGGTCACTGGGTTGGAAAGCAAGGTTGAAACTGCCATCAGCCAGGAACTGGCTTGCGCCGGTCAGTTCCTCGAGATGCATCTGCACGTGTGCGTCATAGTGCTGTGCAGTATGAGCACGAAGATTACGCACAAGCAGTGTCGCGGTAAACAACAGGGCAATGATGATCCAAACACCGGAAAAGGCGATAATTCTGAAGGCAAGGGTATTACGCACCGCCATCCGAACCACCCATTTGATAACCAAGACCTCTTCGTGTTTGTATCGCGTCAGCGCTAAGTTTCCCCCGCAGACGATTGATTAAAACCTCGATCACATTGGAATCACGATCAAAATCCTGATCATAGATATGTTCGGTCAACTCGGTTTTGGATACCACTTTTTCCGGGTGTTGCATCAGGTACTCGAGTGTGCGGTATTCCAGCGCAGTCAGCTCAACTGGGTTACCGTCTACCGTGACGCGGGCGCCATTGGTGTCGAGTACAATGTTTTGACAGGTCAATATCGGGCTTGAATGGCCGGAAGCACGACGGATCAGGGCTTCCAGTCTTGCCAACAGCTCCTCAAATTCGAATGGTTTAGCCAGGTAGTCATCGGCGCCTGCTCTCAAGCCCGTAACCTTTTCCCGCCAGGTGTCACGCGAGGTCAGAATCAGGACAGGGACCCTGTTGCCACTGGAACGCAATTGCCTCAAGACGCTTAGCCCATCGAGCCTGGGCAAACCAAGATCCAGTATCACAGCATCATAGGGTTCATTTCCGGCAAGGAACAATCCCTCTTCACCATCACTCGCCACATCGACCACATATCGCTCATATGAGAGCGTATTCTTTACCTGCCTGGCAAGCTCTGCATTGTCTTCTGCGATCAATACTCTCATCTTCCACCTTCATCAAAACATACCAGGACTAATCCGGACAAATCTTGAAGGAAAAACCCTTGAAGTACGCTGACTTAGGTCAATCCTTGGCTGATTCGGCCTCCTCGAGCGCAGACCAGCGTCCAAAAGCGTCTTCCATCAGCTTTTGCACCTGTGCTAATTTCTGCATCACTTCGCGAACCTGCCCGGGGTCGGATTGGTAGAAGCCGGGTTCGGATAACTGCTTTTCAATCTGTGCCTGCTGCTGTTCCAGCTTTTCAATCTTTGCGGGCAGGCTCGCCAGCTCACGCTGGTCCTTGTAACTCAGTTTTACCTGCCGGGAGGCAGGCTTCTTCTTTTTGGGTACGTTTTGCTGGCTTTCCTTGTCAGCACACTTTTTCGAGCCGCCTGCCGTGGCATCTGACAGGCTGCCTCCGCGGGCCTCCCAGTCACTGTAACCGCCCACGTATTCTTCCACATTGCCGTGGCCATCCAGCACGATCAGGCTGGTAATAACATTGTCCATAAAAGCCCGGTCATGGCTGACCAGCAGCACGGTTCCTTCAAAATCCAGCAGGATTTCTTCAAGCAGTTCGAGGGTTTCGATATCCAGGTCGTTGGTGGGTTCATCAAGCACCAACAGGTTGGCAGATTTGCTGAAAAGGCGTGCAAGCACGGCCCGGTTCTGCTCACCACCGGATAACGCCTTGACCGGCATGCGAACACGATCCGGGCTAAACAGAAAGTCGCCAAGGTAGGAAATCGCATGACGGCGCCTGCCGCCAATCTCTATAAAATCCTGACCACCGCAGACATTGTCGATCAGGTTTTTTTCCGGATCCAAATGCTCGCGCAACTGGTCTGAATAGGCCACCTCGAGTTTTGTGCCACGTGATACCTTTCCGGCACTTGGTTCCAACTCACCCAGCAGAATTTTCACCAGCGTGGTCTTACCGGCACCATTGGACCCGACAATACCAATCCGGTCTCCACGCTGTATCACTGTGGAAAAGTCATTGATCACCTGGTTTTCATCATACCGATGACTAATATGCTCCAGCTCGGCCACGATCTTGCCGGACCGGGAAGCGTCTTCGACGATAAACCCGGCTTTGCCCGTACGCTCACGGCGCGCCCCACGTTGTTCACGCAAGGACTCCAGTGCACGCACCCTGCCCTCGTTACGTGTCCGCCTGGCCTTGATACCCTGGCGAATCCAGACCTCTTCCTGGGCGAGCTTTTTATCAAACAGTTCGTTGGCGCGTTCCTCGGCCAGCAGTTGCTGTTCACGATGACGCAGAAAACCCTGGTAGTTTCCCTGCCACAAGGTCAGGTGCCCCCTGTCCAGTTCGGCCATCCAGTTCGCCACGTTCTGTAAAAAGCGGCGATCATGGGTAATCAGGATCAAGGCGCCCTTGTAATTTCGAAGTTGCTCTTCCAGCCAGCGTATGGCCGGTATATCCAAATGGTTGGTAGGCTCATCCAGCAGCAGGATATCGGGCTTACTGACCAATGCCTGCGCCAGCGCGACCCGGCGTCGCCAGCCACCTGACAAGGACGACATATTGGCATCCGCGGGCAAATCCAGTTGCGTGATGGTGGTTTCCACCCGCTGCTGAAGACGCCAGCCATCGAGAGCTTCCAGTTTTTGCTGCACCCGCGACAGGGCGTTCATATCGGTGAGGTCTTCTGACTGGATCAGGTGATGGTACTGCGCCAGCAATTTGCCGGTTTCCGCCAGGCCCGATGCCACGACATCGTAAACCGACTGCTCATCGGCTTCAGGTAACACCTGTTTTAGCCAGGCGATTCGGGTGCCGGGCCGTAACCAGCGCTCACCTGAATCGGGTATGATCTCCCCGGCCAGCACTTTCAGAAGTGTCGTTTTGCCCGCGCCATTCCTGCCCAGCAGACCAATCCTGTTTCCCTTGGTGACACTAAAGTCGACCCCATCGAGCAAGGCCAGGTTTCCATAATGTAAAGAGGTGTTGTCAAGGCGTAACAAGGGCATGGTTTTTACTACTGAAGGCTGAGGCAGCGCATTTTACGCACATGACCGCGGTTTGTCCCTGTTTAGCTGTGAATTCCAGCAACGTTGTTCACAAGGTGCTTCCCTGAAGGTGGGCTCAAGGGAGTGGGTGGTGTGTACGAGCCTTGCCAATTCGGTGCTGCGCACTTCCCTCACTCAGGAACTCGCCTG
>Ga0102946_1000416_pt1 | contig 14893 bp, 10 predicted proteins | sample SalPon2A_A_D1_MG_FD_78209 | JGI IMG/M metagenome (GOLD analysis project Ga0102946, IMG submission 78209) | Soil microbial communities from South San Francisco under conditions of wetland restoration - Salt Pond MetaG R2A_A_D1_MG | ecosystem: Environmental > Terrestrial > Soil > Wetlands | place... | reverse complement strand
TTGATTTCGAAATCGATGAACGCGCCGCCTGACCAGCGGTCGTCCGGACGCATAAAGTGATTGATCGGTGCGTAGTTGTAGACATTCGAACCGTCATAGGGCACCAGGCTGCTGTCCGGCTGCAGAGAATACAGGTCCGTTCCGGAGATCGGTGAGGGGTCAAAATCGATCGAGCCGTCGTCAAGTACAGGATAGAAGTTAAAGTTCGGAATGGCGGCATTTGCAGAGCCACCACAACCGGTACCCGGATCGTTGAGTGCGCAACTGGAGTAGTCGCGAGAGGCCTGGCGCAGTTCTTCGTTGGTCCGGTACGTCAGGTATGCCGTTGCGTTTCCGCGACCACCAGCGAATTCACTACCCAGGGTCAGGTCAAAATTGTAGGACTTGCCATCGAATCCTGAATCGCCCGAGGGGTAGTCGAAGTTACGCTCATCCATCAGGTTTTGGATGTAGCCGTTGTCATTATCGTGCTGGTAACCACTGATACCGGCGCTGAATTCAACACCGTCCACCTTGCGCATGATGAAGTTCACCACGCCAGCCACAGCGTCAGCGCCATAGGTTGCGGACGCACCACCAGTGAGGACTTCCACCCGTTCAATCATCGATGCAGGAATCTGGTTCACATCGGCCGCGCTAAAGCTGTAGAGCCCACCCGGCTGCATACGGCGACCGTTGATCAGGACCAGCGTGCGCTGTGACCCGAGGCCACGCAGATCGATCGTGGCAGTGCCGGTGGAGCCGTTGATAACAAAGGCGTTCTCGCCAGCCTCAATGGAAGGCAATTGATTGAGAAAATCCTCCACCCGTGTCAGACCATAGGCATCGATTTCTTCCATCCCGAGTACGGTCACCGGGCTGGTGCGGCCAAAACCATCTTCACTGACAATCCTTGAGCCGGTTACGATGACTTCTTCAAGCAAACCTGAGTTATCCTCAACTTCCTGCTGTTCCTGCGCCAGGGCAGGGCCGGAAGCTGCCATTGCAACGGCACCCAGCGCAGTGGACACCGCATTGAATATTCGCTTCCTGGTAAAAATTCTGTTGTCTGTGCTCATCATTAAATTACTCCCACGTAGAACATTTAATCAGCAGGGATTGGTACGTTGATCGGGCAATTCACAATCGAACCCTGCCCTGCTGTTCCATAGTTCGCCGACCAGAAATGGTCACATCCTGAGCATTTCCGGGGTGCTGCTGTCCGCGTTAATTACGACTTCCGCACCCAGGCGGCGACTGCCTTGTTTTTTAATGGCAACGGGTGTGAGCGGGTAGTGATGATTTGGGATCAGGTGATTCTCTTTGCCAACGGGATATGTTTCGCGACAGGCCGTTGGAGGCTGTGGCGCCTGACTTTTCCCATTTGATTGGCCTGGACAGTGATTCGAAAATCCGTTGGTGAAGGTCTTTACCAGTGGCATTCAGGAAGTTTTATTGGAAGAATGGCCTGGCGCCATTAAAAGAGAAGAAACATCGTGACCGCAATTCTGATCGAACCCCCTGGTTCTCCCCTATCTACATTCCTGGATTTTCCACTGGTGACCGACCTGGACAACCTCGAGGCTGATTTCGCCATCCTGGGCATTCCTTTCGGTATGCCCTACTCGCCCTCAGAAATGGCCAATGAGCAAAGCCGGGCGCCGGATGCCATTCGGCAGGTACGCAACAAGCTGATGGCTGACTACACCAGGAATCATTTCGACTGGGACCTGGGTGGACCCTTGCTTGATGGCCGGGATATCAAGGTGGTCGATTGCGGCAATGTCACGGCAGATATGGCTGACCACAGGCAGCACTACATCCGTGCTGAACAGGCAGCGCGAAGAATATTCAGAGCCGGCGCCACGCTGGTGACACTGGGTGGTGATCACGGCATCCCGATCCCCGTGATGCGTGCGCTGGAAGTCTTCGACAAGAAAATCACGCTGGTGCATGTCGATGCCCACCTGGATTGGCGGGACGAGGTCAATGGCGAACCGGAAGGCTATTCCAGCCCGATCAGAAGGGCTGCAGAAATGCCATGGATTGGTGACATCATCCAGATCGGAATGCGGGGTATTGGCAGCGCCAGAACCGGCGAAGTCGAAGACGCCCGAGCGCACGGAGCCCGGATCATCTCGGCTTACGAAATGCACGAAATGGGCATGGATGCAGTGCTGGAACACATCCCCGATGGCGGGCCTTACTACCTGACGATTGACGCAGACGGCATTGACCCAACCATTATGCCTGCCGTGCTGGCACCAACGCCGGGTGGAATGGATTGGCTGCAACTACGAAAGCTCCTCCATGGGCTGGTTGCGAAGGGGCCGGTGCTGGGGATGGACCTGGTCGAAATTGCACCCAGCCATGACGTGGGTGATATGACCCTGATTTACGCCGAGCGGGCCATTTGCAACTTCATCGGGGCTTCAGTTCGCGCCAGGCATCGTCAGAGCTTGTAATAAAGTCCTCTGAGCCCTTTATTCAAGGCGATCGAGAAAGTCATCGATTGCCTCACGAGCTACAGGTTCATCAAGCGTTGGAGCGTGACCACGGCCCGGCACGCCGACAACTTTCATACCGGGTTTGAGTTCCCGCATAGTAGCCAGGGTTTCCGGTTCCAGGATGTCCGAAAGCTCTCCCCTGATGACCAATAAAGGCATGTCCATTTGTTTAAAGTTATCCCAGGGGTCCAGGTTAAGGCCCTTGAGACGCCGCACTCCAATTCGCTGCAGGAGCCGCACCAGCCCCATGGATTTCATGACATGGCGCAATGCATCACCGATGGCGGGATCGTAATCAGGCTCTGGCCGGCCATCTTCTCCTTCCCGCCAGGCGAGCCTGACCTGTCGTGCCCAGAATGCTGAGTCCTCGTCCGGGTATGCCAATTCGTAATTCTTGCAGGTCACATCAGCCGCGACTTCCCAGGAAGACTGGGGCGGTGTGCGACCAACGTATTCAAGGAGCCGCGTCTGAGCGGCGACTGGCACATGAGGTCCAACGTCGTTCAGGACCACGCCGCGCAGGCGGTCGGGCTGCTGGTCCGCCATGATCATGGCCATGATTCCGCCCAGCGAAGTGCCAATAATTGCCGCACTTTCGATCCCGAGTGTGTCCATCAGGGTCCATGTGTCTTTCACGTAGGTTGGCGGAAGATACTGTTTCCACCTGGGGTCACGGTCTGACTGCCCGCGGCCACGCAGATCCGGGGTGATCACCCGGTAACGATCGGCCAGGTGTTCTGCAAGTTTCTCGAAATCCTTGCAGTTACGGGTCAGGCCGGGAAGGCAGATGGCTGTTTCTGTGCCTTTTCCGTATTCGCGAAAATACAAGGACAGACCATCGTAGGATGTGTAATGCCGTTCAATGTAGCTCATGTCCTGGAAACTTCCTCCGGTCCTTCAGTCAGCCAGTTGCGGTAAAGGCCGCGCAATTCACGTTTAAGAACTTTCCCATTGGCATTGCGGGGCAATTCTGACACGAATTCTAGCCCCGCAAGGCGCTGGTGCTTGCCAACACGCTGATTGGTCCAGGCACACAAATCCCGGGCGCCAATTAAATTGCTGTCTCCGACCACGATTGCCAGGGGCGATTCACCCCACTTTTCGCTGTCAATGCCCACGACGGCCGTCTCGGTTACTGCCGGATGGTCAAGGAGTACACTTTCAATATCCGCGGGGTATATATTCTGGCCACCGGAAATAATCAGGTCCTTCTTGCGGTCAACCAGATAAAGATAACCTGCTTCGTCCAGTCGGCCAATGTCGCCTGTACGCAGCCAGTGCCTGCCTTGCTCATCCATCCACAAGGCTTCTTTGTTGGCGTCGGGCCGATCATGGTAGCCGACCATCAGGTGCCTGCAACGTCCGACAATCTCGCCGGCCTCGCCCGCGGCGCAGGGATTGTCATCCTTGTCGAGGATCATCAGGTCAGTGCCCATCAGGGGTTTGCCAACACTGGCCGGGCGCGCCCGCGCCTGTTCCGGCTCAAGCGTCGTGATCACACCCTCGGTCAGGCCATAAAGTTCAACCAGCCCGGGCGCCAGCCTGTCCATGATTTCCAGCTTCAGTTCCTGTGCCAGGGGCGAACCGCAGCACATCAGGCTCTTGATTGAGCTCACATCAAACTGCTCGAAATCAGGCTCACCCAGGAGATGCCGGAATTGCAGCGGCACCATGGCTGAATGTGTTACCTGATGTTCCTGCACCAGGCGCAGCCATTCTCCTGCTTCGAAGGCCGGCATCACGATGATCGTGCCACCTGTCAACAGCGTGCAACCCATTCCGGCCCAGGAAATGTTTGAAAACAGGCCTATTGAGCAGAGGTTGACTGTCGCACGGTCATACCGCAAGGCAAGTGCGAGGTCGTAAAACCAATCCAGTCTGCGGCGGTGGCTGTGAACAATACCCTTGGGCTGTCCGGTTGTCCCGGAAGAGTAGATGATGTTGCACTCGTCATCGTCGGCCAGCGCGACTTCAGGATCCTGGTCTGACTGCGATTCAATCCAACCGGCATAGTCCTTCCAACCGGAGGGCCCGGGACCAGCCACGATCCAGGCACCATCCACGACACTCCGCATCTCACCGCGATGTCCATCCAGCCGGGATGCGTGGTCGGCGCTCGCGAATACTCCACGAGCACCGGCATCTCTAATCATGGCAGCCAGGCTGGATTCGGTCACGAGGGTATTGAGTGGCACGGTAGCGCATCCAGCAATAATGATGCCAAACATCACCACCACCATGTCGGCGCTATTGGACATCAGCACCGCGACACGGTCGCCTTTGCGTATTCCGATTGAGTCGAGGCCATTGGCAACCTGGCAGGCGCGGTCATGAAATTCGCGCCAGCTCAGGGTGCGATCCCCGAAGACTATTGCAGGGCGATCACCCTGCCACTTCGCGTTGAGCGCAATGACCTCGGGCAGAAGAGGCGGCGGTGCCTGGAGCTTGGTATGGCTCACCGGAGCTCAGGTTATCTCGCAAGACCCCACAGGTCAGTAGCGGTATTCCATCGTCACCGTCCAGGTTTGCGGATCGCCGTAATATCCGGTCTGGACGTTGGCCACGCTGCGGAAGTCCTGACCCTCGGTCTTGTAAACCTCGTCGGTGGCGTTCTTGATGCCTCCGGTCAGCGACCAGTGCTGATCCGCACTGGTCCAGTTGACCCAGCCATTGAACACCCAGTACGAGTCTTGCACCAGTGCCGGCGTGTTCTCGACGCTCAGCTGCATCTCGTCGCGAAATTGTGCATCCGCGCCGAAATTCAGGGTGCCACCACCAGAAAGATCAATGGTGTAGATGCCGGCGTAGCGCATGGTCCATTCTGGCGAGAAGGCCGGTTCATCCGGGATGCCATCGGCTCCGCTGAATCCACCTGCGCCGTACTTGGAGTCCAGGTAACCCACCTGCGCGGAAAGCTGCAAAGGATCGACCGGCACCCAGACCAGTTCAACTTCCGCGCCTGCGATGTCGAGCTCAGCAGCGTTCAGGACCGGGAAAGTGGCGTCGAGACCCTCGCCCAGCGATACGCGTGCCTGGAAATCGTCATACTGGCTCCAGAACACCGCGTAGTTTGCCTGCAGGCGGCCATCCGCCATGCTGGTCTTGGCGCCGAATTCCAGGGTCCAGACTTCTTCTGGCTCGAAGGCGCTCTGGTCAGCAGGCGTGTTGGCACGGCCATTAAACCCGCCGCTCTTGAAGCCTTTAGCCAGGCGGCCATAGAGGTGAGTGTTGTCACTCATGGCATAGTCGAGCGTAACGGTAGGTGTCCAGGAACTCCAGTTGTCGGAGTCATTGAACTGAAACTGGGGGTCAGAGTCACCCAGGACATTGCTGAACAGGCTGGTTGTGCGGAAATAATCCTTGTCTTCGTCCGTGTATCGAATTCCCAGCCCCAGGGTCCAGCGGTCTGCAAATGTCCAGTCGACCTGTCCAAATGCCGCGTAACTGGTTGTCTCCAGGTCATCATCGATTGTGCGGAACGCGTCGACAGGAAATCCATTGAAAAGCAACCAGTCGTCTGCGTCAGCGTACTGGTGGCTGGGTATTTCCTCGTTGAGGTAATACAAGCCGGCAACCCAGTTGACATTGCTGCCGTTGTCACCCAAAAGTTGGAATTCCTGTGTGAACTGCTCCTGGTCAATGCCCACGAAAACATCGCCAAGTTCCCATTCGGTGGCATCAATATCGATATAGAGATCGGCGTCGAGCTCCCGGGAAGCGGTGATTGATTTGAAGCTCAGCTGGTCATTGATTTCCCAGTTGATGGTCATCGAAAGGCCGGAATTTTCAACCTTCTGCCCCTCATCACCAGTGAAAGAGGTCTGCGACTCGAAATTCCACTCGCCGGTCGGTGCCAACTGCCGAATCACCGGCAGGCCGGTCCCGAGGTCTATACTGACGATCGCCGCCTCGGCACGCCCAAGCGTCAGCGCCACATCCTCGTCACTATAATCAGCAGCGAACACGATATTGACATCGTCGCTGACGTCCCACCTGGCCTTGAGGCGGGCTACCGTGGTGTCCTCGTCGTTGTATTCCCTGCCGGTTACCGGGTCGGTTACAAAGCCGTCGCGTTCGTCATACAAAACGCTAAGCGACATGGCGAAATTGTCGCTCAGAGGCCCGGAAAGATAACCGGCTGCCTGGAAACGGCTGTAATCGCCAAACGTGACTCCGGCCCGGGCTTCAAATTCCTGACCCGGCGTGTGGGTAATCAGGCGAATGGCGCCACCCGGCGTGTTCTTGCCATAAAGCGTTCCCTGAGGACCACGCAAAACCTCGACGCGTTCGACATCGTAGAGCTTGAACATGGCGCCCTGGATGCGTGACATGTAGACATCATCCACGTAAATGCCAACGGCGGGATCGAACGACTGCAGCGCGTCCGGCTGCCCCACGCCACGAATGAAAGCATTGACGCTTGAATTCGAGCCTCGACCCTGCACCAGGTTGAGGTTGGGAACGGCGCCCTGGATCGAATCCAGGTTGTCAGCCTGCAACGCGGCAAGCTCCGCCCCGGTGAATGCAGTGATGGCCATGGGCACTTCCTGCAAAGTCTGTTCACGGCGTGTGGCCGTAACGATCACTTCTTCGAGCTGCAAACTCCCTTCCTGATCCTGGGCAAAACCAGGCATCGAAATGCCAAGGGCAGAAACTATGGCGACAGCCAGCGCACTTCGGCGCACCAGCCCACCCGTTTTGGAAGATGGAATTTGTTTCATCATCGACGGTGCCTCAATTGTAATTTCAACAAATGTTGAGTTGACAAGTGACCAGATTAAAACCCCGCATGGCGTCTTCTGTCAAGAAAAATTCAACAGTAGTTGAAAAAAATCCACAATCATGGTTCTAATGTCACCCCGGATACCTCAGAGCGACGCCTGCATGGCCGAAAAGAAACCCCACAAATCCCGCAAGGACAGGATCATCGAAGTCGCTGAGCGCCTGTTTGCCAGGAGCGGTTATGATGGCGTGTCACTGCGCCAGATCACCCGGGAGGCCGGCGTTGATGTTGCTTTGGTCAAATACCACTTTGGCAACAAGCAGGGACTGTTCGATGCGCTTTTGAAACGCCGCGCAGACATTCTGAACCGGGAACGTCTCGAAGCCCTCGACCTTGTTCTTGAGCGCAACAATCCTGCGCCTGTTGAAGACATTATCGATGCGTTCACCCACCCCATTCTCAATGAGATCGTGGGCGAGGATGAATCCTGGCGACATTATTTCGGCCTCCTGGCACAGGTCAACAACAACCCCGAGTGGGGTGGTCAAACCATGTCCCGGTATTTCGATCCGCTGGTCAGCCGGTTCATTCAGGCGTTGCGTGATGCCCTTCCCGACAGTGACGATGTCGACATTTACTGGTGCTATCACTTTCTTTCCGGGGCGCTGACCCTGACCTTCGCAGACACCAAGCGCATCGACGCACTTTCCGGCGGTCTGTGCCAGTCATCAGACTTTGAAAGCGTTCATAAACGAATGGTGCCTTTCATTGCAGCAGGCTTCAGGGCCGTTTGTTCGGACTTATCCGGCCCGGCCATGGACGAGGATTAATCTCATCATGCAAAATCAGAATTCCAACAAATATAGAGCCGTGCTCAACAGCATCTTTGGTTTCGCGATTTTTTTCACATTCTCGGCGCATTCTGATACCCCAGTGGCCGGAATCGATCCCGACCGAATCACCATTTCAGGGGTTTCATCCGGGGCCAACATGGCAAACCAGTTGCACCTGGCATTCCCGGAACTGTTTTCCGGGGTGGGCATGGTAGCCGGCGTTCCATGGGGTTGCGCTGAGGGTTCGCTGACAACCGCTTTCAGTCGCTGCATGGCCCAGGCGGGAGACAATCTCGATGCCCAGTCGCTGCTCAATGACCTGTCTGCAGCTGAAGAAAATGGCGCCATCGGAAACCAGGCGTTGTTGGCAGACGACCGTGCGTGGTTGTTTCACGGGCAGCTCGATACGGTGGTTGGGCAAACAGTTATGGATGCTGCAGCCGGACTTTATCGCGAACTACTGCCACCCGCGAATGTGAATTACGTGACCGAAATCGAGGCGGCTCATAATTTCCCGACCCTCAGTGAGGGCTCCGCGTGCGATGCTACCGAAGCGCCATATCTTGGCAACTGCAATTACGATACGGCAGGCCAGATCCTGCAGTTCCTGTATCCGGAGATTGAAGCTGCGGACCACCAGCCAGTTACAAGTCCGATTGAGGTTGCGATCTCCGGTGAAAGCGCGGGCATAGGAAATGCCGCCTGGTTGTATATCCCGCCAGGCTGTGAAACTCCAGATGCACAATGCGGCCTTCACCTGGTGCTCCATGGTTGCAGCCAGTCACACGCCCAGGTTGGTATGGATTTCATCACCGGCAGCGGATTCCTGCCATGGGCTGCCGGCAATGACATTGTCCTGGCCTTTCCCCAGGCAGTATCCAGTGCCGTCAACCCGCTGGCCTGCTGGGACTGGTGGGGCTACACCGGTGAGGATTATCTGTCACGAGACGGCGCACAACTTAACTTTCTTGCCCAATGGGTTCGCTCACTGGCCGGCCTGACCGAGTGAACCAGCCCCCGGTGAACCAAACCACTGCGACAGCGGAGTCCCGACCCGACAGCGAGCATCACAAGGCAGGCACCGTGGCGGACAAGGATCAAAAGCTACTCGCGGGCGGCAGGGGCTATATTCTCTTTATCCTGGTTGTTGTCTATACCTTCAATTTTATTGACCGGCAGATCGTCGGCATCCTTGCCGTACCCATCAAGGAAGACCTGGGCCTGAGTGACACCCAGCTTGGCCTCATGGGGGGGCTCGCTTTTGCGCTGTTTTATACAGGTCTTGGCATCCCGATTGCGATGCTGGCAGACCGTTTCAGCCGCACCTGGATCATGACAGGCGCACTGGTCGTGTGGAGCGCGATGACAGCAGCCTGCGGACTGGCCAACAACTTTTGGCAACTTTTTGCGGCGCGCCTTGGCGTGGGTGTTGGCGAAGCGGGTGGTGTCGCTCCGGCATACTCGCTCATTGCGGACTGGTTTCCACCTCATCAGCGAGCGCGGGCGCTGAGTATCTACTCATTTGGTATTCCGATTGGCAGTGCACTTGGCATTGCTGCAGGGGGCATCATCGCCAGCCTGATTGATTGGCGGATGGCATTCTTTGCGGTCGGGATCCTGGGCGTTCTGCTCGCGCCTGTGTTTCGCCTGACTGTGCAGGAACCCGAACGGGGCAAATATGATACCGGCGCTCATGCGGCAGAGCCCGCAGGCATTCGCAAGACGATTGCTACACTGATCTCTAAGCCCAGTTTCTGGCTGATATCCCTGGCGGCATCCTTTTCTTCGATGATGGGTTACGGGCTGTTTTTCTGGCTACCCTCGTTTCTGGTAAGGAGCTTTGGGCTGACCCTGCTGGACGCATCGTTGTTTTTCGGTGCCATTCTCCTGATTGGCGGCCTTGCCGGCATCTGGCTCGGTGGGGTATTGGCTGATCGCTTTGGAGCGGCGAATCGACGACGGTACCTGACCATACCGGCGTTTGCATTTCTGGCCACGGTTCCGTGTTACCTGGCAGGCATTCTGTCTACAAACCTGACGATGACTTTTGTGTTTCTTCTGGTACCGACAGCCCTGGGGCTGGCCTGGCTGGGCCCCGTCATCTCCACCATTCAGCACCTGGTTCCACCACGAATGCGGGCAACAGCTTCAGCGGTATTCCTTTTTATAAACAACCTGATTGGCATCGGACTGGGAACCTACGCAATCGGTGCACTTTCCGATGCCCTGCGGGTACAGTTCGGTGAAAACGCATTGCGATATTCAATTATGGCTGGCACGAGTTTTTATATAGCTGCCGCGCTGCTCTTCTTCCTGGCCGCGCGCTGGCTGGAATCGGATTGGGAGGGCTTAGCTGGTGACTGAAATCAAGACTTTGGAAGGGAAATCGGCCCTGGTTACAGGTTCCACCTCGGGAATCGGCCTCGGAATCGCACGTGCGCTTGCCGAACAGGGTTGCGACATCATGCTCAACGGCTTTGCTTCTGAAAAGCAGATTGAGGAAATCAGGGCCGAACTGATCGATCGTTGCGGTGTGGCGGTTGCCTATTGTGATGCTGACCTCAGGGACCCGGCGCAGATCGAATCCATGATGAACCTGGCCAACACTGCAAAGTCGGGTATCGACATCCTGGTCAATAATGCAGGGATTCAGCACGTTTCTCCCATCGAGGAGTTTGCGACCGATAAGTGGAATGACATCATCGCGGTCAATCTGACTTCAGCATTTCACACCACCCGGTCAGTCATTCCTTCAATGCGCTCAAAAGGCTGGGGCCGGATCATCAATATTGCATCAGCCCACGCATTAAGAGCTTCTCCTTACAAATGCGCCTACGTATCAGCCAAGCATGGACTGGCCGGGCTTACAAAAACCGTTGCGCTCGAAGTTGCCGAGGAAAATATCACCGTCAACGCGGTCGCGCCCGGCTACGTCAAGACCCCTCTGGTCACCGACCAGGTTGCCGATACCGCCCGGGCTCGTGGAATCAGCGAAGAGGAAGTGATTCGGGATGTGATTTTGCTGGCTCAGCCAACAAAGCGCCTGATTGAGATCGAAGAGGTGGCAGCCATGGTGGTATTTCTTTGCTCCGAAGGCGCCGCCTCCATCACCGGCGCTGTGCTTCCCATAGACGGGGGCTGGACCGGTAAATAAGCAGTGCGAGCCAAGTCAAATCTGACCCGTCTGTTGATGGTGGAGGTCTATGTTTTGTTGTCGATCCCGGTATCCGGTCTCCTGAAACCATTGTCTGCTTGTGAGAAGTCAGTCAGCGCGTCAGGCGCTCCACGCTGGAAAGCGCGTTTTCCAGGCTATCGGCGCCTCCGGCCACGAAGATAAACACTGCACCATGAGTTGTGCCTGCGTAAATACGCTCCTGCAACAGGCCAAAACCGGTTGAATTCCAGATTCCCATCTCCGGACCGCTGCCGGAATCGCTGAGAAAACTTTCCTGTATTCCCGTTGAGGCCAGGCCATTGGCACCGCCCCCCAGGGCGAGGCTTGCCGCGCCGACCAGTCCGCTGGCGCCGGCCCGGGATTGTGCCGGGGAAGTCCCGCCTGCAACCAGTGTGCCAAGGTCCCCGCTCATGGAAACTGTGCCGCGCTCAATGTCATTCTGAGCGGCATTCATGTCATCAAACCCGGTGCCTGCAAAGACCCAGCTGTCATCAGTACCGTCAACGGTGAATGACCAGGCAACCAGGTTTCTAAGCTCTGCGCCCAGGTTGTCTGTGCCGTTGGCAAAGGTCCCGTAACCAGGTGTTGCCGTGCCTGCATTGGAAATCACTGAATATTCGTAGCTTGAAAGGGTTGTGCCCATTTCATCGACGCCGCCAAAGGCATACAGCACAATGCTTTCGGGCGCGCCCTTTAATGGCGCAATGGCGCCTGCAAGATGGCTCCGGGGGGTGCCCATTGACCAGCTAGCTACCTGGTGCCACGCACCGGTCTCCCCAGGCAACAAGGGTATGACTGCCGGGTCGGTCGGCTGGCCGTTTTGAACCCATGAAGTGGCGTTCGTAGTCGCAACCAGTTCCAGCACCTCGCTGTCACCGTCATACGGCACGCCAGCCGGGTTGGTATACACATTGTAGGCTTCTGCGCCCGGTACGGGATCCCATTCCAGCCGCAGGGCGACGTCGGCCATGTTAGGAACAATCACGTTGCGACTGGGGCCCGCCAGGCTTTCGCCATTGGGGTTGACGGGATCAGTTGATGGAAAAACCGCCGCGACTCTGAAGGCCTGCAGGCCTCCGGAATACCCGGGTGCGCCCTCTGCAAGCAGGAAAGTATGTCTCACTGCCAGTGGCGCCGCCGCGGAGTCAAGGATTTGTGCCCTCAGGACCGTATCCACTGCGCTGGTTCCATCATTTCCCCCGACAAGGTATAAAAACTCGCCAAACTGGCTTGCCCATGCAAATGTGCGACCTGCCGGAAGCGTATTTCGAGACATCACCCAGCCATCAATCTCGCCAAACTCACCAACCACACCGATTTCGACAGAATCAAGGGCATTGGCTGACGCGCCGTCGTCACCCCCCATCGCGTAAAGACTGAAACTCTCACCGTCAACGCGATGCAGTGCCAGCGAGGGCGCCCGTCTTGCAACCTGCAAATCGCTGATTGCGGCAGGTTCACCAATACCCCCGGATGCCGGGGCAAGGCGCACCGATGCAAAAGCTGCGTCCTGACCATCGGGATTCAAAAGGTCAATGATGCACAATCCCTCGTTAAGTCCCCCGGGGGAATAGTCCAGCGTCAGCGACGTACTTTCATTGACAGTTACTGTGAGTGGCTGGGCCAGGTCATCTTCACAGGTTAATGCGGCCGTGACAGCCGGGTTGAATCCACTTCCTTCAACGAAAAACTGGCTGGCGGCGTTCACAGGCACGACCAGGGGATATACCTGCGAGATTGAAGGTGCAGCCTCAGCCGAAATAATCAGGCCCTGGTTTACAAGTCCGGCGGAACCGTCAGGGTTGATTGCGATGACGTCGTAGGCACCGGCACTCAGGCCCGGGGGTACCGGCGCAAAGATCCGGTCTTCAGATTTAAATTCCACACCTTGCAATCGCACGGCCGGCTCAGTGGGAAGCGCTGTATCCAGGCGCAACAAGACCTGAGGTAGCACAGCGAAAGCCTCGTCGGAATCAAGCCGAAATTCGCCGCCAGCCGCAGATGAGAACACATTGGGCTGAAGATCAAATACAACCGTTAGTGAATCGACGATCTGAAAAGCCGCGCCGAGACCAGCAGTTTCACTCTGATTGGACCTTGTCACCTCCAGATCCCATGCTCCCGTTGCCAGGGCTGGCGGGATATCGAATGCCAGCAGGCCGGGATAGGCGGGATCAAACGTGAACGGCGGAAATATTTCTACAGCGGAGGGCCCGACCAGGCGAACGGAAAATGGTGCGGACAAAAGGCCGCTCACGTGCGCGGTCGCATTGACTCCTGCCGATTGCAGGGCGACCGGAGGCTCGACGGTAATGATCTCCAAAGGATCCTCGAACCCGCTCAACAGGTTGAGATCACCCGCATAAGCGCCCGGTGTCAGGAATTGAAACGTCAAGACGATCAGAAACAATCTCGCCATTTGTGGCATCTCCATTGGATAGTTCGAGTTGTTTTTTTCGGGGTCCGAATGTTGTGAGCGGCGGTGTCAGGGACTATAAACCGGGAATCTGACCGAGGTCATGTCTGCACTCGCTTCCATCAATGCCTGCTGCGCTTCCGGATCAGACGCCTGTGGAATGGCCTCACCGATTTCAAAAATATCGTAATAATGGCCCGTGCCCACATCATCGTTAATAAGCTGCAACAATGCATCCCGGCCCGTTTCAACAGAAGATTGTGGCTCGAATCCTGCTTCAATCACCATAGCGGTATTCATCAACGCTGATGGAAACAGTGCATTGGTTGTTATATCTCGTTCTGCCAGGGCATCGGCAGTTGCGTAAGTCATCATGATCTGCGCGTTTTTGCTTCGCAGGTAGGCATCAAAACCGGTGTAACCTTTTTCGAATCCCAGGTCATCAAAATCCAGCGGTCTCTGGCCCGAGGCAACATGCACAATTCGGCTTGGTGCGCTTTCCTCAAGCAGGGGTAATAACATGGCCGAAAGCACATAGCCAGCCAGGTAATTGACCTGGAAATGTAGTTCATACCCATCACCCGTTACACGCCGGGGTTTGTCTTCTCCCAAAAACACGCCGGCATTGTTGACCAGCACGTCAAGCCGCTCGTAGTCAGCCAGGATGGAATTGGCCAGGTCCCTGGTTTCTTCAAGGCTGGCGAGATCAGCCTGGTAGAACCTTGCACTGCCGTTGCCATCTTGCTCAATTTCCCTGAGAACTTCCTGGGCGCGTTCAACATTTCGACCATGAATGATCACGTGATCACCACTCCTGGCCAAAGCTAATGCTGTCTCGCGACCAAGGCCGCCGGTCGAGCCAGTTACCATCACCACGCGCTGGCCTGGCAGCGGTGAAACTGTTTCAGAAACAGCTTGTGATGGAATCACGGCGATAATTCCCACCGCACCCAGGATTATTCCATTAACTGCTTTTCGAATAGCGATCATCGGGTCTAATTCCTTATATTTAATCATTCATTTATCTGCTTTTTCTGAAACCAGCCCGCGAGGCAGGCTGCCAGCCCCAGAATCAGGCCGAAAACAAAAACCACCACCGGTGACAAGCCTGCCATCTGGTGAACAACCTGATCCCACGCATCGGTTTTTCCGACAGTTTCAAAAAGGATATACATCAGTGCGGTGATCACTGCACCAAGCATCCATGGCCATCCATGCGCCCGGTAACGAAAAAACAGGTAGATGGCCAGCGCAAAAGTC
>Ga0102946_1000415_pt1 | contig 14895 bp, 14 predicted proteins | sample SalPon2A_A_D1_MG_FD_78209 | JGI IMG/M metagenome (GOLD analysis project Ga0102946, IMG submission 78209) | Soil microbial communities from South San Francisco under conditions of wetland restoration - Salt Pond MetaG R2A_A_D1_MG | ecosystem: Environmental > Terrestrial > Soil > Wetlands | place... | reverse complement strand
CGCCGCCGGCGCGGCGTGCGTGGCAGTGCTCGCAGCGATCGTCTTCGGCCTCGGGGGCGGCGGCCTGACGGCGGAGACGACCGGGCGCACCGGGCTCGTCAGCGGTGGGGTCGAGATCGCCGCCGACCGGCCGCTGACCGGATACGGGCCCGGGACGTTCGCGACCGAGTTCGAGGGCCGGTTCGGAGGGGGGGACGGAATCGCGGTCGAGAGCCACACCGAGCCGGTCACTTTCGCCGCCGAGCAAGGGGCCATCGGCCTGGTCGTCTACCTGGCGTTGATCGTCGTCGCGGGACTGGCGCTCTGGAGCCGCGCGGGCGTCGGGCTGCGGCCGACCCGGCGCCCGCTCATGGCCACGCTGCTGGCCGTGTACGCGGGGATGCTGGTCCACAGCCTCGGCTACGCGGCCTTCTTCACGGATCCGATCACCTGGGCTCTGCTCGCGCTGGCCGTGGCGGGCTCGATCGTCAAGGCCGGGCAGCCGCGGCCGGAAGCGGCCTGAGGCGAGGACCATGCTCAGCTATCTGCGGCGGCTGGCGACGACGGGGGTCGCGTACACCGCTTCCAGCGTCTTCTCGAAGGCGATCGCGGTCCTTCTGCTCCCGGTCTACACCGCGATCCTCGATCCGACCGAGTACGGGCAGGCCGAGGTGCTGTTCGGGGCGGTGGTTGCCGCGAGCATCGTCGTCCGCTTCGGGGTGATCGAGGCGTTGCTGCGCTTCTACTACCTGCCCGGTGAGTCGGGCTCCAAGGTCGTCGCCAACGGGTTTGCCGCGGTCTTCTGGGCGAGCACGGCGGGAGCCCTGCTGCTGCTCCCGTTCGCCGACCCGATCGCCGAGGCGCTGAAGAGCGAGCCCGGCCTGGTGCGAATCGCGATCGGCGGCCTGTGGCTGTTGACCCTCTACGAGTACATGGTCACGCTCTACCGCCTCGACGAGCGGGCCAAGGCCTACTTCTTCTTCACCTTCGCCAACGTGCTCGCGGCGATCCCGCTGACGCTGCTTCTGATCGCGGGGTTCGACGAGGGCGCCCGCGGCCTCCTGCTCGGCAGCTACGCATCGGCGATCCCGTTCGTCGCCTGGCTGATCGTCAGCGAGCGCCGGCGCCTCAGCCTGATCTGGGAGCGGGATCTGATGCGACGCATGCTCCGCTTCGGCCTCCCGACGATGCCGGCCGAGCTCTCCCTCTACTCGCTCATCTTCGTCGACCGGATCATCATCGTCCGCGCGATCGACGCCGCGGCCGTGGGCCTCTATGCGCTGGCGTTCAAGTTCAGCCAGGTGATCCAGGTGTTCGTCCGGGGCTTCCAGCTCGCCTGGCCGCCGCTCGCGTACTCGATCGTCGATGACGAGGAGGCGCGGCGCGTGTACTCGGTCGTGCTGACCGCGTTCGTCGCGCTCTCGGCGCTGATCGTGAGCGCGATGTGGCTGGAGGCACGGTGGATCGTGCGCCTCCTCGCCGCCCCCGACTTCTTCCCGGCGTATGAGGCGATCGGTCCGCTGGCGCTCGGCGCGGCGCTGTACGGCGTCTACCTCGCGCTGCTGGTCGTCCTCGGCCGTACCGGGCGGACCGAGTTCAACTTCCCCGCGACCCTGGCCGCGCTGGGCGCCAACGTCGGCCTCAATCTCTGGCTCGTGCCCGAGCTCGGCATCCTCGGGGCGGGAGTCGCGCTGGTGATCTCCTACGGGATCGCCCTGGTCCTGATGCTCGTCTTCACGCAGCGACTGTTCCCGGTTCCCTGGCAGTGGGGCAGGCTCGCGCTGATCGCGGCCTCGGGCACGGTCCTGGTCGCGATCGGGAACGAGTGGCTGCCGACGGACGGAGCGGACGGCCTACTCAGCCGCGCCGCTCTCTGGGCCGTCTATCCGGTCATCCTCTACTTTGGCGCCCTCAGCGGCCCCGAGCGGGAGACGGTGCGCGGGCTCGCCCGCCCGAGCGAGGTCAGGCGGCGAATTGCCGAGCTCCGTGAGCGCGCGGAGGAGGCGGGGGACACCGAGCCCGGCGGCGAGACGCTCGAGGCCGAGCTGCGCGACGAGGACCGCCGCTCGTACTGATCAGGCCGCCACGACCTCCGGGAGCTCGCCGCGCTTGACCGCGACCATCGCGGTGTAGTGGATCGGCTCGCCGGCGGCGGAGAGGCGATGCACGAAGCGGCGCTTCTCGACCTCCTCGAGCGTCCCGTCCTCGACCGCTGCGCCGACCATGCGGGAGAAGCCGCTGGGGTCGTCCTCGTCGCCGACGAACTCGGACTTGATGCTGATGCCGAGCAGGCCGCCCTCCTCGAGGTAGGAGAAGGCGCCCGCGAACGCGGCGGGCGGCATGTCGGCATAGCCGAGCGCGGCGACAGTGGTCATGCAGTTGAAGCGGACGTCCTCGAGGGCCGCATCGACCTCGTCGGGAAGCGCCGTCAGGTCGGCGACGTGGTACTCGTCGTAGAGACCCGGGCGGTCGCGCTCCGCGGCCTCCTTCGCCTCCTCCAGGATGTCGATTCCGACCAGCGTCTCAGCGCCGAGCTTCTCCAGCTCCTCCGCGACGATGCCGTTTCCCGCACCGACGTCGAGCACGCGAGGCGGCTCGGGGTCGTCCCCGGACGACTCGAGATGGGCCTCGAGCATCTCGCGGACGACGCGCGGCGAGGAGCAACGGAGCTCCTCGTAGAAGAGCCGCTCGTACAGGCCCGGGATGGCAAAGATCTCGTCGTAGTCGTGAAAGCGGATCCGTCGCCGATTGCCGTCGATCGTCACCTCACACCACTCTTCGTCCTGGTCGTGGCCCGTGGCATCTGGGCCGGGGAGGGATATGGCAATGGTCTGTGTGGGCGCGCTATCGCGCATCGGTCGTCTCCTCTGGTGGTTGACGGAGTTACGGGGCACTACCCGGTTCGGCGTCGTTCAAGCGTCGTGCGCTGAGGTCCTACCGGGCGCAAGCACTCGCTCTCTGACGCCGTCGCCCCGTGGGCGCAGTGCCTGGCTTGCATGGGCAAGGTACCAGTCTGGCTCGTGTCCGGGCAGCAGCAGGGCCGCGAACGCCCTCGGCAGGTAGGAGAATGCGGTCAGCGCCCGGACCGCAGCCGCCGCGCCTCGGCCGTGGTGCTTGCGCATGTAGAGGTCGCGGTTGCGGTGGAACTCGACGATCCGGTAGCGCCCTGAGTCGCGATCTGTCGAAAGCTGTTCGTGGTGGACCGCCCGGGCCGAGGGGACGTAGAGGGTGTGCCAGCCGGCGTCGCCCAGGCGCTTGCAGAAGTCGGTCTCGTCCGAGTAGACGAAGAAGGCGGGATCCAGCCAGCCGATCTCCGCCGCGGCCTCGCGGCGGACGAGCATCGCGGCCGACTGCGCCCAGCCGACGAGCCGGGTCTCGTATCCGCCGCTCTGGGTAACGAGCGGGCGGTGCAAGAAGAGCGCCTGGGCGACCGCGGTCCCGACCCCGGGCAGCCGCCAGGCACAGGGTTGCGGCTCGCCGGCCGGGCTGAGCAGCTGCGCGCCAGCCGCGCCCGCACGCGGATCGACGTCCAAAGCGCCAATCAGTGCGGCGGCCGCGTTCGCCTGGACCTCGGAGTCCTCGTTGAGGAGCAGGCAGTACTCGCCACGCGCCTCCCGCAGCAGGCGGGTGTCGTTCGCCGCCTTCCCGTCGGGCCGCTCCAAGGCGATCGTCCGGAGCCCCTCGAGCTCGGCGCCGAGCTCCTCGAGCAGCTCCGGCGAACCGTCGCTGGAGGCGTTGTCGAGCACCAGGATCTCGTGCTCGACGCCCGCCGGATGGTGCGCTGAGATCGCGCCGAGGCACGCACGAAGGTACTCGCGGCCGTTGGTGTTGACGACGCAGTAGGAGAGCTTCACGCCAGAATCGTCGCCCATGCGCGTCTCGCTTGTCGATCCCTCGGCGTTCACGCCACCGTACGACCGCTCCCTGGCGGCCGCCCTGGCGCGTGCGGGCGCCGACGTCGAGCTCGTCACGAGCCGGTTCCTCTACGGCCCCGTCCCGAAAGCCGAGGGCTACCGCGTGCGCGAGCCGTTCTACCGGCGGTCGACCGCGGCCGGGCTCCAGTCGCGTCGCAGGCTGCCCCTGAAGGCGCTCGAGCATCCCGCGCAGATCCTGCGCGAGGGCCGGAGGGCCGGCCGCGAGGCCGACGTCACGCACTGGCAGTGGGTGACCCTTCCCCGAATCGATCGCTTCCTGGTCCGCGCCTCGGGCCACCCCCGCCTGCTCACCCTGCACTACCCGCTGCCGAAGCCGCCGGACCGCAGGGGGCTCGCCGCGCAACGGCGCTTCCTCTCGGAGTTCGACGCGGTGGTGAGCCACACCGAGCACGGTGCCCGTCGGCTGCGGGATGACGTCGGGCTCGATCCGAGCCGGGTGCACGTGATCCCGCACGGGCCGCTCGACTACCTGACGGAGCTGCCGGCGGAGGAGCCGCTGCCCGCCGAGCTCGCCGCCGCCCCCGAGGGCGCCCCGGTCGTTCTCTTCTTCGGGCTGCTGCGTCCGTACAAGGGGATCGACACCCTGCTCGAGGCGTTCGCGCGCCTCGGCCCGGCGGCCGAGGGGGCGGAGCTGTGGATCGCGGGAATGCCGAGGATGCCGATCGAGCCGCTGCGCGAGCTCGCGGCGCGGGCGCCCGGCACGGTGCGCTTCGTCCCACGCTTCATCTCCGACCCGGAGGTCCCGCCCCTGCTGCGGCGCGCCGACGTCCTCGCGCTCCCGTACCGGGAGATCGAGCAGTCGGGCGTCCTGTACGCCGGCCTGGCGTTCGGGAAGCCGATGGTGCTCGGCGACGTCGGCGGCTTCTCCGAGGTCGGCCGGGATCAAGGCGCCGCCCGGCTCGTGCCCCCTGCCGATCCGGGAGCGCTGGCTGCGGCGCTGACCGACCTGGTCGCCGATCCGGCCGAGCGGGAGCGGCTCTCGGCCGCGGCCCGGAAGGCGATCGAGGGGCCCTACGGCTGGGACTCGATCGCGGCCCGGACCCTCGAGCTCTACGAGTCGCTGATGGCCCCCGCGCGCCCGGCCCCCGATAATCAGAGCCGATGAAGCTGCCCGGCGCGCGCGCGATCTTCTGGGGCTCGGTTGCGGGCCTGCTCCACACCCACGTCACCTATCCGCTGGCGCTCGCCGCCCTGGAGCGGCTGCGCGGCCGCCGCGACCCGGCGCGGCCCGATCCCGCCTTCACGCCCCGGGTCTCCCTGATCATCGCCGCCCACGACGAGGAGGAGGTGATCGCGGGCAAGCTCGAGAACGTGCTCGCCCTGGACTTCCCGCGCGAGTCGCTCGAGATCATCGTCACCTCCGACGGCTCCAGCGACCGCACGACCGAGCTGGCCGAGGCCGCGGGCGCCGACCTGGTCCTAGATCTTCCCCGCGGCGGCAAGCTCAGCGCCCAGAACGCGGCGGTGGAGCGCGCGAGCGGGGAGCTGCTCGCCTTCAGCGACGCCAACGCCTACTGGGAGCCCGGCGCGCTCCGGGCGCTCGTCGCGCCCTTCGCCGAGCCCGACGTCGGGTACGCCTGCGGGCAGGTCGCGTTCCTCGACGCCGAGGGCGACAATCAGGAGGGCGCCTACTGGCGCTACGAGATGCGGGTCCGCGAGCTCGAGTCGGGGCAGGCGGGCGTGACCGCGGGCAACGGTGGGATCTACGCGGTCCGCAGGACGGCCTATCCGTTCCTCGCCCCCTCTCGCAGCCACGACCTCAACCTCCCCTTCGGCCTGGCCAAGGCCGGCTTCCGCTCGCTGTACGTGCCGGAGGCGCGGGCCGAGGAGAAGCTCGTGCCCGACCTCGACGGGGAGTTCGAGCGGAAGCGACGCATGATGCGCGGGCTGCTCGACATCGTCGTCACCGATCGCATGCTCGACCCTCGCGGATACAGCCCGCTCTACGCCTTCCAGGTCTACTCCCACCGGGTGCTGCGCTACGCGTCGCCGAAGCTGCACGCGCTCGCGTTGCTCTCCAACCTGACGCTCGTGCGCCGCAGCCCACTGTACGCCCTGACCCTGCTCGCGCAGCTCGCGCTGATCCTCGCCGCCCTGCTGCCCGAGCCGCCGAACCGGTTGCTGCGCCTGGCTCGCTACTACGTGCTCGTCACGCTCTCGATCGCGCTCGGCACCTGGGACCGCCTGCGCGACGGTCCGCCGTCGGCCTGGGAGAAGTCGGAGGGGACTAGGTGACCCTGGACGAGGCAGAGGTCCGCCGGGTCTTCGCCGAGCCGCCTGACGCGCCCCCGGTCAGCGACGGCCCGCCCGGCCGCGGCCTGCCGCGCGTTGCCGACGCGCTGATCGCCGCCGCGGTCCTGGCGCTGCTCTCGCCCGTGCTGCTCGTCTGCGCGCTGCTGATCAGGCTGGAGTCACCCGGTCCGGTGGTCTACAGACAGCTGCGGGTCGGCCTCGGCGACCGCGAGTTCATGCTCTACAAGCTGCGGACGATGCGGACGGGGTCCGATCCGGTCGGCGTCGGCACCGCCGTCGACGAGGGCGATCCCCGGGTGACGCGGGTCGGGCGCCTGCTGCGCCGTCTCTCGCTGGACGAGGTCCCGAACCTGATCAACGTGCTGCGCGGCGAGATGGCGATCGTCGGCCCTCGCCCGACCATCCCCTCCCAGGTCGAGCTGTTCAGCGCGCGCCAGCACCGCCGCCACGCCGTCCGCCCCGGGATGACCGGCTGGGCACAGATCAACGGCCGGGTCGGAATCGAGTGGGGCGAGCGGATCGAGCTCGACATTCACTACGTGGAGCACCGCTCGCTCGCCCTCGACCTGAGAATCCTCGCCCGCACCGCCTGGCAGGTCGTGAGCGGCGAGGGGCTCTATACGGGCGGCTGACGCGCTGGACCGAGGACCCTCAGTCCAGCGTCCAGAACCCGTCCGCGCCGACGAACTCCTGCCTCGCGATGCGGCCCAGCTCCTCGCGGGCGTCCTCGAAGTCGATCCCGCGCATCACGGCGACCTCCTTGGTCGCCACGGGGACGACTGACCACTCGAGGACCTCGCGGGCCGTCTCCGGAGGCGACCGGCGCTCCAGCCGGGGGACGAGGTTGGCGAGGATCGTGTCGTAGACGGCGAAGGGCTGGAAGCCGGGGACGGTGATCGTGACGTCATCGGAGAGCCGGGTGATCTCGTAGCTGGGGCAGGTGTAGCGCCTCCCCCCGGACCAGTTCGCGAGCTTGTCGTTGAGGACCTGGGCCGCCTGGCTGGGCTGCCGGGCCGCATCCACATCGGCGGCGAGCGCCTCGGCGGTGCCCTCGCGCTCGCGCCAGTCGCTCAGCTCGTCGGCGTCGATCCCTGCCCGCTCGGCCGCGGCCGCGATCACATCCGCCCGGTCGATCATCTCGCCCGAGAAGTGGGCGACCCGCAGCCTGCGGAGCAGCATCCTCGCGTGCCGGGTGCTGCCTTGCTCGCGAGCGGCGACCACCGCCTCGCAGGCCTCGCCGCTGCCCGCGACGTACTGCCGCTCGCCGCCGACGATCGGCATGCGATGCTCGCGCGCGATCCTCCGGTGCTGCTTCGCCACCTTTCCGGGATCAAAGCCGCGCTCGGCCTGGGCCTCGCGGTCGGTGGCCAGGACGACCATCCGCGGCACCCATTCGATCCGACCCTCGTAGAGCCAGCGCAGCCGTCGCCGGGAGGGCTCGGTGCTGTAGGCCCAGGGACAGATCGGGTCGGTGAACTCGTCGATTCGCACGCAGATCTCGGGAGCCTCGGCCACATCCGGATCGTCGCAGACGGCGGCGGTCCGCGGTCGGCGTCACTACCCTGCGGGCAGTGACCGAGCGTGGCTCAGATGTCGATGTCCAGATCAGACCCTTCCGGACCGAGGACGCGGAGGCGGTGCATCGCTGGTTCAACAATCCGGAGGCGACCTCCTCGCTGATGGAGGTGCGTGAGTCGTTCACGCTCGAGGACGCGCGCGGCTGGGTCGAGCGGGCGATTCGCAACGACGAGACGGATGGCGAGGACCGCAAGTGGGCGATCGAGGTCGAGGGCCACTCCGATCCGGTCGGGTTCACCGCGCTCTACGGGCTGCGCCGGCAGCTCCCCCCCGAGCTCGGGGCGATGATCGGCGAGAAGGTCCGCGGCCGCGGCGTCGGCCGCGAGGCCGAGCGGCTGACCGTGGCCAGGGCCTTCGAGGAGTTCGGCGCCCACCGGGTCTACGGCCGCATCCCGGCCTTCAATCTGCCCGCGAAGAAGGCCGTGACCTGGCAGGACTGGAAGCACGAGGGCACGATGCGCGAGCACATCCGGCGCCCCGACGGAACCCTGATCGACTGTGAGGTCTGGGGCGTGACCCGCTCCGAGTGGGAGCAGCGCTGGAGTGAGCGGGACGCTTGAGCGCGCCGCGCGATGCCACCGCCACGCTGATCGAGGACTCCGGGTCGGCGGCAACCGGCGAGGAGTTCTTCAGGGGCCCCGAGTTCCTCGAGGCCGAGGGCACGACGCACACGCTCGTCCTTGAGCGCGGCTCCAACCGGGTCGCGATCCCGCTCGTGGTCCGTCCGATCGAGGGAGCGGCCGGCCTCGTCGATGCGACCTCCCCCTACAGCTACCCGGGCGGGGATGTGTCGGGCGAGCCGATCGATCCCGCCTCGATCGACTGGTCGGGGACCCGTGACCATGGTCTCGTGAGCGTCTTCGTCCGCGACCGGCTCGGCGAGCCCACGGCGCTGACGGCCGCGACCGATCGGTCGGTGGTGCTCGTCAACGACCCCGAGCTGCCCCGCAAGTCGCGGATGAGCGACCGCCAGCAGATCCGCAAGAACGACGCCGCCGGCTACGAGGTCTCGCATCTGCCCGGCCCCGAGACCTCCGACGCGCAGCGCGCCGAGTTCCACCGCGTCTACACCGAGACGATGGTCACCGTGGGCGCCGCCCAGCGCTACCTGTTCGAGCGCGCCTACTTCGACCTGCTCTTCGCGTCCCCCCGGAGCCGGATGTTCATCGCCGCCGGGCCCGAGGGCGACACCGCGGCCGCCGCGATCACGGTGATGAGCGACGGGTTCCTCCACTACTACCTCTCCGGCACCGCCGACGCTCACCGCAAGCGCGCTCCCTCGAAGAACCTCATCGTCGCGGTCACCGACTACGCCGACGGGCTCGGGATGCCAATGAACCTGGGCGGCGGGGTCGAGCCGGGGGACGGTCTCGAGGAGTTCAAGCGCGGCTTCGCCAACAGCGAGCTGCCCTTTCGCACCCACGAGCTGATCTGCGACCCGGAGCGCTACCGGGAGCTGAGCGGCGCGCGCTCCGACGACGGGTTCTTCCCGCTGTATCGGGCGCCGGGCTGAGCGCTAGGGGATCTGGACCGCTGAGGTCTTGAAGCCCCTGCAGACGAAGCGCTTGTTCTTCGTGGTGAAGCGCTTGGTCTTCACCTTCGCGCGGTAGCGGCCCTCGGCCCCGTCGGGGAGCTTGATCCGCCAGCGACCGTCCCTGCCGGTGCGGGTGCCGGCGACCTTCTCCCACTCGCCGACCTCGATCCGACGCTTGAGCACGACACGGTGGTTGCGGTTGCAGCGCCGCTTGTCGTAGTCGAGTTGTCCACGGACGAACTGGGCGCCGCCCCCGCGCCGGTTGGAACGGATCGCATCGTCGCCAGGGTGTTCGACGACCACCTTCTCGCGCTCGCCGCGGGGCGCGGTGCCGCCACCGTCGTCGGGCGGCTGCTCGCCGACGGGCTCATCGGCGAAGCGGTCCATTCGACGTTGGACCCGCCGCTTGATCTTCGGAATCTGCTCCCGCAGCTTGCCGCCCGCGCACTCGGTGAAGTTCGTGTCGCTGTGGCTGAGGATCCGCTTGACGCGGACCCGCTGGTTCTTGCCGGTTCGGGTAGTCGAGCCGCCCGCGGAGCGAAGGCGGGTCGAGCCCTTGGCCCGGACCCCGTGGATGTCGAGCTTCCAGGCGAGGTAGCGGGTCAGCCCGGTGCGCTCGGCCCTGGTGGGCCCGCGCTGCGAGTGGTTGGCGATCGTCGCGACGCCGGTGGTCTGCGTGTTGTGGCCCTCGGCGTGCGCGCCGATGACCGCCTTGCGCAGGCCGCCCTTGCGCCCCTGGTAGATGTTCCCGAAGCGATCGACGAGGGCGTTGTAGCCGATGTCGTTCCAGCCGTTGGCGTTGCGGTGGTAGCGGCAGATGCCGAGCACGATCCCCGGCGCCGCCGCCTGCGAGTAGTCGTTGGTCGAGACGGTGTGGTGGATCACGGCGGCCTTGACCTTCCCTGTGGCGGGCTTCGTCCGCGGCTTGCAGCCGCCCTTGCGCTGGTTCGCTCCCCACTCGGAGCGGCGAACGATGTCGGGCTCCGGCGAGGCGGCCTCCGCATCGGCCTCGGAGCCCGCGATCGTGACCAGGGCCGAGTTGACGGCGCCGCGGACGGTGCTGATCACGCCCGCCGCCGCGGTGGAGTCGCCACTGACGTTGACGTAGTGGAGCTCACCGACCGGGCGCGCGCCGCGGCTGCGGACCTGGACCTCGTCGCTGCCGCCCGTGTACAGGGGATCACCGCCGGCGACGGTCACCCATTCGGTCCACTCTCCGCCGCGCTCGCGGACGCGGAGGTCGAGCTCATCGGTGTGCCCGGCGACGCCGACGAGGTCGAACCGCTTGGGCGCCTCGACCGGAGCGCCCACGAAGCGCACGGGACCGTGGACGCCGTGTACGTGGTCGTGGCCGTCGGAGGCCGCGTGTCCGGCGCGGCGCAGCTCCTCGACCCCCGGGGCCGGGTCGATCCGCTCAAGCCTGGGCAGCGGCTGCTCGAAGTCGACGGCGGCCGGCAGGTAGCGGTCGGTCGAGAGCGCGGGCCCGGCGCCCCAGAGCAGGGCGATCCCGGCGGCGGACGCCCCGGCGGTTTTCAAGCATTTCCTCAACATCTCGTGAGCAAAGGTTTACCACCAGCCTGAAACACAGTCCAGCGCTGGAAGTATCGGCATGGTCGCAACCGTGTCCGGATTCGGCATGCCTGCAATCCGTCCTGCAGGGCGTGGCCCGCAATCGGCGTGGTTGGCGGGTGGCGGCCGCGCCGCCGGGCGCGTGCGGGCTAGTTCATCGCGATCGGCTCAGGACCGCGAGCGCGGAACTCCGAGCGGAACGCGCGGAACGCGTCGAGCGTCGCCGCGCCCTCGTAGCTGTCGCAGCCGAGGGTCTGGCGCCAGGCCGTGGCGGCCACGAGGTAAGGCATGTCGTCGTTGGGGAAGACCACCATCCCCGCCGGATCCTCGTCGTAGAGGCCGAGCAGCTGGAGCTGCTCATCCTGGGGCAACTCGGAGCTGTACTGGATCTGGATCCGGCCGTGCTCGAGCGAGTGGATGTAGTTCAGCGGGCTCGGGGCCTGGACGAATGCCCCGTCGGCGAGGGGCTCGACATTGTGATCCCCCGAGGTCGGCGGGTTCGCCTCGTAGTCCGGGACCCCGTCGCTCTCGGGAATGTGAGTTGCGCCCTCGTCCTTCTGCTCCCGCAGTAGCTCGCAGCCCGCGGCCTCGGCCGCCTCCTCGAGATCGACGGTGTTGCCGTCGCTCGGAGCTTCGGCGCTCTCGCGGTCGTCCACCGTGATGTTTTTGGGGAGGACGCCGCCGAAGGACTCGTTGAGGCGGTCGCCGCCGCCTCCGCTTCCGCCACCGGAGTCGCTGCCGCCGACGACCGCGTAGACGATCCCCACGACGACCGCGAGGCTGATCACGCCGGCGACCACGTAGCCGAGGACCAGCCGCTTGCGCTCCTGCTTGCGGTCAGCGGCCTCGGCCTGCTCCCGTGCCTGCCGGAGGCGCTCCTTCTCTTCCTTGCGGGATGCCATCGGCGCAGAACCCTAGCGAACGGACGGGGTCGATCGGGTCGGCTGGCCGCGCGATCAGCTCGCGGCGCCCGCGGCCTCCGGCGCGCGCTCCCAGGGCCGCGCCGCCTTGAGCGCGCCGAGCACCGCCGACGTCGAATCGGCCTTGTTGAGCGTGTAGAAGTGGAGGCCCTGGACGCCGGCCGCGAGCAGCTCCTCGCACTGGCGCGCCGCGTAGGCGATCCCGAACTCGCGCTCCGCTGCGCCGTCGCCCCCGCAGGCCTCGAGCCCGGTCGCGAGGGAGTCCGGGATGCCCGCTCCGCAGAGGCTCGCCATTCGCTTGATCCCGTTGAAGGTGCGGACGGGGAGCACGCCGACGAAGATCGGCACGTCGATCCCCGCCGACCGGGCGCGGTCGAGCCAGTCGAAGAAGACGGAGTTGTCGAAGAACAGCTGCGTGATCAGGAACTCGGCCCCGGCGTCGACCTTGCGCTTTGCGTACTCGATGTCGGCGTCGGCCGAGGTCGCCTCGGGGTGGATCTCGGGAAAGCAGGAGGCGCCGATGCCCGCGGTGCCCCGGGCTCGGATCAGCTCCGCCAACTCGGCCGAGCCCGCGAGCCCGCCCTCGACGGCCTCGAAGTCCCCCTCGCCGCCCGGCGGGTCGCCCCGCAGCGCCAGGATGTTCTCGATCCCCGCGCGCTCGAGTCGCCCGATCAGCGCCTCGAGCCCGGATACCTGTTCGCCGACGCAACTCAGGTGGGCCATGGTCTCGATCCCGAACTCGTTCTGGATCCGATCGCAGACCTCGACCGTTCCATCGCGCGTTGAGCCGGCGGCCCCGTAGGTGACGGAGGCGAAGTCCGGATCGAGCGCCTGGAGGCGCTCGACGCTCGCATAGAGCGTCTCGGCGCCCTCCTCGGTCTTCGGTGGAAAGAACTCGAACGAGAACACCGGTCGCCCCGGTCTGGCTAGATCAGCAATTCGCATTCGCGGGATCGTAGAGGGGAGCGCCGCTCCGGCCACCGCCGAGCTCTCGCCCCTGGACTACCGGTTGCGATCCGCGCCCGGCCGCTACGCTGCACGGCAGCCAATGGACTTCAAGACCGATCGGGTGGACAGCCAATGACTGAGTACGGCGGGAACTACGGCGCGGGCGAGGCGGCGCAGCCGCAGGTCGAGCCGGTCGAGGCCGCGCGGACCGAGGTCGGCACCCTGCTCGGCCAGGTGATGTTCCTCGTCGCGGTCGCGCTTGGCTTCCTGGCGCTGGGCAGCTGGATCGGTCGTGAGCTCACCGAGGGCGCAGCGATGGGCTGCTTCTTCGCCGGTTTCGGCATGCTGATCGTCGCCAACTTCAGCGAGCGCCTGCGGGTGGGCACCTTCGCAGTCGCCTGGCTCTACACGATCGCTCTGCTCCTCGGCCTCGGCCTCGGTCCGGCGCTCAACCAGCTCTTCACCACCAATCCCGACGCGGTCACCACCGCCGCGGGCGGCACGGCGCTCGCCACCGTCGGCGCCGGCACGATCGGCTTCATCATCTCCAAGGACCTGAAGGGGTGGCTCCGGCCGCTCAGCTTCGCGATCCTCGGCGCCGTTGGGCTGAGCATCGTCCTGCTGATCACGGGTACCTCGGCACCGCCGCTGCTCAGCCTCGCGATCATCGTGATCTCGACCGGCCTGATCACCGTCTACTTCAACTACCTCCGCAAGCACGCCACCGAGCGTGATGCGGTCTGGATCGCGACCGGGATCTTCGTCGCGATCGTCAACATCTTCATCTCCCTGCTGAACCTGCTCAGCGATTAGGTCGGCGCCCGCCCAGCCGTCGCGCCCGAGGACCATCCGCCGCAGCCGTGAGTCGCCGGCGGAGACCGGGTAGACCCGCCGCTGGCGCCAGAGTTCGAGGAAGTCGTTGCGGACCGGCGACGTGAACGCGTACTGGACCTGGTAGCGGGGCATCGCCGGCCTGCGGCTCCCGAAGTGGTAGCAGCGGGAAGAGTCGATCCAGAGCACCGTCCCGCGGCGAGCGTTGAAGCGATGGACCGAGTCGGGCGGGACGACGGCGTGAACCCGTTCGTCGGTGAGGCGATAGGGAACGCCACGGGCCCCGTAGTCCAGAGCCTCGTCCAACCGCCGCGAGTCCTCGGCGCCGAGAAAGTGGAGGGGCCCGTCGTCGACGCCGATATCGCGTAGCGCCACGACCACGTAGACGGTAGGGGTGCTGTGGTAGTCGCGGTGGTAGAGCTGGCTCTCGCGCCAGGGCCCGTCCGCACCGGGGTCGAACTCCGTGCTCGACTCCATCAGCCGGACCCCCCTTGGCAGCAGGGGGGACAGCAACGGGACGTAGCCGAACGCGGGGGCGACGGGCGCGACCGCGGGGCCGCTCGTGATGAAGTCGAGCAACGCCGGATGGGAGTTGATCGCGCCCTCCGGGTTGATGTTCTGCAGGAACGGCTTCTCGTGCTCCCACTTGCGGCCGCCGTGGCGGTCGACCAGTTCGTCACCCGCCTCAAGCAGCTCTTCCAGGTGGGGCAGCGTTCCCGATTCGTCGATGGCGAATCCGTCGTCGAGCCGCACCACCGGCTCCCCGGGCCCTCCGGCTTCGGCCAGCAGCTCTGGCCATTCGCGCTCGAACGCTCGCCGTCGCCGAGCGATCCGGTGCCGGCGGTGGGCGTTGAAGGCGCGGGCGAGAGCCCCTGTGCGCCGCAGTCCCAGGCGCCTCATGTCCTCTTTCTGGATCGCCTGCGCGACCGGCACGAGCGGCCGCGCCCAGCGAGGCGGGTCATCGAACGCCCCCTGGGGGACCGCGCGATCGGCTGTGGCGGGACTGGCGATCACGGCTATCGTAATGACGGACTTGATCGTGATCGCGGACGAGGATGGGCTACTCGCCATCTCGCAGCAGTCCCATGCGGACATGTGCGCCCAGCTGGGGCGGGCGTGGGGCGGCGCGGGCTTCCCGCTGCCCGACGGTGCCGAGGTACTCGTCGCGGCCGCCGCTGCCCACGAGCTTGGCTTCGCCGAGTGGGACGCGCGGCCGTCGCTCGATGCTGCGATCGGCGGCCCGACCTCCGTCAAGCGCATGGACCCGGCTGAGCACCTGCCGATTCAGGCCCTCGCCGCGGAGCGGCTGGCGGCGGACTCGGAGTACAGCGCCCTCCTCGTCTCCCTG
>Ga0102946_1000414_pt1 | contig 14925 bp, 20 predicted proteins | sample SalPon2A_A_D1_MG_FD_78209 | JGI IMG/M metagenome (GOLD analysis project Ga0102946, IMG submission 78209) | Soil microbial communities from South San Francisco under conditions of wetland restoration - Salt Pond MetaG R2A_A_D1_MG | ecosystem: Environmental > Terrestrial > Soil > Wetlands | place... | reverse complement strand
TCCGGCGGGATGAAGCGCCGGCTCAACATCGGCGTGGGCCTGTTGCACCGACCGACGCTGTTGATCCTCGACGAGCCGACGGTCGGGGTGGACCCGCAGTCACGCAACTCCATCCTGGAGTCGGTCGAAGCGCTGTCCACCGAGGGGATGGCTGTGCTCTACACGACGCACTACATGGAGGAGGCCGAACGTCTCTGCGACCGCGTCGCGATCATCGACTCGGGGAAGATCCAGGCCGAGGGCACCCAGGACGAGCTGATCCGGCTCACCGGCGGGGTCGACACCATCCGCCTCGTCGGGTCGGGCGACGTCGAGCAAGCGGCTCAGGCGCTGGAGCCGGTGCCCGCCGTGGAGCGGATGGAGCACGACCGCCGCGAGGTGCGCCTCACCGTGCGTGACGCACCCACGGCGGTGGCCACGGTCGTCAACACCGCGACCTCCTCAGGAATGACGCTGTCCGACGTCGAGATCGCCCGGCCCGACCTGGAGTCGGTCTTCCTGCATCTCACCGGCAAGGCGCTGCGGGACTGAGCGATGGGTGCCCTACTCACGATGACCGCATCCGACCTGCGGCAACGGGTACGCGACCGCTCGGTGATCATCTTCGCGCTCGTCGTTCCGCTGGCGCTGATGTTCGTGTTCAACCTCGTCTTCGGCGACGCCACGGATTCCGAGCTGCAGCCGACCACGGTGGCGATCTCGGCACCCGCCGATGACCAGCTCGCCTCGACGTTCGGCGACGTGCTGGGGCAGATCGACGACTTCGAGGTGACGGTGGAGGAGGTGTCGGCGTCACAGGCGCGCAGCCGAGCCGAGGACGGCGAGGTCGATGTCGGCCTCATCGTGCCCGAAGGCTTCACCGCCGCCGTGACGTCCGGCAGCGAGGTGGACGTGACCGCCGTCGAGGCCGAGGACAGCGGCCTGGAGGGGCAGGTCGTGCTGTCCATCGTGCAGTCGTTGCTCCAGCAGTTCAACGACGGTGCCGTGGCGGCGTCCGCCGGGCTGGAGCTGGGCCTCAGCCCGGCCGAGCTCGGGCAGGTCGCGCAGGAGGCAGCGACGGAGGGGCCCGCCCTGACGCTCTCCCCCGGGGAGCTGTCAGAGGAGCAGCTGAGCCCGACCGCCTCGACGGTCGCCGGGCAGGCCGGGCTCTTTCTGCTGTTCACAGTCGGGTTCGGGGTGCTCGGGTTGATCGCCGAGCGCGAGCAGGGCACGTACGCGCGGTTGCAGTCGATGCCGATGAACCCGCGGCTGATCGTCGTCGCCAAGGGGCTGGTCAGCTTCGTCCTCGGCGTGGTGGCGACGTCGGCGCTGCTGACCTTCGGGGCGCTGTTCTTCGACGTGGGCTTCGGCTCGGTGCTCGTCGTGGGGGTGCTCATCGTCGCGGTCGTCACCGCGAGCACCTCGCTGATGTTCATCGTGGCCAAGCTCGCCAGCACTGCGGAGCAGGCGGGTGTGGCCCAATCAATCCTCGCGGTGTCGCTGGGGCTGGCCGGTGGTGCGTTCTTTCCCATCACCGGCACCGGCCTGCTGGCCCGCGTGCTCGACCTCAACCCCATCGCGGCCTTCACCCGCGGGCTCGGCATCAGCGCCAACGGCGGTGGCCTGGCGGACATCGGAGCGCCGCTGCTCATCATGGTCGGGTTCGCCGTGGTGATGCTGGTCGTCAGCACCGTCCTGCCGGATCGGAGTGCCCAGACATGAGGGGCATCAGGGCCACCCTCGCGATCGCGGCCGTCGAGCTGCGCCGGTTCCTTGCCGACCGGTCGAACATCTTCTTCGTCTTCATCTTTCCGCTGATCCTGGTCACGGTCATCGGTGCCTCGTTCGGTGACGACGGGCCGACGGCCAAGGTCGCCATCGCCGGTGGCGACACCGAGCTGCGCGGCGACATCGTCGAGCAGCTGACCGAAGAGCAGTCGGCGCAGGTCAGCTTCGCCGGGGCGGATGCCATTCGCGAGCAGGTGGCCCGTGGGCGCACCGACGTGGGCCTGGTCATCCGCGACGAACAAGCCGAGGCCTTCGCGGACGGCGAGGACGCCGAGGTGTCGGTCCTCGTCGGTGCGGGAGCGACGTCCCAGGTCGCGGCGCAGTCGGTGAACGCGGCCGTGGCTGGCGCCAACGCACGCCGCGAGCAGATCGCGGCGCTGAGCGACGACGGGCGTAGCGAGGCGGAGATCTCGGCTGCCCTCGACGCGGCTCAGGAGGAGGTCGAACCGGCCACGCTGACCGTCGAGAGCGACGACCAGATCAGCGAGGAGTTTGCGGGGCTGGCCGGGCAGTTCGACCAGGGTGCAGCATCGCAGCTCATCCTGTTCGTGTTCATCGCCTCCCTCACCGCCTCGGCCACACTCATTCAGGCGAGGCGGTACGGCGTGGTGGGCCGGGTGCTGAGCGCGCCCATCACCACGACGCAGACCATCGCCGGTCAGGCGTTGGGACGCTTCGCCATCGCCGCGTTCCAGGGCCTGTACATCATCGTTGCGACCACCCTGCTCTTCGGCGTCGAGTGGGGCTCGTGGCTGCTGGCGCTGGTGGTGCTCGCGTTCTTCGCCAGCGTTGCGGCGGGGGCCGCGATGGTGTTGGGATCGCTCGTGGACAACGAGGGCGCCGCCGGTGGCCTGGGCATCGGCTTCGGGCTGGTGCTGGGGGCTCTCGGGGGCTGCATGTACCCTCTCGAGTTCTTCGGCGACACCCTGCGTCAGGTTGCGCACGTGACCCCGCACGCGTGGGCCTACGACGCGATGGCCGAGGTGCAGCGGCGCAACGCGACCCTGCTCGACATCGCGCCCGACCTCGCAGTGCTGGCCGGGATGGCCCTGATCCTGCTCGTCGCCGGCGCCTGGGCGCTGCGCCGCAGCATGTCCCGGGCGATGTGATTCAGGCAGTGCGGCGGTTCGCGGCCGGGCTTGCGAGGATGGGGCGGTGATCACCACCGACTTGGCCCGACAGCTCCAGACGTCCGGGTTGCTGTGGTCGCCGCTGCCCGGCGACCGGTTCGCCGTCGACAAGCCGGGCATGCTCGACGAGGTGTTCTACCTCGCGGACATGACGGTGGACGTGCAGCGCTTCGTCGGTGGCTCGGTGATCGGTTTTAACGGCGTCGCCGAGTGGGCCCTGGACTCGGTCGACCTCGAGGAGACCCTGTGGCTGCCGCGCGAGGACCAGATGCGGGCCGTGCTCGGTGAGGCCTTCCTGCGACTGGAACGGGACGAGGACGGACGGTATGCCGTGCACCTCGCCGCGCTCCCCGTCGCCGGTCAAGAGGCGACCTCTGTCGCAGAGCCGCATGAGGACGCCGAGTGCGCCTACGCCCATGCCGTGCTGGCCGTGTTGCAGCGCTGACCACCTGTAGCGTGGTGCGCCGCGGGCACGCTGGCGCTCGCCGGGCCTCTAGCTCAATTGGCAGAGCTGCGGACTTTTAATCCGTAGGTTGTGGGTTCGAGTCCCACGGGGCCCACCATCGCGTTTCCGCTGCTCAGAGGCGGTTCGATGCCGATCTTGGGCACGCCGCGCATCATCCGGGCGAGCGGGTAGCGATCGATGTGCAATGAGCTGAAGTCGTCGACGGCGTCGGCCAGTCGCGGCTCGGTGAGCCTGCCGGCGAGGGGATGGCCCCTGAGCGCACTCGCCACTTCGTAGTCGAGGCGCGCTGGCGTGTGGAACTCGGAGTCGGCCACCACGGCGAGGAGCTCAGGGTTCCTTGGCTCCTCCACCAGGGCATCGACGATGGCCGGTGCCTCGATGACGATCATGACGCTTCGCGCGCCCTGCGGATCTCTGCAACGATGTCGGAAACCGACGGGCCGCCTTGCCGTTCACGTCGAGCCAAGCGGTCGAGGATCTCGGCGTTGGTCGGGCAGCTCGCGATGCGGTCCAGTTCGTTGCGCAGGTACGCACCGAGCGTCAGGCCGCGCTCGGCGGCGTGGGGCCCCGGTGTGCCGGCTCGCGAACCACGCGGTCCGCGACGATCGTCGCCGCGTGGCTTCTGGTCAGCCGAAGACAGCCCAGAGATAGGACACCGCTGCGATCCCGAACAGGATGGCGCCCGTACGGATCCAGCTCGTGCGCAGTGTGCCGGTGGCCCCCTTGAGGATGCCGGCCGTGACCGCCAGTCCGCACAGTGCGATGGCGTAGACGATGTGGCCGACGGCGCTCCCTGGCGCCATCGTCGTGTAGACACCGTCCCCGGCGCCCTGGAAGGCCCAGTAGCGGTACGGCATCAGGTTGACGAGCAGCCGGGCCCAGAGGGCATCCCCTACGGCGCCCTCGCCGGCTCCAAGGGCGATGACCTCGACGAGGAAGAGGAGGATCACAGCGAGCACACCGGCGCCTGTGACTCGCGCCCACCGAGCCACCACAACGCCGAGGGCGGCACCACCGAAGGCCGACACCGGAGCCTCGAGGACGCTGGCGAGGTAGTCCGGCCAGCCGATCTCCCCCGTGTCGGGACGCAGGTGGAAGGGCGCCGCGGAGGTCTCGGGGACTGCAAGGTTCGCGAGCCCGTACAGGGCCATGAGGGCCACGGTCGCAAGCACCGGGACGAGGCAGGCGATGAACAACGCTTGGGTCCGGACGGCCTGGTTCGTCGGAGCACTCGGGAGCAGGTCGATGGCCTTGTCCTCGGTGACGGTCAGGCGGTAGCCGACGATGACGCCGGAGAGCCCGAGCCAGATGACGAACGACAGCGTCGCGTCCCACTCGCCTCCGTTGTCGGCGTCGGGTGCAGTCACGGCCTGGAAGATGCCGAGGAGCACCAGGAGCACGGCGACGACGAAGACGGGGTGCCGGGCGTACCGGCGAGCCTGGAGCCGTGCCAGTGCGCCGAGCACCTGGCGTCGCTGGGCCGGCTCGGCAACGGATGTGCTCACCTGGTCACCTCCTGGGCAGCATTGACCAGCAGGAGGTAGGCGTCCTCGACGTCAGGGGCGATGACCTCCGAGCCGGCGGGTGGCGAGCCGACGTGCCGGTACCGGCCCGAGGCCGTGCGCCGATGCGCCAGCGCTGACCCGTCGGGTGCGTCGCCCACCCAGACCCGGCCCGTCGCGTGGCCGACGAACTCGGGGACCGGCCCGTCGAACACGGCCTTGCCGTCGTCCAACACCACGACGCGGTCGCACACCGCGGCGACGTCCTCGGTCTGATGCGTGGAGACCACCAGTGTCGCGTTCCGGCCCACGTCGAGCAGGAGGGCACGGAACGCCGCACGCTGCTCAGGGTCCAGCCCAGTGGTGGGTTCGTCGAGCAGGAGCATCTCGGGAGAGCCCAGCAGCGCCTGGGCCAACCCCAGGCGTCGCCGCATGCCGCCGGAGAGCTTGGTCACCTTGGTCGTCGCCACCGACCCCAACCCCACGAGCGCGAGCACACGCCGCACCTCGGCTCGGCGGCGCTCCGCGTCGACCCATTCCTTGAGAACGGCCATGTACTCGACGAAGCCGAAGGCGGTGAAGCCACGGGGGAAGCCCAGCTCCTGGGGTACGTAGCCGAGCCGCCGGCGGATGGAGGTCCGATCCCGCTCGTCACTGGCATCCAGCCCGAGTAGCGAGACTGTCCCGGACACCGGCTCCTGCACGGTGGCCAGCACGCGCAGCAACGACGTCTTGCCCGCGCCATTCGGCCCGAGAAGACCAGTGACCCCGGGTGTGAGTGACAGGCTTACCGCGTCGAGGGCACATGCGGAACCGTAGTGCTGGACCACCTCGGACAGGTGCACAGTGCGGATCATGAGTACCTCCAGTCGGTCGAGAGCACACGGCGGCGGCCACCGAGCACGGCAGCCGCTAGGACCGCGGTGGCAGCGGCGACAGCCATCCCCGTGCTATCGGTCGGGTCGCGCAACTCGCCCATCCCGAGCACGAGCATGACCACGGCCAGCCACGCGGCGGCGACGAACGCCGCGGCCAGCGGCGGCGCGAGGATCGTGCTAGCAGCCAACCCCACCGCGAGGACGGCCGTGGCACACACCAGCACGCGTGCGCCCAGCCCCGGCCTGCCGAGCCCCTCTCCGATCAGCAGGAGCGCGGCCGCCGTGGCGGCGAGGAACACGACTGCCCGCAACAGCAGCAGCCGGAGTGTCGGATACGGCGAGGCCACGACGAGCTCGTATTCCGCGTCGAGCAAGGGCGAGTACGAGAACCCCAGCCCGGCTGCGGGCATGAGAGGGCCCAGGGTGAGGAGAACGAGCTCGGAGTAGAACGCCGACACGCGGTCCACCAGCAGGGAGCCAGTCCACACGGTCGCAGCGAGGACGAACCACGGGAGGACTGCGCGGGCCCCGAGGGTCACGTGCACGTTCGAGGTGAGACGACGGCTCATCGGAGGCTCCCGAGCCTGGCCGAGAGCTGGCGCCGGCCGGCGATGAGGAACACGGCCCCGGCGACCAGCGTGGCCGCCGACACTGCGAGTCCGGTCTCCCCGACCAGGACCAGCACCTCGTCGAACCGATGCGCCGTCATCGCGATCACCCCCCACAACACCCCCACCGTCCACGCGGCCACCCCGGGCGGGCACCAGGTCGTCGCGACGAGCAGGACGACCACCAGCGCCAACCCCGGCAGCAGCCACGCCACCGCCACCCACCACGGGTCCAGGGCCAGACCGGCGACGACCGTCACGGGGACGGAGACGACGAGCACGGCGGCGGTGCGCAGCAGCAACAGACGCAGCTGCGGGTAGGGGGAAGCGACGCCCAGCTCGTGGATGGGATCGACCTCCCTGCCGTAGGCCGCCCCGACTCCCGCCATCGGCACCAGGGGCGCAAGCAGCAAGTACACCGCCACCGCGCTGGAGGGCCGCACGACCGACATCGCGAACGTCAGCGCCACGACGGTGGCGGTCGCCGCGACCCAGGATGCGGTGAAGGCTGACGCCGCCCCGAGCAGAAGCGCGTCCGACGGGCGCATGCCCAACCGGGTCATCATCCGCCCCACCAGTGGGGTCCGTGCTGCCTCCACCTGGTCGGCGATCCGGGTCCACACGCGGTCGAGGTCGAGCGTCCCATCGGCCGCGACCGGCGCGATCACCGCCGAGCGGCATGCGGGGCACACCGTGAGGTGCTGCTCCACCGAGGCCGCGACCGTCGGACCGACCTCGCCGCTCGCCCACGCGTCCACCAGCTCAGCCGGGAGGTGCCACGTTCTGCTCATCCTGTTCCTCCTGCCAAGCTTGCCCGCAGCTGTGCCCGCGCGCGCATGGCGCGGGTCTTGACCGTCCCCTCAGGGATGCCGAGCAACCTGGCCGCCTCCCTGGTCGTCAGGCCGTCGAGGACGGTTGCCTGGATCACCGAACGGAACTCCGGTGACAGCGAAGCCATCGCATCCCCGAGGTCGCCGTACTCGGCCGACGTCAGCACCACGTCCTCTGCGGCCACCTCGACATCGTCGTGCTCTTGCAACGGCACCTGCCTGACCGCCGGCCTGCCCTGCAGCCGGGTGATGAGCCGCCGGATGCAGATCCCCCAGAGCCAGGCACCGACCTCGCCGTCCCCCCGGAACCGGCTCGCGCCGCGCCAGACCGCCACGAAGGTGTCCTGGAGGGCTTCCTCGACCACATCGACGTCCGCACACCGTCGGCGCAGCCGCACCCCGAGCCAGGGGGCGTGCCTCGCGTAGAGCACGCGCAGCGCGGTGGGGTCGCCGTCGGCCACCAGGCCGAGAACGGCCCGGTCGTCGAGGCTGGACAGGTCGTCCACGTCACGATTGTCCCGGGAACACGTTCGACCGGTTCCAGTGTGACGGGTCGGCCCGGCGGCGCGCGCCGGTGCCCGCGGCCGGACGGGACTCGTTGGCCCCGGCTCCGCGCAGCCGCCACGCGAGCGTGAGCAGCCAGGCCATGAGCACGCTGACGAACACACGCTGGCCGATCCCCGCCGGGGTCGGCAGGAAGAGCGAGTCGATGAAGGCAGCGGTGTAGGCGAGGGCCCACCAGCGCTGCGCCTTGGCGAAACGGAACCACCCCGCGTCGCGGGCGAACACTCCGCGGAGGACCCAGCAGTCGACGAGGAGGCAGAGGAAGAGGACCGCCGCCGCGGCGACGTGGACCGTGCCGTGGCCGGTCAGCTCGGTCGCGCCGGTGGGATCGGTGTCGAAGATCGCCACGACGACGAAGCCCGCCGCAGCGACCAGGAGCAGCACCCAGGCGAGGACCACTCGCCGACCCGGCCGCAGGACGGCCCGCAGTCCCAAGGCCACTCCCGCCACTCCTACGCCTGCGCTGCCGAAGGCGACCTTCATGAGCCATCCATGGTCACCCAGCGCGTAGTCGCTCGTGTAGTCGTCGACCACGCTGAACCCGGGCTCCACCAGGTGCAACAAGCCGAGGAGCAGGAGGAAGCCACCGACCCCTGCCAGACCGAGTCGTCCGTACCAGCGAACATCCATGGCCTGCCTGTCATCTGGGTCCGGCCGCGCGGTTCCCGGGACTCCTCCCGTAGCGCGAACGGGTCGGCGAGCGGCAGCCGAGGTCCTTCGGCTCTGGCGTCCTCGCCTGCCAGTCCACTGTGGGGAACATACTGCAAACTACAGTACCGTCAAGGCCTGTCGTCCACCGCGACTTGCGGCGTTCGGACTAGTCGTGGCCGTGTTGGGTGGTCGATCTCGCCAGCTTCGGGTTGTCGAGGGCCGATTCCCCGGCGGCGATGACCTCGTTCAGCAGGCGTGTTCTGCTGTTCATGCCCACCCCCCGGGTCGAGGGCCACTCCTCGATCTCGTCGCGTGCGAAGTCGAGCCAGCGCTCGATCAGGGTGAACAGCTCCAGCTGGAAGGTGGCGAACAGGACCGACAGGTGGGTGCGGTGGGGGAACGGGTGCTCCCCGCGCAGGTAGCCGTTCATCAGCGCGAGAACCCCGTCGTGCAGGTCACGTGTGTCGTGTTCGAACTGGTCCAGGGCTGAGTACAGGTCGTCCTTGGAGCCAGAATCAGCGAACAGCAGCCGCAGCAGCGCCTCGGCCTCCAGCTGCGGCGGCGCCAGCGGGGCGTGGCTCCACTCCGACAAGGCCGCGCGCCCTTGGTCGGTGATGGCGTAGACGTTGCGGGTGCGCTTGCCGACCGGCTCGGTACGCATGGTGGCGTAGCCGAGCTCGACGAGCTTCTTGGGCTCGCTGTAGAGGTGACGCTCGGACTTGGGCCAGGCGTAGCGCAGGCTGCGGGCAGCCTGCTGGGTGAGGTCGTAGCCGGTCCAGTCGCGTAGATCGAGGAACGCGAGGACGGCGTAGGACGTCGTCGTCATGCGGGGGGCCACCCCTTGACAATACTGCAAACTGCAGTACGTTCACAATTGCTCACGATTCCCGACTAGGGAGAGACATGACCGCCACCGCAGACGGGAGACCCCAGGCCACCGCGGAACCCTCCCCCGCCCGGATGACCGTCGCCGAGCACATCGCCGTGGTCCACGACGCGGGCGGCCGGTTCGCCGAGGCCGCACGAGCCGACCTCAACGCACCCGTCACGGGGTGCCCGGGCTGGACCGTGCGGGACATGGTTCGCCACCTCGGCGAGATCCACCTGTGGGCCGCCGCGAACGTCGCGGGTCGCCCGGGCGCCGCGCTCGAGCCCGAGGACCGTGCTGACCTGTGCCAGTCATGGCCTGACCTGGCCGTGTTCTGGACCGACGACGACGACCTCGTCGACTGGTACCTGCGGACCAACCGCAACCTCGTGACGGTTCTCGACGCAGCCCCCACCGACGTCGCGGCTGCCACGTTCTTGCCGGCCCCGTCACCGCTGGCGATGTGGGCCCGCAGGCAGGCCCACGAAACCTCGATCCACCGCTACGACGCCCAACACGCGACCAGCGCCTTTACCGGGTTCGACCCGGTGTTCGCCGCCGACGGGGTCGACGAACTCCTCTACGCCTTCTACGAGTCAGGCAGCAGGACCAAAGGCCGGCGCCTCGCCGTCAGCAAGGACCACCTGATCCAGGTCCACGCCATCGACACCAACGACAGGTGGTTCATGACGGTGGGACCACGCGCCATCGCCGCCGCCCGAGGCGGCGGCCACGCAGACCTCACCATCAGCGGCACAGCTGCAGACCTCTACGTGTCCCTATGGAACCGCGGTGACGACAGCGCCATCTCTACCACTGGAGACACCCGGCTCCTCGCCCTCTGGCACGAACACACTGGCGTTCGATGGAAGTTCGACTAGCACCAGCCACGAACTCTCACTCAGCGGATCACCCGTGCCCAGCACCCAGAGCGCGCAAGCCCACTGCCCACAGCTTCAACGCACTCAACTCGGCGGTCTGTTCGATGAACGGTGTTTCCGGCGTTCGTCTCAGAGGTTCTCCGCGGCTGGCATGCGCGAGCCCATCCCCCAGCGGGTCGCTCCGCGAGCCCATCACCAGCAAAGCAGCCGCCGGGAAGTGGCCCACGCCGCCGCCTGCGACACACTGCCTCCGTCCTGTGCGGTCGGACCACGCAGGCGCCCCTTCACGGCGAGCACTGATCACGTCTAGGCCGCCAGGAGGCCGTCATAGGCTAGACAGGGGCGGTTCGGGTTGCGCTAGCTGACCGTGTTTGCGCAGTTCAGTGGCTTGCTGGCTCCCTCGTGCAGCCCTCAGCCAGCCTCATCATCCGTAGGTTGTGGGTTCGAGTCCCACGAGGCCTACTGCTTCTCAAGCGCCGTGCTCGGGAGCGATCAAGAGGTCGACGAGCAGACCACCGAGCCAGCGCTGAAAGTCGTCTTCGCTCATGCCCGCGTCCAGGCACTTGAGGTGCACCTCGGGGGCAGCCAGCACCCAGAGGTCCCGGGCGAGATCATGACGGTCACGGTCGGACCGCAGCCACCCACGCTGGGCGAGCACGTCGAGAACCCACGTCTGACCCTCGAGCCGGAACGCCTCCTGGTTGTGCCACGCCTCGGCGACCGCCGTGTCGACGGTCGCCGCCTCGAGGAACACGCGGACGAGAGGGAGCGCCGCGTCGGACACCTCACGACCAGTGCGGCAGAAGTGCTCGACGATCTCGCCTGCCGTGGCCATGGTGCGCGCTTCAGCGGCCCACTGGTCTGCCGTGACCATGTCGGGAACAGAGCGGTGCAGGGCGGCCAGAAGCAGGTACGCCTTCGTGCCGAACAGGTTGAAGATGGTGCCCTCCGCGACCCCGGCTGCGGCTGCCACCTTGCGAGTTGACGTCGCCATGTAGCCGTCGCTGGTGAACAGCGGCGCGGCCGCATCGGCAACGTGGTCGCGAGCAGCCTGCTGCTTCAGCTCTCGCAGGGACATCTCGCGCCCAGCCTCTCTCTCCGGTGACGTCGAGGTCGAACTATACCGCTGCAGCATTTATTGCAGTGTTGCTCAGAGATGTGTAGTCTTGCTCATATCCCAGAAGAGCAACCGACTCCAGGAGGTCGTCGTGAGAAAGCACCTCGCCGCCATCACCGCCACCAGCCTCGCAGCGCTCGGGCTCGGCATCCCTCCTGCGGCGGCGGGACCGCCGGAGCAGGTCGACCACGGGCACATCCTGCTCTTGCACGTCCAGACCGTCCCGGGGACCACCCCACCGGTGCCGTCATCCGTGTCGGGATGCGTTGACCTCGCCGCAGGACAACCGGTCCGCCCGGCCGGTCGCGACGACCACCGACACGTCGACTACGACGGTGGCGGATTCACGGCACGAACCACCCATGTTGTCGTGCCTACCTACCCCTACGTCGCTCCGAACGGCGAGACCGTCCCCTGGCGGGACTGCGACGACTTCCTCACGTTCTTCGGGCTCGACTGACCGCGCCTCGGGCCGGGACCCAGCTGGCCCCTTTATCGACAGCGTGTTGACGGTCTTCGTCACCCGTTAGCCGTCGTTCTCCAAGAACGCGAACTCGTTGAAGCCGAGGTGTGACCAACCGTCGGTATCGTCGGTCAGGGCCTCCGAGGCGAAGACGACGCCTGTCGCCCCGTCCTCATCGCAGGTCTCGAAGCTGAAGGTCGTCTCGTCCTTCTCGAAGTTGCGCCCCATCAGCAGGTACATCGGCTCCAGCAGCATCGAGAGGGAGAAGTCATCCGTGCCCGGGTCGGACTCACGCAGCTGCTTCCAGTCGCCGGTCGGGTTCGTCTCGCCCTAGAGCCCGAGGCCGGTGTTGACCCCGATGATGCGGTTCGGGGACACGAGCGCCATCTTCAGCTTGGTCAGGCCCGGAAGGTCGAGAGTCTCCATCGCCCCGGCGATCAGCCCCACCATCTGCTCCACGGCACGTGGCACCCTGCTCGTTGTGGGGCACGACCTGAGCTCGGTGCGCGAGCCCGTCGACCCGTCCACCGAGACCCACCCCTACGATCCCGACGTCTACGTCGGGGTCGAGGAGATCGCTGCCGTCGCCGAAAGGTCGGCCGTCTGGAGGGTCGAGGTCCACGAGACGAGGCCCCGACCCTCCGGCGCCGCTTCGACCGATCACGTCGCCGACGTGGTCCTGCGGGCGGCCCGCCTCAGCTGAGACAGGCCGTCATGGGGACGACGCCGGCCCGGTGTGCTCTGTCAGTTTCCTCGGCAGGCCACGCCGGGCGACGGCACGATGTCCTTCATCCCGGCTTTCACGAAGATGCCGTAGTTCTGCACCCCGTGGTAGCGGTCGACGCCACCCGGGCTCTGGTTGCCGCGCTCGGCCAGTGCGTCGTCGTCGAACTGCGGCGGCTGGTCCTCCAAGGCGTCTGCGGTGTCGAGGCCGGAGTACACGCACTCCGACGCAGCCTGGCCCGGTGCCGGGATGTCCTCACCATTGCCATTGACCTCGGCCGCGCTCGCGACGCTGGCGCCCGAGAACGTCAGTCCAGCGACCATGGCGCACGTCCCGATGACACGTTTCATGACATTCTTCTCCCATCTCTCACGGGCCCGGGCCTGGTCTTGTCGTGGTCGGCGAAGTCGACAGGGGTCCGACGAATGACCAGGCGCGCCTCGGTGGCGCTTGACCCGACGTCAAGATCATTCACCCTTCAACGATCGGCTGTCCAGACCCCTTCTGCGGAGCCGACCGCGAGTCGGGCGCTGGACAGGGCCACGACCAGGGTGGCCGCACCCATCCGGCGTTCCAGCGGATGCGGGGAGGCCACGTTGGCCACGGTGTTGAGGGCCATGAAGCCGGACACGCCCCAGACGGCTCTGCGCAGCCCGCGGGGGGACAGGCCGGGCACCTCGACGAAGCCGCCACGGCCGAGCAGCACCCAGGCCATCGCCAGCAGGATCCCGGCCTGCGCGACGGCGGCTCGGCGGTAGGCGGGCGTGAGCACACCGTCGACAGTCTGTGCGCGGCCGCCCCAGACCGCGTCGCCGTGCGGGGCGCCCCGCGCGAGGGCCACCTGGAACCCGGCCGCGCCCACGAGCGGGGCGGAGCCCAGCAAGGCCACCGCCCGCCGGCGACGCGGCGAGAGCTTGCCGACAAGAAGGGTGTCCATGGTGTCTCCGATCTTCGACCCTGGCGAGGCAGCCGACAAGCGGCCCGACCGAGTACGGGGTCGAGCCGCTTGCGGTACCTCAGGTGCGTCATCGCCGTCCCAGGGTGAACCCGAGCCAGGTGAACCAGACGATGAACCCGAGCCCGAAGATCGACGTGGCGGCGTCAGCTGCAGCGGGGACGACGGTGGCCATTCCGACGGCGCCCAGTCCGACCGCCAGACCGCCGAGTGCGGGCGAGAGGGCCCGGGTCCTGATCGCGGTGTAGCCGACCACCGCCGCCCACAGGGCGCCGGCGACCTCGATCCCACCACCCAGGGCGTCCTGCACGACGCTGGTCGAGACCCAGGTGTTGAGGGCAAGGTCCGGGTCCTGCGCATGCAGCTCGACGACGGCGTGCTGACCCACGAGGGCGAGGCTCCCGCTGGCCATGAGCAGGCCCGACCAGATCAGTCCGAGTGCCGCCGAGACCTGGGCGAGGGCCGGGGCCGCGCGCAGTCGTTCACCGACCCCGAGCGAGACCACGGCCATGGCCACCCCGCCGAGGAGGTAGAGCACGAAATACCAGGCGGCCAGCTCGGTCTGGTGGTCGATGAGAAAGTCCAGCGAGGCCGAAGGTTCCCCGACCGGCGAAGCGAAGCCGCGAGGGACCAGGTAGACCGCCATGGCGAGGAAGCCGATGACGTAGGTGCCGGCGACGGCCTGGGCGGCGACGCCGGCGGCGCGGACGAGCCCGGGGGCAGAAGCCGTTGGGCTGTGCCCGGAGCCGGTAGGAGAGGTGATGGAGTCGGATGCGGTGTGTGATGACATGCCTCCACTGTCGTCAGCATCGCGCTCCACCACATCGGCATCGAGGCCGGAGGTGACTGGTCCTCACGAAGACCTGTCGCTGGCCTCACGTGCCACCCGAGCTGGCCATAGGTCCCATCCGGCCAGCGGCGGATCGTCCTACGCTGGGGTCGATGGCCGACGGTGCGCTACGTGCGCTCTGGAACGAACCGCGGGCGGTTGCGCCCCCGGGCGTCCCCTGGTGGGACCGGGCCTTGGTCGCCGGGCTGGTGCCGATCACGGTGCTCGAAACGTGGCTTCGACCCGACGTGGTGTGGCCTCTCTGGCACGCGGCCTGGGCGCTCGCCTGTGTCGCCACGCTGTTGTGGCGTGCCCACCGCCCGCTGCTCATGGTCGTTCTCGTCTACTCGGCGCAGACGGTCGCCGGAGTGGTGCCGGCGCTCGCGGGAGAGCGGCACAGCGTGCTGAACGTCACCGCCGTCGTGCTGCTCGTCGCGTACTCGCTGGGTCGGTGGGCCAGTGGACGTGGTGTCGTCGCGGGCAGCGCCTTCCTGCTCGTCGTCCACCTCGCGCGAGAGCCCCTCTACGACTCCAGCGGCTCCTCCATCCTGATCGGGGTGGGGGCGCTGATGCTGCCGGTGGCCCTGGGTGCCCTCGTGCGCGTCTGGGCGACCTCTCAGGTGCAGGCACGGGAAGCGGTCCGGATGCGCGAACGAGAGCGGCTGGCCCGCGACCTTCACGACACCGTCGCG
>Ga0102946_1000413_pt1 | contig 14928 bp, 10 predicted proteins | sample SalPon2A_A_D1_MG_FD_78209 | JGI IMG/M metagenome (GOLD analysis project Ga0102946, IMG submission 78209) | Soil microbial communities from South San Francisco under conditions of wetland restoration - Salt Pond MetaG R2A_A_D1_MG | ecosystem: Environmental > Terrestrial > Soil > Wetlands | place... | reverse complement strand
GTCCATGGATCTGAAGCCCAGTCATCCGCATTTGCGGGCTGTCCGTCATAGTGGATATAAACCAGGATGGTTCGATCTGCGCCTGGTATCACTTTTTCCGCAAAAACCGCGGGCGGGCCATCGGACTCCAGCAGGCTGGTGCTAAAGCCGCGTGCCTCAAACTGGCTTACAAGATGATCGGCGTTGCGAAGAATGTTGATGGTGTCACTGGCAACATTCGGAATTTTCAGCAAATCGACGAAACCGTCAACAATGCTCTGTTCGTTGGCCTCGCGCCACTGTCGAACCTCCGTCTGGAGATCCTCCTTTTCAGCACCAAACGAATAAGATGGAAAAAGTGATGTAAAGCAGAAAACCAATGTAAAAAAGCGGGTAAGATTCATAGCAATACAGGGACCTGGCAACGGAAACAATTTGCAGAATCAGGAAACAATATCAAATCAACGACCATCTCTGGTGCAAATTGCGTTTCAAAACGGGTATCCTTTCGCCAAATAGCACGCTGTGCGCCACATCCATTGACAAGAACTGGTGAATACAAAGGCTAAGGCAGCGGCAACGAATGAAACGTACTGACACTTCAAATCCAGACTATTTCCACCAGGTCGTTGACTGTCAGTGGGGCTGTCCTGCCCACACCGACGTACCTGAATACATCCGCCTGATTGCCCAGGGCCGGTTCACTGACGCCTACATGGTGAATCGGGAGAGCAACGTGTTTCCGGGCATCCTGGGCCGGGTATGCGATCGCCCGTGTGAGCCTGCCTGTCGACGGGGACGCATTGGCCAGAAACCGGTTGCCATCTGTCGTCTCAAGCGGGTTGCAGCTGATTATCGTGAAGACGTATCTGATCGGCTGCCACTTATCCCGGAAAAAAAGAACGGCAAGAAAATTGCTCTGATCGGCGCAGGCTGTGCCTCATTAACGGTTGCCAATGACCTGATGCCCCTGGGTTACGAATGCACGCTGTTTGAGTCTCAATCCATTGCAGGCGGACTGATGCGCTACAACATTCCTGCCTTCCGCCTTCCCGCCCCGGTGCTTGATGAAGAGATCGCAATGGTTGTCGACATGGGTGTTGAGGTTCATTACAACCACCCCATTGAGAGCATGAAAGACCTCCTTGATGAGGGCTATGACGCCGTTTTTGTCGGAACCGGTGCGCCTCGAGGAAAGGAACTCAAGCTTCCGGGTCGTTACGACAGCGAAAATATTTTCATCGGGATCGACTGGCTTGAGGCAGTCGCGTTCAAGCACATCGAAGAAATCGGTGAACGGGTGCTGATCATTGGTGTAGGCAACACGGCCATGGATTGCTGCCGGACCTCCCTGCGCCTGGGCGCGAAAGACGTCAAGGTCATGGCGCGCAAACCCCGGGACTTCTTTAAGGCTTCCGACTGGGAGCTTGAAGATGCCGAGGAAGAGAAGGTTGAGATTGTGATCAACCACTCACCGAAGGAGTTCGTGATCGAGGACGGCAAGCTCAAGGGCATGCTGTTCGAAGAAATGAACTACACCATCGAGGACGGAAAAATCACTGAAACCCGCGTGGTGGGTGAAAAGTTCTTCCCCTGTGACGATGTGGTGCTGGCCATCGGCCAGGAAAACTCTTTCCCCTGGATTGAGCGCGACATCGGGTTGGAGTTCAACGAGTGGGAAGAACCGATCGTGGATAAAACCACGTTTGAATCGACCCGTCCGGGTGTGTTCTTCGGTGGTGATTCAGCTTTCGGTCCCAAAAACATTATCTGGGCTGTTGAGCACGGTCACCAGGCAGCAGCTTCCATTCATCTTCACTGTCACGGCAAGGACCTGAATGAGCGTTTGCCAGACAGGCTGAACCTGGGCAGTCGCAAGATGGGCATGCATGAGTGGAGTTACTCCAACGATTTTGATCCTTCAGCCCGGGAAATCATGAAGCATGTGCCACTGACTGAGCGTTTCCAGCAGATCACCACCGAGGTTGAGCTGGGTTTTGATGCCGAGCAGACCGCACAGGAAGTGGAGCGCTGTCTGAATTGCGATATCCAGACGGTGTTTTTCGACAACCTTTGTATTGAATGTGATGCCTGTATCGACATCTGTCCCACACAGTGCCTGACCATTACCGGTGATGGCGAGCAGGAGGAGATTGAGGGCAAGTTGAAAGCACCCAGGCTGGAAAAAGACCAGCCACTGTTCGTGTCGGATGGACTCAAGCAGACCGGGCGCGTGATGGTCAAGGACGAGAATTTCTGTGTCCATTGCGGACTTTGTGCAGAGCGTTGCCCGACCGCAGCCTGGGACATGCAGAAATCGCTATTGGAATTCCCCAAGGCTGCAGATTACGCCAAAGCTAACGCCGGAGAGAAATCATGACGGCACAGCAAAGCCGCATCAACGACTTTGTCCTGAAGATCGGAACCGTCAATGGCACGGGTTCAGCCAGTGCAAATGGCCTGCTGATGAAGGCCCTGTTCCGGATGGGCATCCCGGTCACCGGCAAGAATATGTTCCCGTCCAATATCCAGGGGCTTCCGACCTGGTATGAAATTCGCGCCAACAAGGACGGCTACATGGCACGCGCGGGCCGCGTTGATGTCATGGTTGCCATGAACGCCCAGACCTACAAAAAAGACCTGGCGGAAGTCAGCCCCGGTGGATTCCTGATCTACGATTCGACCTGGCCAAGGGAGCGCTCCTTACAGCGGGAAGACATCACGGTGCTGGGTGTGCCGCTGGCCAAGCTGGCCAATGAAAATTTCAGTGTTGCCCGTGTGCGCATCCTTATGAAAAACGTCGCCTATGTGGGCGTGCTGGCCGCACTGCTTGATATTGATCTGGAGATCATCCAGGAACTGCTCAAAGAAACCTTTGCCGCCAAGCCCAAGCTGGTTGACAGCAACCTCAAGGCCATCATGCTCGGCTATGACTATGCCGCCGAGCACTTTACCTGCCCCCTGCCCGCGCGCGCAGAAAAGATGGATGGCAACAAGGGAAAGGTTCTGATTGAAGGCAATGCCGCAACCGCACTTGGTGCGGTTTACGCCGGGGCCACTGTTGGCGCCTGGTATCCCATTACACCATCGACTTCGGTGATGGATGCTTTCAAGAGTTACTGCGACATGTTTCGCACCGACCCGGAAACGGGCGAGCGACGGTACTGCATTATCCAGGCAGAAGATGAACTGGCTGCAGCCGGAATTGTGCTTGGTGCCAACTGGACCGGTGCTCGCGCCTTCACACCAACTTCTGGCCCAGGTATTTCGCTGATGAGTGAATTTATCGGTTTCGCTTACTACGCAGAAATCCCTTCGGTCTTCATTGACGTTCAGCGTGTGGGGCCTTCAACCGGCATGCCAACGCGGACCCAGCAATGTGATTTGATGCTGGCGGCCTATGCGTCGCACGGCGATACGCGGCACCCGATTTTGCTGCCTAAAGATCCGCACGAATGTTTTGAGATGGCCGCGCAATCGTTTGATCTTGCAGAGCGGTTACAAACGCCCGTGTTTTTCCTTTCTGATCTCGATATCGGTATGAATGACTGGATGATTCCGGAGCTTGAATGGGATGACAGCTTCCAGCCGGATCGAGGCAAGGTGCTGGGCCCGAAAGAACTTGATGGCATGGAGAAATTCCATCGTTACCTCGACACGGACGGGGACGGAATTCCCTATCGAACCCTGCCGGGGCGTGATTCCAGGGGTGCTTATTTTGTCAGGGGCTCCGGTCACAACCGTTATGGTGGTTACACTGAAGATGCCGACGAGTACCAGGACGTGGTTGATCGACTGCTGGTTAAATGGGAAACCGCAAAAACAATCGTGCCCGCACCGGAAGTCATTCGTTCGGGCAAACAAAGCGCATATGGCATCATCGCGTTTGGCAGTTCGCACGGCGCAGTAATGGAGGCGATGGACCGACTCGATGCTGACGGCATTCATGCCGAGTACATGCGTTTGCGCGCTTTCCCATTTAGTGAGGAAGTCAAAGCCTTTATCGATGAGCACGAGACGATCTTCGTTGTGGAACAAAATAGAGACGCCCAGATGCGGTCACTGTTGATGCTGGAAACCGGTGCCTCACCAGAGAAGCTGGTTTCAGTGTTGCACTACAACGGATTACCCATTCCGAGTGATTGCATCGTGGATGCCCTGCGAGAACATGTTCGCAAGGAGGTGGCAGCGTGAGAAATATCCGATGACCTATATCCAGAAACCTAAAATCAATCTTCCCGGAATGGCAAAAAACGCCATTGGGCTGACGTTGCGCGATTATGAAGGCGGGCTCAGCACCCTTTGTGCCGGCTGCGGCCATGATTCCATCACAGCTGCGATCGTCCAGGCGTTCTTCGAGCTTGCGATTCCACCTGAGGACGTCATCAAGCTTTCGGGCATTGGCTGTTCTTCCAAGACCCCTGCCTATTTTGTCCATGGTGCACATGGCTTTAATTCCGTGCATGGACGAATGCCATCAGTGGCCACCGGTGCCATGGCTGGTAATCGTGACCTGGTCTGCATCGCAGTTTCCGGCGACGGTGATTCGCTTTCAATCGGATTTGGGCAGTTCGGCCACGTGGTGCGCCGTAACCTGAACATGCTGTACATCATCGAGAATAACGGCGTTTATGGCCTCACCAAGGGCCAGTTTTCCGCATCGGCAGATCCGGGCAGCCGCGCCAAGAAAGGTGAGGTCAACGTGATGCAGTCTATCGACCCTGTATCAACAGCCATCGCCCTTGGCGGCAGTTTCGTCGCACGCGGGTTTTCGGGCGACCGCGACCAGCTTGTTCCGCTGATCAAGGCAGGCATTCGTCATGAGGGCTGTGCAGTGCTGGATGTGATTTCGCCGTGTGTGACCTTTAATGATCATGAAGGCTCAACCAAGAGTTATGCCTATACGCGTGAGAATTATCATCCGGCTGTCTACACCGATTTCGTACCACCAGCCGAGCAAATCGAAACGGAGTATGCCGAAGGAGATGCGGTTTCGGTCAAACTGCATGATGGCAGCAGCATACGATTGCGCAAGGCCGATGAAAGTTACGATCCCTCCGAGCGAAGCACTGTTGTGCACTACCTTGAAGAGCAGCGCGCCAAAGGCGAAGTGGTGACCGGTTTGCTTTATATCGACGAAGACCTGCCGGAAATGCACGCCATCTCGAATACTGAAGCAATGCCCCTGGCAAAAAGAGAATACAAAGACCTCAGCCCGGGTGCCGAGGCACTGGTCAAGCTGCAGAAAGGTATGCGTTAGCCTTCCCGGCAAATCAGTCCGGGTTGACGAGTTCAGGGTTTATCGGCACTTCCCAGCTGTCCCAGGTTTCATAAACCAGCGAAGTTTCCACGTGGTCTACCTCCGGCCGTTCGGTAAACGCCTGCAGTACAAAGTCCCGAAGGTGATGTGAGTTGCTGACGGCAATATGAACCTGAAAGTCATTTTTGCCACTCAGGTGATGCACCTGGACAACCTCCGGGCAGGCAAGTATGTGCTCCATGAATGATTCAACTTCAACTCGCTTGTGACGATTGAGCCGAACGCTTGCAAGCGCTTGTAAACCAATGCCGATTGCGCTTGCATCAAGGTCCGCGTGAAACCCCCTGATGACACCTTCGTTTTGCAGTCTCCGCACACGGACGATGCAGGTCGATGCGGCCAGCCCAACGCTTTTGGCCAGCTCCTTGTTTGAAATCCGGGCATTTCTGCGCAATTGACGCACGATTTCGAAGTCTGTTCGATCCATGATGGTTTTTTTCACCTTTTTCCGAATTAAATTCGGGGAGAATTCTAATTCAGTGCAATAAATTAGAATAATTATATCTTTTACAAAATATTATGTCTTATTGAGGATATTTCGATGAATGCATTAGTCAGCAAGGTATCCAGCACACTCTCTCCGGTAAGAAACTCTTCAATAGCCCCTGACATTAGCCACCTTGTTGATGAGCAGTTACTACATTTTGGAATTGACCCTGGTGGACAGTTTGGAAAACAGCTGGCAACGCTGGCAGAACAGCTTTATGGCTGCCAGGGAAGCATCGATGACCTCTGGGTGCTGGCCCAGCAGGAGATTGCAAATCTTGAGCATGACGACAGCATCGCCTTGTTCAATGCCAAGAAATTCCTGTCCTTCCAGATCGCAAAAATTCTGGATGCCTTTCAGAATGGGTTTCGCCGCAGCCATCAACAACTTGGATTATCCAACGCCACCAATGCCGCACATGGGCCATATCCCCTTGTAGACAATGTTGCTGCGCTGTTTTCGGCCACACCGGTCATTGCCCGCACCGCGACATATACTTTCGCCTGTGCCGACTGGATAGCCGATGCATTCGAAGGCCGTGAGTTCATGCATCCGGTGTATTCCCGCCTGCTCAACCCGACATCCATCGCGCTGGCCAACCACATTGTTGACCTTGAGTGTGGCCAGCTTGCACCGGAGTATCTCGCCTGGAACTTCAACAGCGGTATGGCCGCCATAGATTCCACGCTATCGCATCTCCTTGGTCATCGCGACATTGTCATCTCGAGCCGCAACGTCTATGGCGGCGTGCACCAGTTGTTGAATGACTGGTACGCCAAACCTTCAAACCTGGATATTGCTGTCGAGCCTTTCGATGGCGCGACGGTTGACGACTTCCTGGCTTGCTGGAGCCGGGTCCGTGAAAATCATGCAGACCGGTTGCGTGATGGCCGCCAGGCCTATCTTTACCTGGAATCGCCATGTAATCCACATGGCTTTGTGCTGGATGTTCCCGAACTTTGCAAGACCGCTCATCAATTGGGAATCCGCGTGGTTCTCGATGCCACGGTGGGAACGCCTTTTCTGCAGCGTCCCCTCCAGGCAGAAGACCCGGCCGAGCGTCCTGACTTCCTGGTTCACAGCTATACCAAGGATCTGTCCGGAACCGGATCGGTGATTGGTGGTTGCGCCATTGCCCGAAACGAGGACATGTTCCTGCCCAAGGGCCAGCCGGGTTGGGAAGAAACCATGTTCTGGAATGTTTATTACGTCAAAGGGGCATTCCTGTCTGCCGATTCAGCTTTTGAAATCATGGAGGGCATGCGCACTCTTGGTCTTCGCATGCTTTCCAAGTGTATCAATACCATCATCCTGGCCCGCTACCTGGATGCCCATCCCGATATTCAGGTGAACTGCAACGCGGTTGAGGGTCATTGCAATGCAGGTATTCGTGAAAAAGAGCTGGCATTGGGGTTGCCGGCACCATTGTTCACGTTTGAAATGAGAAGCCTTGATTCCGAAACTTTTCGACGGTTCTTCGACAACCTGGAGCCTGTCTATTCACATCAGATCAGCCTTGGCCAGACCAACACGATAATCAGTTGCCCGGGTTTGACAACGCATTCAGAGCTAAGCCTTGAAGATCAGCGCCGGTGCGGTATTTATCCCAATACGGTCAGGGTATCGCTGGGATGTGAAAGCCCGGGTGATCTTGTCAATCACTTTGCCGCAGTCGCCCGCCATATCATTGATCCAGCGAAGCCCGGGTTTTCAGCCGGCCTGATGAACCAGGGGGACACCGTTGCACTGATCAGGGAAACCTACATGGAAAGTCAAAAACGCTTCATCGAAGGGGAACTGGCCGAGGCATGGAGAGTTGCTCCCGCACCGATGGTTTCTGCTGCATGATCAGCTGAGATCGAAACACTCGCGCCTGGACTTTCCATATGACTTGATTCGGATCACTCCGGGTTGCTACTCCGGGTTGCTACTCCGGGCTTGGCCTTCAACGCCTTTACCCTTAACATCGGTCTATTCAGCTAACTGTTTTTCCGGGGAATTTCCATGTGTTCGATTTTCGGCGTGCTAAACCTGCGCCAGGACTTGAAACTGGTTCGCAAAATGGCGTTGCGGCAAACGCGACTGATGCGCCACAGGGGACCAGACTGGAGCGGTATTTATACTGCGCCTAATGCGGTACTGGCCCATGAACGACTTGCGATCGTCGACATCAATACCGGCGCACAACCCATACTCAGCGAGAGCGGCCGGCAGGCGCTGGCGGTGAATGGTGAAATCTATAATCACCAGTCTATTCGCGAATCATTTGAGGGTCGATACAATTTCAGGACAGAGTCAGATTGCGAAGTCATCCTGCCCCTGTGGCTGGAGCATGGTACTGATGATCCGCAGGGATTGCTCGAAAAACTCAGCGGAATGTACGCATTCTGTCTCTACGATGAAGAATCTGATCAATGGCTGATTGCCAGAGATCCGATAGGGATCATGCCACTCTATTTTGGTCATGATGACCAGGGTCAGTTGTTCGTGGCATCAGAAATGAAAGCGCTGATGGATGTCTGCGTCGAGGTCGAAGAATTCCCCCAGGGCCATTATTGGGTCAGCGGACAGGAAGCCCCTCAACGTTTCTATAATCGTGACTGGGAGGCATTCGATGTTGTCGCGACTGCAAAAACTGACCGGGCCGCATTGCGCACAGCGCTTGAAGGCGCGGTAACAGGCCACTTGATGACGGATGTGCCCTACGGAGTGCTGCTCTCCGGCGGCCTGGATTCCTCGATCATCGCTGCCCTGGCAGCAAAACACGCTGCAATGCGGGTTGAGGACGATGAGGAAAGTCCGGCCTGGTGGCCTCGCCTCCATTCCTTCGCGATTGGATTGGAAGGGTCTCCCGACCTGGCAGCAGCCCGGACGGCAGCCGATCATATAGGTACCGTCCACCATGGATTTACATTCACCATCCAGGATGGTCTGGATGTGCTGGAAGAGGTGATCTATCACCTCGAAACCTATGACGTCACCACCATTCGCGCTGCCACGCCGATGTTCCTGATGGCGCGCAAGATACGAGCGATGGGCATCAAGATGGTGCTCTCTGGCGAAGGCGCTGACGAGATATTCGGGGGGTACCTTTACTTTCACAAAGCGCCGGATTCACAAGCGTTCCACGAGGAAACCGTCCGCAAACTTTCACGTCTGCACAGCTATGATTGTTTGCGTGCCAACAAGGCCATGGCGGCGTGGGGCATAGAGGCGCGGGTTCCGTTTCTGGACCGTGATTTTCTCGATGTTTCAATGCGCCTGAACCCGGCAGACAAGATGGCGGGAAATGGCCGGATTGAAAAACACATCCTTCGCGAGGCATTCAGCGACCTGTTACCTGAATCCATCGCCTGGCGACAAAAGGAGCAGTTTTCTGACGGTGTGGGTTATGGCTGGATCGATGCTGTTAAGGATCATGCTGAAGAGCACATCACTGATGAGCAATTCAAGCGTGCCGAGAGCCGTTTTCCATTCAATACGCCTGTTTCAAAAGAGGCTTACCTTTTCCGAAGTCATTTTGAAAGGATGTTCCCATTGGCATCGGCCGCGCGCACTGTCCCTGGCGGCCCAACCGTGGCCTGCAGCACGCCGGAAGCCGTGCTCTGGGACCAGTCCTTACAGGAATTGAATGACCCTTCCGGCCGGGCGATGCGCTCGGTTCACCAGGATGCTTACTGAGTTGCAGATGAAATGAGCGAAACAAAAAAGCCCATCCTTGTCCAGAAATTTGGTGGCAGCATGCTTGCGGACCTCAATGGTTTTGAGGCTGCTGTATCTGTCATCGAATCATACGCCGGCCGATACCAGCTGGTGGTTGTGCTTTCTGCGGTCAGGGGCGTCACGGACCAGCTCCTCAGGGCAATTGACCGGGCAGAGGAAGGCAGCGACCCTTCAGAGGAGGCCAGGAGCGCTATTTCGGCACAGAAACGTGTGCTGGAATCATTATCGGGCGGGCCTGAAAGCGCCCCGGGCGCAGGCTCATTTCTGAACAAGGCGGAAATCAGGATAACGGAATGGCTTGAAGGCATTCGTCTGCTACAGCAATGCCCGCCGGAATCCCGCGCAAAAATTCTCGCGACCGGGGAAGGCTTCTCGAGCCGTTTACTGGCTGATTTGCTTGTCAGTCGCGGGCTTGACGCCACCTGGAGTGACACTGATGTGTTGCCGCCGGCCAATGACGATCAGCTTGATACGCTGATTGATATTGATGCGGCGTCATCAAAACTTTCCCATCGTCTTGGCAGTGAGACCAGCATCCTTGTTTTGCCCGGATTTTACGGAAAAGGTCCAGGAGGACAGATTCAGCTGTTTGGGCGCAACGGCACTGATTACTCAGCGGCTGCAGTGGCCGCAGCACTACAGGCGGAAAAGTGCCAGATCTGGAAAGATGTTGACGGCTTCTTTTCAGCTGATCCGGGCGTGGTGCTCAACGCGGTGTGCCTCAGCGAGGTCAGCTATGAAGAGGCAATGGAGCTGACCTATTTCGGTGCCAGCGTGATTTCAGCCAAGGCGCTTTCACCCCTGGCAGCAGCAGAAATACCGTGTGAGATACGTAACGCCTGGCATCCTCTGCGCCCGGGCACCCTGGTTCACTCTGATGCAACGAAAGATGGCGTGGTTCGTGGAATATCGCATTTGTCCGAGGTTGCATCCATCACCATCCAGGGCGGCGGTTTGCAGGGGCGTGTCGGTATTGTAAGGCGTGTGACAGAATCGCTTGCCCGCAACAACATTTCCATCCTGCTGATTGTCCAGTCGTCTTCCGAGTTCAGCATCACGCTGTGTGTCAGGGAAAAAGAAGTCAAGAAAGCGGCAAGAGCGCTCAGGGAGGAGTTCCACTTTGAGCAAATGCATGGCCTGGTCGAAGACATTCTTGTTCAGCCTGATCGGGCCATGGTGTCGATTGTCGGTGATGGTATGAAGCACTATCGTGGTATTGCCGCCCGTTTTCTCACGGCCATTTCTGCTGCCGGAATCAATGTCGAAGTCATTGCGCAGGGTTCCACCGAGAGCGCGATTGCGGTGGTGGTTGAAGGCAGGGATGCAATAGCAGCGACGCGAGCGTGCCATACCTCATTTTTCAGCAAGACTACCCACATTGATGTTCTTTTGCTGGGCTGTGGGAACGTTGGGTCTGAGCTTCTGAGACAATTTCAGAGCCAGGCCGGACACTTACTCAGGTCTCACATGGAGTTACGGGTACGGGCCATTGCCAACAGCCGGAAGCTGCTGGTGACCAATAACGCTATTGATCTTGATCACTGGGAATCCGCACTCAGGGACCAGGGCCAGCCCTGGACAATTGAAGATGTCATCAACATTCGGGAACGGCTTGGCCTGATCAACCCCACCGTCATAGATTGCACCACTGACGAGGGGCTTGCCGGACAGTACGTGGCATTGCTGCGTGCGGGGTTTCATGTCGTGGCCGCAAACAAGAAGGCCAACACCATGGATATGGCCTACTACCACGAGCTCCGCACTGCTGCGGCCCAGAATTTCAAGAAGTTCCTGTATGAGACCAATGTTGGAGCGGGGCTGCCAGTGATCGACAACATGCAGGCACTGCTTCGATCGGGTGACAGGCTGGGAACCTTTGAAGGCATACTTTCCGGCTCCTTGTCGATGATACTGGGCGTGCTGGATGATGGCGAGACATTGTCAGAAGCGGTCGAAAAGGCCATATCCCTGGGGTTCACCGAGCCCGACCCCCGGGATGACCTTTCCGGAATGGATGTGGCTCGCAAGCTGCTGATCATTGCCCGGGAAGTCGGGCTGGAGCTCGAGCTGGACGACATCGAAGTTGAACCGGTTGTGCCGGTTGACCAGCTGCCCGACGGTGGTGGTGAAGGCCTTGTCACGGCGCTCCAGGCGTATGACCAGGTTTTCCGGGATCGTGCAGACCTGGCCAAATCGAACAATAAGGTACTTCGCTATGTTGGCAAAATTGAAGGGGAAAAGTGCAGGGTTTCAATCGAGGAGACCCCGGTCACAGCGCCTCTGGGCGCAGTGCGTGACGGAGAAAATGCGCTGGTACTTCACACGCGTTACTATGCGCCGATACCGCTGGTGCTGCGTGGTTACGGTGCAGGCGCAGAAGTCACAGCTGCAGGGGTATTTGCAGACCTTTTACGAACCGCCTGGCGGCCACTGGATTAACCCGGAAGCCCCGTGAACAGTAAGCCTGACGAAATAATGGACCACATCAAGGTGTTTGCCCCGGCAAGCATTGGCAACCTTTCTGTCGGTTTTGACGCGCTGGGCCTGGCGCTGTCACCCGCCGATGGCACCTTGCTTGGCGATATTGTCAGCCTGGCGTTGACCAAAGAGGATGACTGGTCGCTGGAGGTCTCCGGGACGTTCGCCTCGGAACTGCCTGATGAGGTTGAGGACAACGTTGTTCTTGCCTCCTGCAGGCGATTCCAACAAGCAGTCAATCAACGCGGGGATATTGTCCGTCCTCTGAAAGCCCACCTCGAAAAACGCATGCCAATTGGCAGCGGCCTGGGTTCAAGCGCCAGTTCGGTTGTAGCTGCGCTGGAAGCACTCAATCGATTCTTTCGTCATCCGCTGACAAACCTGGAGTTGTTTGAGTTAATGGCCGAAATGGAAGGCAGCATTTCAGGTGATGTCCACCTGGATAACATAGCCCCTTCCCTTTATGGCGGCTTGCGGCTTTGCCCGCCTGCGAGCCAGGATGTACATGCCCTGCCCTGGCCCGGAGCCTGGCGCGTCGTGGTTTGCTGGCCAGGTACGCGTCTTGAGACTAAAAAAGCCCGCGCCGTATTGCCCGACGCGGTTTCGAGATCAATTGCGATAGAACAGGCTTCAAATTTTGCGTGTTTCATTCACGCCCTGCATGTGGGTGATGCTTCTTTGGCTGGTAAATCCGTGATTGACCTGATTGCTGAACCGCACAGAAGCGGCCTTCTTCCTGGTTTCGAAAGCGCCAAGACCGCGCTGAAGGACCTTGGTGCAATTGCAGTGGGTATATCCGGTTCCGGCCCAACGGTTTTTGCCATTGTCGACGATTACGAGGCAGGAAATGCAGTTGAAGTGTGGCTGGATAACAATTATCGCGCCAATGATCGTGGCTTCGTGCATATTTGCCGTGCAGATCTTGGTGGTGCGCGCTCGATTGCCTGAGCGTTCTGGACGAATTTCGGGGCAGAAAAAATAACGTGTTGATCAATATCAAGAAAACTGAAGAGCGAGTCAGCTTTCGTCAAGCGGTCGTTCGGGGTCTGGGCAGCGAGCAGGGCCTTTACTTTTTCGAGCAAATCAGTCCCCTGCCCAACTTATTCGATTTGTTGCAGGCTAACTCCGTTGACAGGAATGTCGCCATCCTCGGGCACCTGGTGGGAGAAGAAATCGATGAGATACGAATGCGTGAAATCGTCTCATCTGCATTTGATTTCCCGGTGCCCCTGACACCTGTTTCGGACAGAATCGATGCCCTGGAGCTTTTTCACGGTCCGTCACTGGCATTCAAGGATTTCGGTGCCCGCTTCATGGCACGCTGCCTGGCGGAGTTTCGTGATGAGGGTGAAAATGAAAGGCCAATGACCATCCTGACAGCGACTTCCGGAGACACCGGGGCCGCTGTGGCTCATGCTTACCATGGGCAGCCGGGCATCAATGCAGTCATTCTCTACCCCAGGGGAAAGATTTCCCCCCTGCAGGAGAAACTGTTTTGTACCCTGGGAGACAATGTCACAACCATCTCGGTAGAGTCCGATTTTGATCGCTGCCAGCAGTTGGTCAAGATGGCGTTTGATGACCCTGCCCTGCGTGAAGACCTGGGCCTCAATTCAGCGAACTCGATCAATATTGCGCGCCTGGTTGCCCAGGTTTGCTACTACTTCGAGGCCGCAGCTCAGAAAGTTACAGGTATGTCCGAACAGGCTGCCCGAGCGTTTCTTTCCAGGTTGGTTTTTTGTGTCCCCAGCGGCAATTTCGGGAATCTGACTGCCGGTCTCCTGGCGCGAGCCATTGGTCTGCCCTACAAGCGCGTGATTGCTGCCACCAATTGCAACGACACGGACCCGAGATTCCTGTCTTCCGGTCGTTGGGATCCCAGGCCAACGATGACCACCGTGACCAACGCCATGGATATTTCCCAGCCCAACAATTTTCCACGTGTGCTTGAACTGGGAGATCGTCACGGCTTGAATCTCACGGAAATTCTCTCTGCATGTTCGGTCAGTGATGAAGAAACCAATGATGCCTTGCGAGCGCTGTACAGTGACGGCTATCTTGCAGACCCGCATTCTGCGCTGGCATGGTCGGCGCTGGAAGAGCAGCTGGATGGTGATGAACATGGTGTTTTTCTTTGTACTGCTCATCCAGCAAAATTCCTGGAAGTGATCAGGGAGGCCCTGGGTATTGACGTTCCGCTTCCTGCGGCGCTTGAGAAAGTCAGGGAGGCGCGTGTGCTTTCTGAAACAAATAGCGGAGAATTCGAGGCCTTTCGAAAACAGTTACTGAGTCTTTAGTGTTTTAACCGGATCTGGTTGCGCTTATACAGGCGTGCCTGACCCAAACCCCAGCTGAAAAGCAACGATCCCCAGCATCAGGAAGGCAATGGCCAGTTTGAGGGCTGTTGCAACAATCATTCCCAGCCATGTGCCAACCCCGACCCGGCTTGAGTGGATCACGTCCCTGCCGCTGCTCAGCTCACCAAGAACCGCACCGATAAACGGCCCGAGAATGATTCCGGGCAGGCCAAAAAAAAGGCCTGCAATCGCACCAATGGTGGCGCCCCAAAAACTTCTTTGGCTCGCCCCCAGGTGCCTGGCACCCAGGGCGCCGGCAAGCAAATCGACGACCCAGGCAATGGCGGTCAGTACCGCCAGGATAATGACTGTGGGCCAGCCGATCGCAAGGAAATCACCAGCCCATGCAATGATGAAAAGTCCGGCGAATACCAACGGCACACCGGGCAGGGCCGGGATGATCGTTCCCGCCAGTCCTGCGATGACCACCAGGACCGCAAGGAACCACCAGAAAATGGTCCAGTCCATCAGTTAACGGCCGTTTGGTTTTGGTGAGGCATGCTGAAAATAACTATATCAGTTGATCGGTTTGGCAGTTGATCGGTTTGGCAGTTGATCGGTTTGGCAGTTGATCGGGTTGGCAG
>Ga0102946_1000412_pt1 | contig 14932 bp, 13 predicted proteins | sample SalPon2A_A_D1_MG_FD_78209 | JGI IMG/M metagenome (GOLD analysis project Ga0102946, IMG submission 78209) | Soil microbial communities from South San Francisco under conditions of wetland restoration - Salt Pond MetaG R2A_A_D1_MG | ecosystem: Environmental > Terrestrial > Soil > Wetlands | place... | reverse complement strand
GGACTCGTGCGCGAGCACCTGCTGGGTGCGCAGGGCGATCCGGGCGGAGCGCTCGGTCGGCAGCGCCAGCGCCTCGTCGAAGCCGTTGGTGTGCAGCGACTGGGTGCCGCCGGCGACCGCGGCGAAGCCCTGCAGGGCGACGCGGATGATGTTGACCTCGGGCTGCTGGGCCTGCAGCGTGACGCCGCCGGTCTGGGTGTGGAAGCGGATCTTCATCGAGCTCGGGTTCTGCGCCCCGAAGCGCTCCTCGACCAGCTTCGCCCACATCCGCCGCACGGCGCGGAACTTGGCGACCTCCTGGAAGACGTTGTTGTGGCCGTTGAAGAAGAAGGCGAGCCGCGGCGCGAACTCGTCGATCTTCAGCCCCCGCGCCAGCGCCGCTTCGACGTAGGCGATCGCGTTGGAGAGGGTGAAGGCGACCTCCTGCACGGCCGAGCAGCCCTTCTCGCGGATGTGGTAGCCGGAGATCGAGATCGTGTTCCATTTCGGCACGTTCTCGCGGCAGTACTCGAAGATGTCGGTGGTCAGCCGCATCGTCGGCTCGGGCGGGTAGATGTAGTTGCCGCGCGCCATGTACTCCTTGAGCACATCGTTCTGGACCGTGCCGCGCAGCTTCTCGCTCGGCACCCCCTGCTCCTCGCCGACGAGCTCGTAGAGCAGCAGCAGGATCGCCGCCGGGGCGTTGATCGTCATCGAGGTCGAGACCTGGTCGAGCGGAATCTTGTCGAAGCAGATCCGCATGTCCTCGATCGTGTCGATCGGGACGCCGGTGCGGCCGACCTCGCCCTGGCAGAGCGGGTCGTCGGAGTCGCGGCCGAGCTGGGTCGGCAGGTCGAAAGCCATCGAGAGACCGGTCGAGCCGTGCTCGATCAGGTAGCGGTAGCGCTCGTTGGTGTCTTCGGGGGTGGCGAAGCCGGCGTACTGGCGCATCGTCCAGAGCCGATCGCGGTACATGCCCTCGTGGATGCCGCGGGTGAACGGCGGCCGGCCGGGCTTGCCGAGCCGCTGCTCGAGCCCCGGGGCGACGTCCTCCTCGGTGTAGAGGCCATCGATCTCGATCCCCGAGTCGGTGAAGACGCGCTCGTCCTCGGGCCCGACCTGCGGCGCGATCGTGCGGTGCTCCTCCTTTGGCCCGGCCATCAGTCCGAGGCGCCGGCGAGGCGCTCGACGCCGGCCTGCTCGATCGTGCGGCGCAGGCCGTCGCTCAGCTCCACCTTCGGCTCCCAACCGAGCAGGTCGCGGGCGCGGCTGATGTCGGGCTGGCGCTGCTGGGGATCGTCAACCGGCAGGGGCTCGTAGATGATCTCCGAGCGCGACTCGGTCACCTCGATCACAGCCTTCGCCAGCTCGAGCAGGGTGAACTCATTGGGGTTGCCGATGTTGACCGGCGTGTGCACGTCGGACTCGGCGAGGGCGACGATGCCGCGGATCAGGTCGTCGACGTAGCAGAAGCTGCGCGTCTGGCTGCCGTCGCCGAACACGGTCAGGTGCTGGTCCTTGAGCGCCTGACGCATGAAGGTCGGGATCGCGCGGCCATCGTGGGCTCTCATCCGGCTCCCATAGGTATTAAAAATACGAACAATCGAAGTATCTACACCTTGTTGCCGGTGGTAGGCCATCGTCAGCGCCTCGGCGTAGCGCTTCGCCTCGTCGTAGACGCCGCGCGGGCCGATCGGGTTGACGTGCCCCCAGTAGTCCTCTTTCTGCGGGTGGACCTGGGGGTCGCCGTAGACCTCGCTGGTCGAGGCGATCAGGAAGCGGGCGCGCTTCCACTTGGCGACGCCGAGCATGTGGTGGGTGCCGTGCGAGCCGACTTTGAGCGTGTGCAGCGGCAGCCGCAGGTAGTCGATCGGGCTGGCAGGCGAGGCGAGGTGGTAGACGAAGTCGACGTCCTCGGGGATATCGACCTCCTTGGTGATGTCGATGTGGCGGAAGTCGAAGGCGTCGTCGCGGATGTGCTCGATGTTCTGCAGCGAGCCGGTCTCGAGGTTGTCGATGCAGATCACCCGGTGCCCCTTGCCGAGCAGGTGCTCGCAGAGGTGGGAGCCGAGGAAGCCGGCGCCACCGGTGATAACGCAGGTCGCCATGGGCCGCGGATCCTACAGGGGAACCACCGACGGACGTGTCCGAGTTTCCCGCTCCATACCGGCCCGAAAGCTCGGACACGTCCCCGAGAGATAAACGTGAAAGTTCGCAAATTGCGCGCCTATTGGCCGATCACCCGTCCAGAGGGGGGGGAGAACTCGTCGCCGTCCCTGGCTCTACATGCCATGTTCACGCGACGGGTGGAGGCAGGAGTCGCGACAGCAGGGCGCAAGCGCGCAGCCGTCGAGTTGATCGCTCGCGAGGACCCCGAGCTGCGCCGGACCGCGCGGCGCTACTCGCTCTGCGAGGAGGACGCCGAGGACGCCTACCAGCGCTCGCTGGAGATTCTCCTGGTCAAAGCGCCGAGCGAGCGCCCGCGCGAGCTGGCCGGCTGGATGAGGACCGTGGTCAAGCATGAGGCGTTGGCGATCCGCGGCAACCGCGAACGCCTGCTCGGGGTCGGCGAGGAGGCCGGCGGGGACCCGATCTCGCGGCTGGTCAGCGGGGGCGCCGGGCCGGGCGAGCGCGTCGAGCGACGCGAACAGGTCGCCCGCAGCCGCGAGGCGCTGCAGGCGTTGAAGCCGGCCGAGCTGCGCTCTCTGACCCTGCTCGCAGCGGGCTACTCCTACGCCGAGATCGGCAGGCGCACCGGCTACAGCCACACGAAAGTGAACCGCTGCGTGGCCGAGGGCCGCGAGCGCTTCCGGCGCGTGATCGCGGCGAGCGAGCAGGGCGAGCGCTGCGGCGAGCTGGGTGCGCTGCTCTCCGCCTACTGCGACGGCGAGGCCGACGCCGAGGACTCCGCGACGGTGCGCGAGCACCTGCGCGCCTGCGCCGCCTGCCGCGCGACGATGCGCGCCTACCGGGAGACCCCGGCGGCCGTGGCGGGGCTGGCGCCGCTGCTGCTCGAGTCGCGCTCGCTGCTCGAGCGGGCACAGGAGCTCTATGTGGGGCTGCAGGCGAGGCTTGCGAGCCGCGGCGGCGGGAGCGCGGCCGGCGACGGCGGCGCCACCCAGCTCGTCGCGTCCGGCGGCACGCGCGGCGCCGGCGCGGCCGTGCTGGCAAAGGGGCTGGCGATCTGCGCCGGCACCGTCGGCGGCGCCGCCGCCTGCGTCGCCGGCGGGGTCGTCCCGGCGCCTCCCGGGCTCGGGCCGGAGCAGGAGCGGGGCGCGAGGGTCGAGCGCATCGCCGAGCGCGTGGTCGCAACGGCCACGCCGCACGCGGTCGAGGAGCAACCGGGGGCGGAGCCGGAGCCGAAGCGACCGCAGGCCGAGCCGGCGGCGGCCGAGCCGGCGACCGAAGCGACCACGGCCGGCTCGGTCGAATACGCGCCCGCGCCGGAAGCCGCGCCGCCGCCGCCCGAAGCCGCGCCGCCGCCGCCGCCCGCGGACACCGCCGGCGCCGGCAACGCGGCGGGGGAGTTCGGCCCGTGAGGCGCGGGGTGCTGGCGACGGTCGCGATTGCGCTGCTGTGCTGTGCGGGGCCGGCCGCCGCGAGCCCGCCGGCGCCGACGGGCCTGAGCGTGGCCGGAGGCGCGACCTGGCGGGCCAACTCCGCCTTTTACCTGAGCTGGAGCGGCCCATCCTCTGACTCGTTCCACTACCGCGTGCGCGACCAGTTCGGAGCCGTCATCGGCGAAGGGATGACCCCCTATACCGGCGCCACGGTCCACCTCATACCGGGGCACACCGGCATCCACACGGCGCAGGTCTGGCTCGTGGACGGCGAAGGCAACAGCGGGCCGGCGGCGAGCGTGGCGCTGTACTTCGACGACGCCCGCCCCGGCACGAGCGCGCCGTGGCCGTTGCCGGAATGGCTCGGGCGCGCCGCCTTCCCGCTGCACGTCCGGCTCACCCACCCGGAGGGGACACAACCGCTCTCGGGGATCGTCGGCTACGCGGTCTCCCTGGGGGGCTCGGCCGACGAGGAGCCCTGCCTGGCCGCCGATCGCTGCTCCCCGGCCGAGCTGACGCTGGTCGGCGGGATCGAGAACGACGAGCTGGAGATCCCCGCGCTGCCCGAGGGGGTCAACCACCTGCGTACCGTCGCCGTCTCCGGCACGGGGATGAAGTCGGCGCAGAGCGGGCACGCGGTGCTGTGGGTCGACATGGCCGACCCGGTGACGCGGCTGACCGGGGCGCCGGGGGGCTGGACGAGCCGCGCGGTGCGGTTGACCGCCACTGCGACCGACTCCGACTCCGGCATGTCGCCGCGCAGCGGCGGGCCGCCGACCTTCACCGCGATCCGGGTCGACGACGGCGTGCCCGCTGTCGCGCTCGGGGCCTCGGTCGGCACGGAGGTGATCGGCGAGGGGGTCCACCAGGTCGCCTACTACGCCCGCGACGCCGCCGGCAACGTCGACGACGGCGCGCTCAGCAACAGCGTGCGCAACCGGGCGCCGCGAACCGCGCTGGTGCGGATCGACCGCACACCGCCCGGCGCCGGCTTCGCCAACAGCCAGGACCCGCGCGATCCGGACCTGGTGCGGGTGCAAATCGACGACGCGCTCTCCGGCGCGGACCCGGGACGCGGCTGGATCGGCGTGCGCCTGGCCGGCTCGGGCGATCGCTTCGAGCAGCTGCCCGCCGCGCCCCCCGGCCCCGATGAGCTGCGCGCCCGCTGGAGCTCCGACGCCTATCCGCAAGGGCTCTACGAGTTCCGCGCGCTCGCCTACGACGCGGCCGGGAACACCACCGTCGTCGAGCGGCGGCGCAACGGCTCGCCGATGACGCTCTCCAATCCGCTCAAAGCGACGAGCGCCCTGCGCGCCGGCTTCCGCCACGGCAGGCTGAGCCGCGCGGCGCCGCTCGGCAGCCGCGTCCGCATCGCCGGCCGCCTGACCACCGGCAGGAACACCTCCCTCGGCGGGATGCCGCTGCGGATCGTCGAGCGCTTCGCCCCCGGCGCCCGGCCGGCGGTGCGGGTCTCGAGAGCCCGGACGGGCGCCGACGGGCGCTTCTCATATCGCCTCGCCCCCGGCCCGAGCCGTGCGGTCGCGGTCAACTTCGCGGGCCATGCGACGCTCGCCCGCGCGAGCGCGCCGGCGCTTGAGCTGCGGGTGCGCAGCCGGGTGCGGCTGCGCGTGTCCAGGCGGGTCGCGCGGGTGGGCGGCCGCCCGGTCGTCTTCCGCGGCCGGGTCTTCGCTGGATCCCGCAGATCGGTGCAACTCCAGTTCCGGGTGCCCGGACTCCCGTGGACCGAGTTCCGCACGGTTCGAGCCAACCGCGGCGGCTACTTCCGCTACCGCTACCGCTTCAGCGACGACGACAGCCGCGGGGCGCGCTTTCAGTTCCGCGCCTACGTCCCGGCACAGGAGAACTGGCCGTACGAGCCGGGTGGCTCGCGGCCAGTTCTCGTGCGCGGGAAGTAGAGAGGGTGTCCCGGCAGGGGTGAATGTCTCAACCCCTGCCGGGACGCCTCCGCGTTACCGCAGCGCGGCGAGCTGGTCGGACACCTGGCCGACCAGGTCCTGGGCGCGGGTGGCCTGCTCGTCGATCGCCTTGCGGACCCGCTGCTCGACCTCGGCGCGGTTTTTCTTCACCGTGGTCTGCACGGTGCGCTGGCGTTTGCGCGCCTCGCGCTCGACTTTGTTGCGGGTCTTGCGCGCTTCGGTGCGTGCTTTGCGACGGGCGGTGGCGCCGCGGCGCTCGCTGCGCTTGACGGTGCGGCGCAGCTGCGTGCTGTAGGACTTGAGCTGTTTTTCGGCGGCGCTGCGGCCGCTGAGCGGCTCGACCAGCTCGCTGACGCGGTCGCTGACTCCGAGCACGACGCCGACCGGCACGTCAACGGCGCTTTCGGCGGCGGCGAGCGCCTGGTCGGCGCGCGACGGCGCGGGCGCCGGTGCGCTCTTTGCCTGCGATTTCGGTTTCGGGCGGGTGCTTGCTTTTTTGGTTTTGGCAGCCATTGAAGTCATCCCTTCGGGAGTGGTTTGAGTCGGGGGAGCTCGCGAGTGTAGCGAACGTATGTTCTTCCGAACACTTGTTCTAAACCAGCTACCCGGATGCGTTACGGATAGTCGCGAGGCCGAGCTCGCCGGCGGCGGCGGCAACCGGGTAGCGCGCGTCGAGGCCGAGGCCGGCCTGCTCCAGCTCAAGCTCGCCGAAGACGACCCTGCCGCCCGCCTCGCGGGCGATCAGCTGCGCAGCGGCGATGTCGACCGAGCGGCAGGGCCGCAGGCCGAGCATCCCGTCGAGCCGCCCGGCGGCGACGTAGGAGGCGGTGATCGCGATCGAGCCGATCACGCGCAGGCGGAAGACCCGGCCGTCGAGCGCCTGCTCGAGGCCCTGCATGTTGCCGGGCGCCGCCGACTCGACCCCGAGCAGCTCCAGCGTCTCGGCGTCCGGCGCCACCTCGGTCGGCTTGCGGTCGAGCGTCGCCCCCTCGCCGCGCGCCGCGGCGAACTCCTCGCCGGCGCCGAAGTCGAAGACGTAGCCGAACTCGACGTCGGCCATCGACGGTCCGGAGGCGACCGCGATGCTGAGGCTGTGCGAGGGCAGTGTGCGGCGCACGTTGAGCGAGCCGTCGATCGGGTCGATCACGACCCGCGCCGGGCCGCCGTCGCCGAAGACGACCTCGCCGCGCTCCTCGGAGATCGCGACGAAGGAGGCGCCGGCCGCGGCCAGCCGGTCGAGCTCGGCGAAGACGACGTCCTCACAGCGGCGGTCGATCGCGAGGCTGCGGTCGCCGCCCTCGCCGACGCCCTCGTACTCGGTGCGCTCCTCGCGCCCGGGCGTGCGCTCGAACAGCAGCTGCTGCTCGGCGACGACGCGGCGGCAGATATCCAGCCAGTCTGCGGATAGAGGGTCCACGGCGCGCATCCTATGGAGGCCACCCGGCCGGCCCATCCCGGTAGCGTTGGACCATGCCTGCCCTCGCCGAGCCCCAGCAGCGTGCGCTCGCACACCGCGAGGGGCCGCTGCTCCTGACCGGCGAAGCGGGCACGGGCAAGACCGAGGTCCTCGCGCAACGCTTCGAGCGACTCGTCTCCGAGGGGACCGCGCCCGATCGCATCCTCGTTCTCTCCTCGACCCGGGCGACCGCGCAGCGCCACCGGTCGCGGGTGGAACAGCTGCTCGATCGCCCCCTGGAGCAACTCTGGATCGATACCTGGGAGCAACTCGGCGAGCAGCTGTTGCGCGAGTACGCCACCGCCGCCGGCCTCGACCCCTTCTTCGGTGTGCTGGGCAGGGCCGAGCGACTTGCCCTGCTGCTCGACCGGATCGACGAGCTGCCGCTGCGCAGCCGCCAGATCCGCGGCAATCCCGCCGGGCTGCTGGCGCACCTGCTCGAGCAGATCGACGGGGTCAAGGCGGGCTCCGAGCCGCCCGACCCCGACCTTGCCGAGCTGATCGCGGCCCACGACCGCATCCTCGCCTCGACCTGCAGCCTCGACCGCGGCGACGTCTATCTGACGCTGACAAAGCTCTTCGAGAACCGCCCGGAGGTGCGCAGCGCGATCGCCCACCGCTTTGAGTTCACGATGGTCGACGAGCTCGAGGACACGACGCCGGCGCAGCGGGCGATTCTGGCGGGGCTGGCGCGGGACAACGCGAATCACCTGTACGCGATTGATCCTGGGGGCCAGGGGGAGGGGGTGTCCGAGTGGGCGCTGGGTTTTTCGCCTGGTGACGGGGCGCCACTCGCTGAGCAGGTGGGGCGAAAAACAGGACGCCGCGCCCACTCGGACACCCCCTCCCCCTGGCTCATCGACTCGGTCGAGTTGACTGAGCAGTTCAGGAACCCACCGACGCGATTCTGGCGCTGCGCGAGCGAGCGGGCACAGGCGCAGGCCGTTGCGCGCGAGGCCGAGCATCTGATTGCAACGGGGACCGCGCCCGAAGACATCTGCGTTCTGGTCGAAGCCGAGGAGCACGGAGGGGCGGTTGCCGCCGCAATGGAAGAGCGGGGGATTCCGTTTCACATGTCGGGGCCGGCGGCGTTGTTCCAGCGGCCGGAGGTGCGGGATGCGATCGCGTGGCTGCGGGTGCTTGCCGATCCGGGGGATTCGGCGGCGGCGGCGCGGGCGTTGACGCGGCCGCCGGTGGAGCTTCGGTCCGGTGATCTCGCTCGCCTCACGACGATCGCCAGGCGGCGCAAGCTCGACATGGTGGCGGCCTGCGAAGCGTCGCTGGAGAGCCCGCAGATCTCGCCCGAGGCGCGGGAGAGGATCCAGTCGTTCTTGAAGCTCTACGGGACCGCGTCGGCAGTGATCGAGGAGCGCCGTGCCGATGTCTTCGTGCGGCGCCTGGTCGAGGCGGTCGGCCTGCGGCGGCAGCGGCTCTTCGCGGCGCAGCCCGAGGTCGCCGAGCGGCTGCTCGGCCTCTCCCGCCTCGCCGAGCTGGCGGCTGTCTGGGCGCGGCGGGAGCCGAACGGGTCGACGCGAGACTTCATCCGTCACATCAGCGCCGTCGCCGACGCCCGGCTCGAGCCGACCGGAGTCAGCGAGCCTCCGGCCAGGAACGCCGTCCAGGGGCTGACCCGCCAGGCGGTCAAGGGGATCGAGTTCGAGCACGTCTTCGTGCTCGGCCTGGAGCGCGACGGCGAAGCGGCGCGGATCGGGCGGCCGGCGCGCAGCGGGCTCGTGCTCTCCCGGGTCGAGGAAGGAGAGGCGAGGCCGTCGCAGTTCCACGCCGACGCCCTCGCCGCCGCCGGGACCGAGGAGGAGCTGCACGAGGAGGAGCTGTTCGGGCCGGCGGAGGGGCTGCACGCGACCTACCGGGCGCTGCGCGAGCAGGTGCTGGAGGCGTCGTGGAGGGCCGGCCGGGAGCTCTCGGAGCCGCGGCTCGACACGGCGATCGACGTCAACCGGGCGATCGCCCGCTACCTCGAGCTGCTCAAGCTCGCGGCGCTCGCCCAGCGGCCGGGCGAGGAGGCGACCGCGGAGGCGATCGAGGCGGTCAACGGGCTGCTGCGCCAGGTCGCCACGCCGGAGCAGCAGACCGAGCTCGACGCGTCCTCGCTCGACTCCTACATGCTCGGCTCCGAGCGCGAGCGCGAGGGGCGCCGCAAGCTGATCGACGCCCGCCAGGAGCCCTCGCTCGAGGCCTTCCTGCCGCGCCGCGGCGACGGCGCGCTCAGCCTCTCGGCCTCCGACCTCGGCCTCTACCTGACCTGCCCGCTGAAGTACAAGTTCGGCCGCGTCTTCGGCATCCCGCAGGAGCCGACGATCAACCAGCGCTTCGGCATCCTGATCCACAACGTGCTCGAGCGCTTCCACAAGGAAGGCGAGGACCAGGACAGCGAGGAGGGGCTCGAGCGGCTGATCGGCCTGTTCGAGACGGGCTGGCGGCGCACCGGCTTCGGCTCCAGCGACGACGAGCTGCAGTTCCGCGACCGCGCGCGCGAGGCGATCCGCCTCTACTGGGAGCTGGAGAGCGAGTCCGAGGGCGAGCCGGTCTGGCTCGAGCGCAAGTTCGACATCCGCATCGGCGAGCACCACGTGCGCGGCCGCGTCGACCGGGTCGACCGGCTGCCGGGCGGCGACCACGAGCTGATCGACTACAAGACCGGCGAGCGCAAGAGCGAAGCCGACCTGGAGAGCGACCTGCAGCTGGCGCTCTACCGGCTCGCGGCCCGCGACGCCTGGGACCTGGAGGCGAGCACCGGCAGCTACTACTACGTGCTCGACGCCGAGAAGGTGGCGGCGCCGGTCGGGCCCGACGACGCCGAGCGGGTCGAGCGCACCGTGCTCCAGGTCGGCGAGGGGATCCTCGGCCAGGACTTCGAGCCACGCCCCTCGCCAAAAGTCTGCAGCTGGTGCGACTATCGCCTCATCTGCCCGGCCGCCGAGAACTGAGCCTGCCTCAGTCCCCCTGCTGTCGCAGAAATCTCTGGAACTCGTTGGCGATCGAGTCCGCAGATGGAAGATCCTCTTCCTCCGACCCAAGCTGCTCGACCTGGTCGGCCTCGATCCGCTCGACCAGTTCGGCGATCTCCGGGTTGGCGGCTACCGCGCGGCCGATCTGCTCCTCGTAGCTCGCGGTTTCCTCCTCCAGCTCGGTGGCGTCGACGGCGATCCCGGTCAGGCCCTCGAGCCGGCGCAGCAGCGCCAGCGCCGCCTTCGGGTTGGGCACCGCGGAGACGTAGTGCGGCACGGCCGCCCAGAGCGAGGCCGAGCTCATCCCGAGCTGGCGGCAGCAGTCGTGGACGACGCCGACGATCCCGGTCGGGCCCTCGTAGTTGGAGCGCTGCAGGTCGAGCTCCTCGACCAGTTGCGCGTCCGAGGCGAGGCCGGTGATCGGCACCGGCAGCGTGTGCGAGACCTCGGCGACCAGGGCCCCGAGCGTGACCACCATCTCCGCCCCGAGCGCGTCGGCCGCGGTCGCCAGGGTCTCCGAGAAGGTGCGCCAGCGCAGGTTCGGCTCGGTGCCGTCGAAGAGCACGAGGTCGCGGTCGGCGCCGGGGATGCGGATCGCGATCAGGTCGTTCTGCGGCCACTCGATGTGGCGGGTCTGTCCTTCAGTGAGGACGATCGTCGGGCGGGTCGCCTGGAAGTCGAAGTAGTCCTCGGGGTCGACCTCGGCGATGCGCTCGGCGTCGAAGGAGTCGGCGACGGCGCCGACCGCGGCCGAGGCGGCGCCGGCCGCGTCGTTCCAGCCCCGAAAGGCGCAGACCAGGACCGGCGAGCGCAGCTGGGGCAGGTCCCCGTGCCAGGTCAGTGAATCCACACTCTGAGCGTAGCGCTACCTAGGTCTGCGGCGAGAGGGCGCGCTTGAAGAGGCCGTAGGCGATGAAGAGGACCAACGCGGCGAAGGAGAGTTCGAGCGCGCGCTGGGGGACCTCGTTTGCGACGACGACGCCGACGACGACGCCGACGGGCGAGAGAACTCCGATGATCGCCGCGTCGCGCAGGTTGAGATTGCCGTAGCCGTTCTGGCGGGCGGCGCCGATCAGGGCGACGACGACGATCATCAGCAGCGAGGTCGACTCGCCCTCGACCTGGCTGAGGCCGAGGAAGATCGTCAGCGCCGGCACGAAGAGGATGCCGCCGCCGACACCGACCAGGCCGCCGGCGAGGCCGCCGGCGAGCGCGAGCAGGATCGCGAAGAGGACGTCCATGCTCATGAGAGGATCAGCTCGATCGCGACGCCGACCAACAGCAGGGCGAAGAGGAAGGAGACGGCGCGCTGCGGGATGCGCTGCTGGATCGCGGTGCCGGCGAGGACGCCGAGCACGGCCGGGGTCGAGAGCAGCAGGCCGGTGTCGAGGTGGACGTTGCCGTAGAAGCCCTGCGCGATCGCGCCGAGCAGGCCGATGATCACGATCGCGCCGAGGCTGGTGCCGGTGGCGAGGCGCTCGCCGTAGCCGAACCAGAAGATCAGCAGCGGCACGATCACGGTGCCGCCGCCGACCCCGAAGAGGCCGCTGAAGACGCCGGCGAGAGTGCCCACGGCGACGAGCTTCAGTGTGCGGTCGGAGGGCATCACAACGTTTCGCGCTTCGCTCGCGGCGCGAAGCGCCAGATATGCACGCTTGCTCGCTCCGCGCTCATGGGCGCGATACTAAGCGCCGTGTCTCTCGAATCCGGCAGAGGAGAGCGCGAGACGGAGCTCGGCCCGCTGGCGCGGCTTGCGGCCGATCCTGCCCGCGCGGCGATCCTGACCGACGTCGACGGCACGCTGGCGCCGATCGTCGCCCGGCCGGAGGAAGCGGCCGTGCCGCCGCGGGCGCGCGAGCTGCTGGAACGGCTGAGTGAGCGCTACGGCCTGGTCGGCTGCGTCTCCGGCCGCCAGGCCGGTGAGGCGCGGCGGCTGGTCGGCGTCGATGCGATCGCCTACGCGGGCAACCACGGGCTCGAACTGCTGCTGCCCGGCGAGGAGGAGCCGCGCTTCGACCCCGCGCTGCGGGGTCGCGAGGGCGACGCGGCGCGCTTCCTCGCCGAGTCCGCCGCCGACCTCGACGGGGCCGGCCTGCGCCGCGAGGACAAGGGCCCGATCCAGGCCCTGCACTGGCGCGGCGCCGCGGACGAGCAGGCGGCCGAGGCGCGGGCGCACGAGATCGGCGCGGCGGCGGGGCGCGCCGGGCTCGAGCTGCGCCGGGGCCGCAAGGTGCTGGAGCTGCGCCCGCCCGGCGGCGGAGGCAAGGACGCGGCGGTGGCGGCGCTGCTGTCCGGCGACGGCGTCACCGCGGCGGCCTACGCCGGCGACGACCGCACCGACCTCGACGCCTTCCGGCGCCTGCGCGAGCTGGCCGCGGAGGGCGAGCTGGAGAGCGCGATCTGCATCGGCATCGCCTCCGCGGAGGGGCCGGCCGAGATCGCCGCCGAGGCCGACCTGACCGTCGACGGCCCGGAGGGCTGGCTGGCGCTGCTGGAGTCGCTGGCGGAGTAGGACGGCGATGCCCTACACCGACCTGCTGCGGATCACCGTCTTCATCACCGGCGCCGAGGCGACCGCGCTGGGCGCGATCACGGCGATCGCCGCCGGCCGCGACGACGACGGGACGACCGCGATAGTCGCGATCGCCTGGTGGGCGGTCGCCCTCCTCGTCGGCATCTGGCTGGGGCGGCCGTCGCACGCCGCCGACGGCGTCCGCGATGCGCTCGCCCGCGCCCGCACGGCAACCTCGCTGCCCGACGACTCCCCGGCGCGGGTCGCCGTGATCCGCCTCTGGCCGGTCGGCCTGACCGCGATCGTCGCCGGGCTCCTCGGCCTGATCTTCCCCGGCATCGCCGCGATCGGCGCCGGCTACGCGCTGCTCGTCGCGCTTGCGATGCGCACCCGCGAGGCCGCGGTGCTCGGGATCGAGCAGCGCGACGGGGTCAAGTTCTACGTCGTCCCCAACTCCGGCCTGCGCCCGATCGAGCTGGTGCGGACGCCGGGCCTGCGCAGCGACCGGCTGCGTCGCTCAACAGCTTCTTGAGGCAGAAGCCGACCGTCTCGCCTGCCCACCGGGAACATCGTTCCGAATCGGTAAGATGTTCCTATGCCGACGATCACCTGGAGAGTCGAGGAGCTGGCCGCCCAGCGCGGCTGGGGGGTCCAGCAGCTCGCCGAGGCGACCGGGCTCGACCAGAAGACTGTGCGGAACATCCTCGCGGGCCGCGCGACGCGCGTCGACCTCAACACGATCGCACGCCTGTCCCGGGCACTAGGCGTGGGGCCGGGGGCGCTCTGGGACGTGGGCGATCCTGCGCGGGCCTGGGAACGGACGGCGGGCTCTGCCGGACAGGCGCGACCCGGAGAGCTGGACGATGTTCTTGCGGGCGGCTGGTCTGAGCAGACCGACCCCGCCCTGGAGCGAGCTCTCCGATCCTCTTGAGCCGCTGCTATCTCGATACGAACTTCATCTACGCGCACCTACGAGCGAAGCGGGGCGCGACGCTGGGGTCCGTCGAGACCTGGCGGGCGCGAGTACTGAGCGAGGTGGATGATGGAGGCGGTGTCATCAGCGGCCTCGTCGTAGATGAGCTCGCCTACCGACTCATTCTCGCCTGGCTGCGCGACGACGGGGACAGCGATCCGCTCTCGACCTACCGCGCTGATGCCGGTAAGGCCATGCGGGCTGCCCGGCGCCGGCTGACGACGACCTGGGACGCGGTCGACTCGCTATCTCTCGAGCTTCAACCAACCGAACACGCCGTGATCGAAAACGCCAAGAGCTTGATGGCGCAGCCGGGACTTCCACCTCGAGACGCCTTTCACGCGGCCCATGCTCTTGAGGCGGGGTGCACCCTGATCGCGAGCGCAGACGCCGGCTTCGACGATGTCCCGGGGCTGCTGCGGATCGCACCGTAAGACGGCTACTTGGAGAGCAGCTTCTTGAACTCGCGCCAGCCGCGGGTGTTGGCGACGTCCTCCGCCGTCAGCCAGGCGCGCCTTGCGGTCGCCACGGCGTAGGCCATGTTGTCGAGCGTGTCGATGCCGTGGGCGTCGGTGTTGAGGACGATCTTCACGCCGGCTTCCCTGGCGAGACGGGCGTGGTGCTCGGAGAGGTCGCGACGGTTGGGGTTGCCGTTGATCTCGAGCATCGTTCCGGTGCGGGCCGCCGCCTCGACCACCGCCTCGACGTCGATGTCGTAGGGCTCGCGGCGGCCGATCAGGCGGCCGGTGAGGTGGCCGATGCAGTCGACGTCGGGGTTCTCGATCGCGGTCAGGACGCGCTCGGTCATCGCCGCGCCCGAGATCGAGAACGAGGTGTGGACGCTGGCGAGGACCCAGTCGAGCGCCGCGACCAGGTCGTCGGGGTAGTCGAGGCCGCCGTCGAGCCCGATGTTGATCTCCGAGCCGGCGAGCAGGCGGAAGCCGCGCTTGCCCTCGTTCCAGGCGGCGACCTCCTCGATCCGCTGCCAGAGCCGCTCGTCGGTGACATGGTCGCCGAAGCCGTGGCTGGCCGAGTGGTCGGTGATCGCCATGTAGGCGTAGCCGCGCTCGCGGCCGGCGTCCGCCATCTCCTCCAGCGTGTTGCGCCCGTCGGAGAGGGTCGTGTGCGAGTGCAGGTCGCCGCGGATGTCCTCGGGCGCGATCAGCTCCGGCAGCCCGCCCTCGCGCGCCGCCTTGAGCTCGCCGCGCCCCTCGCGCAGCTCCGGCTCGATGTAGGCGTAGCCGAGCCGGTCGTAGACGTCGGCCTCGCTCGCGCAGAGCGTCGTCTCGCCGCTCTCGCTCTCGACGATGCCGTGCTCGGAGACCGAGAGGCCGCGGCCGACCGCCTCTTCGCGCAGCTGCACGTTGTGCGCGGCCGAGCCGGTGAAGTGCTGCAGCAGGTTGCCGAAGGCCTGCGGCGGCACGATCCGCAGGTCGACGGAGATCCCGTTGTGGGTCTGCGCCCGCAGCCCGTTCGGCCCCGGCTTGCCGGCGGCGGCGATCAGCGCGTGGCCGGCGAGGTGCTCGGCCAGCTGTTGCGGCTCCTC
>Ga0102946_1000411_pt1 | contig 14948 bp, 14 predicted proteins | sample SalPon2A_A_D1_MG_FD_78209 | JGI IMG/M metagenome (GOLD analysis project Ga0102946, IMG submission 78209) | Soil microbial communities from South San Francisco under conditions of wetland restoration - Salt Pond MetaG R2A_A_D1_MG | ecosystem: Environmental > Terrestrial > Soil > Wetlands | place... | reverse complement strand
TGGGTCAGGATGACCCACCAGCGCGGTTCCGATCAGGCGAGTTCCTGAGTGAGGGAAGTGCGCAGCACCGAATTGGCAAGGCTCGTACACACCACCCGCTTCATTGAGCCCACCTTCAAGGAACTGCCTTGTGAACAACGATACTGGAATTCACAGCTAAACGGATATTCAGGTATCGGCTTCTTCCTGCTGCCATTGATCCGGCAGCGGACAACTGCAAAACAGGTTTCTGTCACCATAAACATTGTCTATCCGGTTGACCGCTGGCCAGAATTTGCTCTGCCATTGTTCTGCAGCCGGGAAGGCAGCGGTCTCCCTGCTATAGGGATGCTGCCAGTCTCCCACCAGGTCAAGCTGCGTGTGGGGTGCATTGACCAGCGGGTTGTCCTCCTTGCTCATGGTGAGACTCTCAATGGCCTGGATTTCACCATGAATGGACAGCATGGCATCGCAGAAGCGGTCAATCTCATACAGCGATTCACTTTCCGTAGGCTCAATCATCAAGGTTCCGGGTACGGGAAATGACATGGTTGGTGCATGGAAGCCATAATCAATGAGGCGTTTGGCCACGTCTTCTTCACTTACCCCGCTTGTTTGTTTGAAGGGTCTCAGATCAATGATGCATTCATGTGCAACCCGGCCGTTCTCACCGGTGTAAAGTACGGGGAAAGCGCCAGCCAGTCTGTGGGCAATGTAGTTGGCACTGAGTATGGCTACCTGTGTTGCCTTTTTCATGCCTTCGCGCCCCATCAAGGCGATATAGGTCCAGGTAATCGGCAATATCCCCGCACTTCCCCATGGTGCGGCAGCCACGGCGCCGTTAGTGGTATGTTCTCCGGGCATTTTTACCATCGAATGACCGGATAGAAATGGTGCCAGGTGTGCTCCGGTGCAAATGGGGCCAATACCCGGTCCGCCGCCACCATGCGGAATACAAAAAGTCTTGTGCAGATTAAGGTGTGATACATCAGCACCGAACTTGCCCGGTGCCGCACAACCAACCAATGCATTCAGGTTCGCACCGTCGAGATAAACCTGGCCACCATTGAGGTGTGTGATATCACAAATTTCGGTGATCAGTTGCTCAAAAACCCCGTGAGTGGATGGGTAGGTGATCATCAGGGCCGAAAGTGCCTCAGCATGTTTCTCCGCCTTTTCCCGTAGGTCTGTAATATCGACGTTGCCTTTATCGTCACATTTTACGATCACGATTTTCATGCCTGCCATCGCCGCACTTGCTGGGTTGGTCCCATGTGCTGATGAAGGAATCAGGCAAATATTTCGGTGTCCCTGGCCCCTGGATTCATGCCAGCCCTTGATGGCCAGCAAACCGGCATACTCACCCTGGGAACCGGCATTGGGTTGCAGAGACACAGCGTCATAGCCTGTACAGGCAGTCAGCATGTTCTCCAGTTCATCAAATAAGCGGTGGTATCCCCTGGCCTGATCAGCCGGCGCAAACGGATGCATATCTGAAAATTCGGGCCAGGTAACCGGGATCATCTCGGTCGTGGCATTCAGTTTCATCGTGCAGGAGCCAAGAGAGATCATCGCATGGGTCAATGACAGGTCCTTGTTTTCCAGGCGCTTGATATAACGGAGCATTTCTGTTTCCGAGTGGTAACGCATAAATACCGGGTGCTGCAGAAACTTGCTTTGTCTTTGTAGCTGATCAGGAATGGCGGTTAGTCCTGTTCCAGTGGATTGGTCCACTTCGTTAAAACTAATGATCTCATCATCATCGGCAAATACTTGCCAAAGCCTGATGATATGGTCCCGTGTGGTTTTCTCGTTGACACTGATACTCACACCGCCATTGCCCTTGTAGAGATTAATTCCGGCTTCAGCTGCATGGTTGATAATGGAATCTGCCCGGTCATCTGACAGCTCAATGGTGACGGTGTCAAACCAGGTATGGTTGATTGTGTTAAACCCCATTGAATCCAGGCCGGTAACGAGCAGGTTTGCCAAACGATGGATACGCCTGGCAATGCGCTTCAGTCCCTCTGAACCATGATACACCGCGTACATGCTTGCCATTACGGCCAGCAGAGCCTGCGCTGTACAGATGTTGCTGGTCGCATTATCCCTGCGTATGTGCTGTTCCCTTGTCTGCAGTGCCATTCGCAATGCAGGTTTGTCCTGGCGGTCTTTGGAAACACCAATGATACGGCCGGGTACGGAACGCTTGAAATCATCACGGGTTGCAAAAAATGCGGCGTGTGGGCCGCCAAACCCCATCGGTACACCGAAGCGCTGTGAGGTGCCAACGACTACGTCGGCGTCCATTTCACCGGGCGATTTTAACAGGACGAGGCTCATCAGATCGGCGGCGACCACCACCAGTGCGCCGTTATCATGTGCAGCCTTGATACATGGCGCAATATCATTGACTTCACCATTCGACCCGGTGTATTGCAGCAAAATGCCAAAAAACTCACCGTTGCTGATCTCATCGAGCGGGTTGCCGACGATCACCTCGAAGCCAAAATGGACAGCGCGGGTGCGAATAACGTCCAATGTTTGTGGCAACGTGTCCTGATCAACCAAAAACCGCGTGCTCTTATTTTTGCGGTTAATACGTTTGAGCATGGCCATTGCTTCAGCCGCTGCCGTGGCTTCATCCAGTAACGAGGCATTGGACAGTTCCATACCGGTCAGGTCGCTGGTCATTTGCTGGAAATTCAGGATAGCTTCCAGTCGTCCCTGCGAGATTTCTGCCTGGTAGGGCGTATAGGCCGTATACCAACCGGGGTTTTCCAGGACATTCCGCAGGATCACGGTGGGTGTAATGGTTTCGTGATAACCCATGCCAATCATGTTGTGCTTCAGGGAGTTGAGCCTGGCTATCTTACGAAGTTTTTTCAGGGTGACGGCCTCGCTTTGCGCGCTCGGCAGGGCCAGGGGTTCATCAATCTGAATGGAGCCCGGAAGTGTTTTCCTGATCAGGGTGTCCAGTGAATCCATTCCAAGCACATCCAGCATGTGAGATATCTGTGCATCGTCCGGCCCGATATGTCTTTGGATAAACGCGGTATGGTTTTCCAGGTCCGTTAATGAAGATTTCGTGGTGCTTTCAACTTGCTTGAATTCAATCGGCATGTCCAGACCTGCGTGTTGGGTGTGATGAGAGCGCATTTTACGCCCAATAGATTTTAATGAAAACCAGCTTACAATATCAGTGCTACGTAGTGGTCGACCAGCAAAAATATAAACAAAACCATCAGGTAGGTGATGGAAAATGCGAAGGTGTACATCGGCAGCATGATGTCCTTGCTAATCATCATTCTGAGGGCATACCACATAAAACCAAGGTTCAAAACGCTGACCCCGGCGAGATACACAATTCCGCTCATATGGGTCAGGTAAGGCAGTGTGGTTACGATGACCAGTAATACGGTATACAGCAGGATTTGTAACCTGGTGAATGCCGAACCGTGTGTCACCGGTAACATCGGAATATCTACCAATGCGTATTCCGCCTTGCGGTAAATTGCCAGCGCCCAGAAATGTGGTGGTGTCCAGATAAAAATAATCAGGAACAGCAGTAAAGCCTGTGGTTCCGGGCTGCCGGTCACAGCTGTCCAACCGAGCACCGGAGGGGCAGCACCGGCGGCACCCCCAATCACGATATTTTGTGGTGTGGCACGCTTCAACCACACGGTATAGACAATCGCATATCCAATCAATGACAGAAATGTCAGTATGGCTGTCAGCATGTTCACTAACAATATCAGCACAAGCATGGCGAGCACGCCAAGTGTTAAAGCAAAGAGAAGTACATTTCGTTCTGTCAGCTTTCCGCTGGCCAGCGGACGGCGTTTGGTGCGTGCCATTTTTGCGTCGATACGGTAATCAAGCAAATGATTGATGGCTGCGGCGGAAGAGGCTGCAAGACCGATTCCCACCGTTCCTGCCAGCATGGCGGTCAGGGGTGGCCAGCCGGGTACTGCAAGGAACATTCCAACAACCGCTGTGAAAACGATGAGGACTACAACACGCGGTTTGCACAACTCAAGGTACTGATGGAAGGTCCTGGACACGATGTCAATAAGTCCTGCTGGAGGTCTTGTGAAGCAAGCTAAGCAAGGTGGCCAGCAAAAGCGCCGCGCCGGCGTTGTGTGCAACTGCATTTGGCAAAGGAAGAAAAAGGACAACGTTCAATATGCCAAGTGTGAACTGGGTCAATACAAGTACCGCCAGGACACGACCGCCGAAACGCAACCGGGGAATTTTCCGTAAACGAAACGCGAGCGTGATCAATACCAACAGGGTGACGACGGCACCAATTCGGTGGGCAATGTGGATTGCAACCCGCGATGGCTGATCAAGCAATCCACCTTCATAATTCACACCGACTTCACGCCATAAAACAAAACCTTCTTTGAAATTTGTATCCGGCCACCATTGGCCACCACACATCGGAACATCTGGACATGCGAGAGCCGCGTAATTCGCACTGGTCCAGCCACCCAGGGCTATTTGCAGGCTCAGTATGGCGAGTGCCGTGAGAATGGATCCACGCATTCGTCGAATACTGATGCTGGGTTTGTCCTGGTATCGTCGCCGGCTTGAGAACATCAGCCATAACAAAAGCGAAAAACTGGTCAAGCCGCCAAGCAGATGCGCCATAACGATTATGGGCTTTAGTTTTAGTGTGACGGTCCACATACCCAGCAGTGCTTGAAAAATAATGATGACAACCAATGCTGTGGTAAGAGATCTGAATCTTCTGAATGCTTCCGGGCCTCGCCAGCTGAGCCAGCCCATTGCGAAAACCAGCAGCATCAGGCCACCTGCAAGGTATCTGTGTACCATCTCCCGCCACGCTTTGCCAGGTTCAAAAGGACGTTCAGGAAAGGCCCGGTTGGCCGTCTCGATTTCCGCTGCGGCATCTGGCCAGGTTAACTGGCCGTAACAACCGGGCCAGTCAGGGCAGCCGAGTCCCGCGTGGGATAACCTGACCCAGGCACCCAGGACAATGACACAAAAGGCAATTACCGTGGCAAGCATCGCCAGTCTGTTCATGGTCTGGATCATTAGTTGCCCTCCTGGTCAGACCATTTTAACAAGCGTTTCAGATCCTTGTGTATATCGGTGGGGTCCGAATTGCTATCGTATGCCAGTATCACGTTAAGGTTCGGATCGAGTATAAACGTCCGCGCATCAGCGGCCTCCGGGGGCAGGGTTGCTATGATCGATTCCAGTGTGACGGTTGCCGAATGCGTGGAATCTTCAAAAAAGTTGAAATTCGGGTAGATCGATTCAAGTTTTGAGCGTGCTTCAGTGCCGGTTTGAGCCGGGTCGAGTAGCGCAATTGCCAGGTTTTCAGACCTTCTCCCGGTGGCCCGGTGGACTTGTCGCAAAGCTGTTGCGGAGTCGACACATGATGAACCGCAAGGTTGATCAAGCAGATAAAGTATCAGCCATTTTCCTTCTATTTCCCGGGTCTTTTGTAAGGATAAGCGCACGGGCGGTTGCACCAGGTAACCCTGGTTTTTCATACCACTGGGCTGATATTGCCACCACGATGACCGCATCAGCATAACCAGCAACAGCGGTCCGAAGAATAATGCAAAAATTCCAATGAGAGTGAGTTGTTGACGGGACAGGCTCATTTTTTCTTTCCTGATGGTTTTCTAAAGCCGAGAAAAAGCCACATGACGATACAGGCAGCGACCAGGCTGAACCACTGAAATGCATATCCTCTATGGCGGTCTGAACTCAAAAAAACGGGTTTCCATTCCCGCCCTTCAAATCCGCCGGGTTCGGATGGAGATAATTGTATCACCCAGTTCTCCAGTGGCATGCCAAGTGACAGGGAAATATCCGACAGGTTCAAATAAGTGACCAATTGCGGCCATTGACCGGTTTCGAGTTGGTCCGCTTGCCCGAGTAAACGACCCGGTACCGGCAACGTGTTTAGCATCCCCTTTAAAACGATCTGCTGTGTTGGGGTAGGTATTTCAGGCAGCGACTTTCTATCGGGGTTGAGAGGCAACCAGCCCCTGTTAACCAGTATGTTCACTCCCCCGATAGTTTCAAACGGTGTAAACACGTAAACACCAACACGTCCCTGCCAAACTTGGTTGTCCAATAAAACGTGGCGGTCCGGATCGTAGTGGCCGTACACTTCGATGGATGAAAAGCGCCTGTCCTGAGAAATGGCGTCTTTAAGTGACAGCACAAGGGCGGTTTTATGCAGTTGCTCAAGTAAAAGTTTTTCGGCGGCACGATGCTGCTGCCACATTCCCAGGGTCATAAAAACAGTGGCGAGGACAAACAAGGCCAATGATGCTGCCATTGATGGCCGGAATGACTTGAATACTGTCGACAGCATAATTACTCTAGGCTTTTCCACACTGGAATATATTTATGTTGGCCAAAGCTGTCATCATTCTTTTCCTGATTACCATTCTCTATTCCCTTGGGTCTGCGTTTTATTTCATGGTCAAAGACAAGGGTCAAGGTGACCGCACACTGCATCGACTCATGTGGCGTATTGGTCTTTCCCTGTTCCTGCTTCTTGTCCTGTATGTCATGTTTCAACTGGGCTGGATCGAATCATCCGGTGGTCCTGTCAGGTATGGTTCCGGCGGATAGTTAACCCTCTTTGCCGGAATAAAACCTGTCTAAATCAACAAAGCCCGCAGATCTGCGGGCTTTGCCGGTAGATGGTCGCCTGTTTGAGCCTAGAGCGCGTATACAAATATAAACAAACCAAGCCAGACCACGTCAACGAAGTGCCAGTACCAGGCCACCGCTTCGAAAGCGAAGTGATGGTTGGGTTTGAAATGGCCTTTCATACTACGGAACATGATGACGGTGAGCATGATGGCACCCAGCGTGACATGCATGCCGTGGAAACCGGTCAACATGAAAAAAGTCGCGCCGTAGATGCCAGAGCCCAGTGTCAGGCCAAGCTCGGTATAGGCCTCATGGTATTCATAAGCCTGGAACCATACGAATATAAAACCCAGTATGACTGTTGCTGCCAGCCACAACACCAGGAATCTGCGGTTTTCGTTTTTCAGTGCATGGTGGGCCAATGTCACGGTCAAACCGGATGTCAGCAGGATTAGGGTATTCAAAAAGGGTATGCCAAAGGCCGGAATGGTCTGAAACTCACCACCGATGTTATCCGGGCCATTGGTCGGCCATACCGGCATATATCCCTGCCAAAGCACCTCGTTGGTGGATGCGCCCGAGCCTTCGCCACCAAGCCAGGGTACAACCAACGCCCTGACGTAGAACAAGGTGCCAAAAAACACCGCGAAAAACATGACTTCAGAGAAAATAAACCAGGTCATGCCAAGGCGAAACGAGCCATCCACCTGGCTATTGAACATACCCGCCTCGCTTTCGCGAATGACGGTGCCAAACCATCCGAACATCATAAAAATGATGATCGCCAGGCCAAGCCAGAAAGTCCATTGAGCAGTTGACGAACCATTCATCCAGACGGCCGCACTGGCCAGCATGGTGATCATCCCCAATGAGCCTACGATGGGCCATTTGCTGCCGTGGGGAACGTAATAGGAATCTTCAGCGTGTTGTGCCATGTTGAGTTCTCGTTTTCCTAATTATTTAATGATACTTTTTTATCTGACGGGTCGTAACCGTGCCGATAGAAAGTATAGGACAAGGTGATATCCTTAATATGATCCGGCAGATCAGGTTTGATATAAAAATACACCGGCATATCCCGGCTTTCATTGGCTGCCAGGATTTGTTCTGTAAAGCAGAAGCACTCTGTCTTGACAAAATACAGGCTGGCCTCCGGGGGTGTGACGTTATAAGTTGCCTGGCCAGTAATGGTTTCAGTCCCTGGGTTCATCGCCACGTAATTGGCTGTACTTGGAACACCGAGATTGTATTGTTTCACCTTCTCTTTAGCCTTGAATTTCCAGGGCAGGGATGAATTGACACTGGCGTCATATCGAATACTGACAACCCGGTCGGAAGCCACCGCGCCATTGTTGGAGGTTTCAACCTGAATGGCTCGTCCGCCAAGACCGGTGACCTCACACAGTACGGTGTACAACGGCCACAAGGCAAAACCGAACCCGAACATACCCACCGCCACCAGCACCAGGCGACGGGTCGTTTTGAGGTTTTTCTGTTTTAAATCCATTCTAGCGCCCTATAACAGCCGAACCGATAAACGTTGCAAAAATTGCCAGGGCAATGATGCCGAGTACCCAGGCTGTCTTTACCGCTTGCGCTCGTTTTTGCCTGATTTCATCCGAGTCCGGGTCTTTGTTCATGATTGCAATCTGCTTAATCAACACGACTGAGTGCGTTACAGGTCACTTCAGGCGGTGTATTGAAGCTGTGATAAGCCGGTGGCGAATCCAGCGTCCACTCCAGACCTCTTGAACCTTCCCAAACCTCGGCAGAGGCCTTGACCTTGCTTCTGAATGCGCAATGCCAGACGACACCTACAAATATCAGCTGGGTTGCACCAAACGCGAAACCGCCAATGGATGAAATCATATTGAAATCAGCAAACTGTGGCGAGTAGTCCGGAATCCTGCGTGGCATACCTGCCAGTCCGAGATAGTGCTGCGGGAAGAACAATACGTTCACGAAAATGGCCGATGACCAGAAATGGATCTTGCCCCATTTCTCAGAATACATATTGCCGGTGAATTTGGGTAACCAGTAATAGGTTGCAGCCATCAATGCAAACACGGCACCGGGCACCAGTACATAATGGAAATGGGCAACCACAAAATAGGTGTCGTGATATTGGAAATCTGCGGCGGTGATGGCCAGCATTAATCCGGACAAGCCGCCAATGGTAAACAGTACGACAAAACCAATGGCAAACAACATCGGTGTTTCAAATGTCATCGATCCCTGCCACATGGTGCTGACCCAGTTGAATACCTTCACGCCGGTCGGCACCGATATCAACATGGTTGCATACATGAAAAACAGTTCACCCTGCAAAGGCATACCCACGGTAAACATATGGTGCGCCCAAACGATAAATGACAGGAACGCAATAGTGGCCGTTGCGTAGACCATGGAGCCATAACCAAACAGCGGCTTACGCGAAAAAGTCGGCAGGATTTCTGATATCACACCAAAGGCCGGCAATATCATGATATAGACTTCAGGGTGTCCGAAGAACCAGAAAATGTGCTGGAACATGACCGGATCACCGCCGCCGGCGGCATTGAAGAAATTGGTACTGAAAAAGTGGTCGGTCAACAGCATCGTAACCGCACCGGCCAGCACGGGCATCACGGCAATCAACAAGAATGCGGTTATCAGCCAGGTCCACACAAACATTGGCATACGCAACAAACGCATACCGGGTGCGCGCATGTTGAAGATCGTTGCAATGATGTTGATTGAGCCCATGATGGACGAAATGCCCATCATGTGAACCGCAAACACAACGAACGCAAAGCTGGTGCCTGTTTGCAGGACCAGTGGCGGATAGAGTGTCCAGCCGGCCGCCGGTCCACCGGAATCCATGAACAGGGTGGATAACAGCATGGTGAAGGCAAACGGAAGAATCCAGAAACTCCAGTTGTTCATCCGAGGCAGGGCCATATCGGGTGCGCCGATCATCATCGGGACAAGCCAGTTGGCAAAGCCCACCCAGGCCGGCATCACCGCGCCAAATACCATGATCAGGGCATGCATGGTGGTCATCTGGTTGAAGAAATCAGGCTCAACCAGCTGCAGACCGGGCATAAATAACTCGGCCCTGATAATCATTGCCATGGCCCCGCCGATCATAAACATCGTCAACGAGAAAATCAGGTATAGCGTACCGATATCTTTGTGGTTGGTTGTAAACAGCCAGCGGTCAAGGAAACCGGTGGGTTTGTGGTCGCCATGATCGTCGTGTGCGTCATGGGTGTCACTAACATCGTGTTGGCTTACTTGACTTGTCATCGTACTGTTACCTGCTGATCATTTTGGGACGTTCCAGCCAATTGCTCGCTTACCCAGGCTTCAAATTCATCCTCGGGAAGGGCGATGACTACGATGGGCATAAAACCGTGGTCCTTGCCGCATAGTTCGGCACATTGGCCACGGTAAGTTCCGGGTTCTTCAATATTGGTCCAGGCCTCGTTAACAAAACCGGGAATGGCGTCGCGTTTCCAGCCCAGTGCCGGAACCCACCATGAATGAATGACATCATCGGCGGTGATCAGAAACTTGATTTTTCTGCCAATTGGCAACACCAGTGGCTTGTCGACATTCAACAAGTAGTTGTCAACGCTTTCGGGTGCAACACCGGAGTTCAGTTGGCGTGCCGCGTTGGAGGTCGAATCGAGACTGGAAATGAAACTGATGTCCTGGTCCAGGTACTCGTATTTCCATCGCCATTGAAAGCCGGTTATTTTGACCGTCATCTCAGCACCTGATGAATCTTCCATCCTGACCAGGGCCGTTGTTGCGGGCACGGCCATGACAACCAGAATCAATACCGGAATAATGGTCCAGACAATTTCAGCTTTTGTCGAATGGCTGAACTTCGCCGCTTTGTGACCCTTGGACTTTCTGTGAAGCACAATGGAGGTGAACATGACAGTGAACACACCAATGCCAATCACAACGCATATCCACAGCACAATCATGTGCAGATCAAAGTGATCGACACTTTGCTGCGTCACGCCCCGTGTCATATTGACTTCGTTGCCGGTCAAGCCTGGCGCAACCAGTATTAACCACGTGGCCGCAATGATAGCCGCCAGTACGGCAAGGGCGACGATAATCGTATTTTCTTTCTTCATGAAAACTCAGGCCTCAAGATAATTATCATTGTGTTTCGGAAGTGAACAAGCATAAAGCACTTCTCTACAAACGATGAATCCAAAAAATATCTGCACGTTTACAAGTACTTGCTCATAAGCCTGAATTTGCAAAGTTCAGGTACCGGTCAGGGTTATTTGAATTACTTTATTATAAGTAGCTAACGTTAACCGATCATTGTAGCTTTGCAGCTATTATCACGGCAAGACTTAGCCATTAAAATATGTAATTGTTTTAAAATTTGCTGACATAATCGGGCAGTTTGGACAGTTAACTGTATCAGTGCTTGGAGTTGGCGTGTAGGGTGACTAAACTTATGCTTCCAGTTTGTGTCTGTAATGCTAAATAAAACCAAACATTTGCAATTAATCCAGAGGGTCTGAAAAATGTACTTGCGGTATTTTGGGCTTGATGAAGCACCGTTTTCGATCACGCCCGATCCGGCTTTTGTATTTTTGAGCCCGCGTCACCGCGATGCTCTTGCACACCTGATGTATGGTGTCGGAAAAGGCGGGAGTGGTGGTTTTGTTCAACTGACAGGTGAGGTGGGTACGGGTAAAACAACGTTGTGCCGTTGCCTTCTGGAGCAGATTCCTGAAGGCACTCATATCGCCTTATTGTTAAATCCGCTGGTCACGCCACGTGAATTACTGGCGGCTATCAGCGAAGAACTTGGTATCAATGTCAGCCAGTCCATTGACAGCACCCGCTTGCTGGTTGATGGACTGAATCAATACCTGTTGGCGGCACATGAACGTGGTGAACGCGTGGTTGTCGTTATCGATGAAGCACAGAACCTGAGTCCTGAAGCACTGGAGCAGGTCAGGCTACTGACAAACCTGGAAACCAGTAAGGAAAAGTTGTTACAGATTATTCTTCTGGGTCAACCCGAGTTGAGGGAATTACTGCAGCGGCGAACATTACGACAGCTGGCTCAACGTATCACTGCGCGATTTCATCTGAGCCCGCTGGGGCCGAAAGATACGCATTTGTACATCCGTCACCGCATGCAGGTAGCCGGTTCGCAAAGAAACCCCTTCAAACGCTCGGCGATGAATGCGCTGTACCAACGCTCACAGGGTATTCCCAGGTTGATCAATATTATCGCCGATCGCTCACTGATTGCAGCCTTTGCCAAGGAACGTCTCGAAGTGACAGCGGCGATGGTTCATGAGGCGGCAAATGAAGTTCAATTGGGTGAACGGCAGGTCAGGCGTGTGCGTTGGCCCATGATAGCCGGAGCTGCTGCATTGCTTGTTGTGGTGTTGGCATTTGCCATGTTCAAGGGTTTGGAATTTACAGGGAATGCACCGGCAGAGGATGTTAATGTTGCCGTTTCAGACAGTCTGACTGAACCGGAGTTGCAGCAGGAACTAACACCTCCGCCTACGCCCGAACCATCGGTGCAGCAACCAGAACCCCCGCCGCTCGCTGCTTTGGATAAAACCTGGCTGGCAGACCATCAACAGGTAGTTTGGGAAGGAGTTGCTGAAACTTGGCAACATTCAGGCGCCGCGTTTGCCATCAAGGCGGCCTGCAATGGTGACGACAGCCTCGGGTATGCTTGTTTGCAGGATCAGGGGAACTGGTCAAAAATCGCCCGGCTTGGATTGCCGGCTGTACTGGTATTGCATGATAAAGCCACCCAGTATCTGCTGGTGTTGGGTATGGATTCCGAGCGCTTGCTGGTGGGTACACCTGCGCAGGCGGTTACCATTTCAAAACAATCCGTCGAACCCCTCTGGCTGGGATCCTATCTGGTCGTTTGGCCACAGGCTAAAGGCTGGCCTCCATACATTGGAAAGGAAAGCACCGGACCCGCCGTAACCACCATCATTGAAATGGCCACACGGGTAGACAATCCATACAACGGTGAGCCGGTTTTCGACGCTGCATTCGAGCTTTGGCTAAAGGAATTCCAGATTCGGAATGGGCTGGAAGCAGATGGTATCGTGGGGCGAAACACATTGCTTCAGTTGATGACGGCATCGATTGATGAGCCAAGCCTCATAGGTGCCTGGGAATAAAATCGGGACTTGTTACTATGTCAATACTTTTAGAAGCACTTAGAAAGTCTGAAAAAAATCAGCATGTACGTGATACACCCACGATACATTCAGCTGAACCTTCCGGACCGGTTTCCGAACCCTTCCGGAAAGGTCCCCTGGTCCTGTTAATAATTGTGGCCTTGTTTGTAAGCGGCTGGTTTGTATGGCGTCAGTACAAGGCGCCTGCTGGAAGCTATCAACCACCGGTCACGCTTAAAGTCACTGAGAAAACGGCAAAACCCAAACCGGCGGTAATTGAAAAACCGCTTGACCAGGGCAGTGCTTCGACAGTTGATGCAAGCAAACTTCCAGGCAAAGATAGCACAGCAACACAGAGCGTCGCTTCAAATCTCGCGGGCAAAGATAGTACACCAACTCCGACCGTCGCTTCCAAGCTCGCTGGCAGGAAAAGAACACCGGTGGAATCGTTTCAACCATCTGAAAATAATGTTGTATCGACAAAAAACACTGAGCAGACAAAACCGGCAGACAGTAGCAATAACAGGCTGGCGGAAAAGCAGGGCAGTGCTGCTACCCGTACGGATCCGGGTACAGGCGAAAGCCCTCGTAAACCACTAACCGAGCCGGTTTCGAACGAGAAACCAGCGGAGGATGCTTCTGAAGAGTTTCACCCGGGTGAACCGGCACCCATCAGTTATTGGGAATTACCCGATGCGATACGCGCCGAGGTTCCCGAGATAAAATTCAGCGTGCTGGTTTATGCTGCCGACCCTGCAGCCCGTTTTGTGTTGATCAATGGCCAACGGCTGGCGGAGGGTGACAGTGCTCAGCCAGGTCTGGTTGTTGAGGAAATTCAGCGTGATGGTGTGTTGTTCAGTTATCGTCTCTACCGGTTCCTTGTTGAAAGATAATCTGTAAAGGTCGCGATTGAAGGTGGACCCGGGCATTGTCACCAGCTGGTCAAAACCGAACCCCCGCTTCCCCTGGGTTACATTGACCCTGTTTCTGTTTTGTACGGGGGTCAAGTTATTGCACTGGGGTATGACGCCTCTGGCCCAGAACGCGATGCTTGAATTGGCCGGTGTCATGCCGGTACAACTTGCGCCGGTTTTCAGTCGCCCATTTGAAGCCTGGGCGGACTACCAGTTGGTAACTCTCATCAGCGCATTATTTATTCACACCAGCTGGATACACTGGTTGGGTAACATGGTTTATTTATGGGTATTTGGTGTGCCGTTAGAACGACGCCTGGGTAGTCTTGGCATGGTGTTGGTTTTTGTCCTGGGCGGGGCCCTGTCAAACCTGTTCGTTACAATCAGGCTGCCGGAGCTGGCGTCACCCATCGTGGGTGCCAGTGGCGCAATCTCTGCGGTTGTTGGCGCATATCTGGGTCTGTTTCCGTATCGTCGCATCGGCATGCTGCTACCATTGGGTTTGTACCTTCAATTTGCCCGCGTACCAGCGCTGCTGGTGATTGGATCCTGGTTTACGCTACAGTTGGTTTATACCATTTTAGGCCCCATAACTGGGGTAGTGGCCTGGTGGACACACATGGCAGGGTTTGCACTGGGGTTAATATTTGCGTTGCTGGTTCGAGCAACAGCACAGATCAAATTAGGATGAAACATGTCCAAAGCGGATAAAGAAAAACTGTATCGCATTGCGTTTCTTAATCATGGCAAGGTGTACGAGTTGTTTTGTAGTGGTGTGTGCACCAGTGGCCTGTTGGGGTTTATTGAAGTCTCCGGGCTGGAATTCGAAGATAAGGCATCACTGGTTGTTGACCCCACCGAAGAAAAAATGCGTGATGAGTTTGAAGGTGTAGAGATTTTGCATTTACCCATGCACAGCGTATTACGTGTAGAACAGGTAAAGAAAAAAGGTCCTGCGATTATCCGCGATCGCGAGAGTGGCGAAAAAGTGACCCCGTTTCCGGTCCAGCCCGGCAGCCGTAACAGGCTCTGACAGTCTTCCCGTACAACCCGCATATTCCCTAGTCGGTAGCGAGCCTCTCTATAAGTAAATGAATTGCCGAATTAAAAGGCATTAGATCAGATTTGCACACATGAGTTTGAATAGCCTCAAGTCCTGTTCTCTCCGATTTGACAGGAGGGGGGCAGCGGCGGGTGGTAGTGCCTACCAGGACGCGCTTATGTTCAG
>Ga0102946_1000410_pt1 | contig 14964 bp, 12 predicted proteins | sample SalPon2A_A_D1_MG_FD_78209 | JGI IMG/M metagenome (GOLD analysis project Ga0102946, IMG submission 78209) | Soil microbial communities from South San Francisco under conditions of wetland restoration - Salt Pond MetaG R2A_A_D1_MG | ecosystem: Environmental > Terrestrial > Soil > Wetlands | place... | reverse complement strand
GCTGTTCAGCGGCCTGACCGTGCTGATCTCGCTGACCGCCGTGATGCTCGTCCCGAGCCCCGCGTTCCGCTCGATGGCCCTCGGGATCATGCTCTCGGTGCTGTTCGTGCTGGCGGCGTCCTTGACCCTGCTGCCCGCCGTGCTGGCGAGGCTCGGCTCCAGGGTGGACGGCCTCAGCCTGCCCTGGGTCCACTCCGGCGAGCACCGCTCGAAGCGATTCGCGGGCTGGGGCGAGCGCCTCTGGCAACGCCCCCTCCTCTACGGAATCCCGGCGGTCGCGCTGCTGATCCTGCTGGCGCTGCCGATCTTCCGGATGGATACCGGGATGCCGTCGATCGCGGTCGTCCCGGAGGAGGACGGATCCCGCGTCGGCTACGAGCTGATCCAGGACTCCTTCGGTGAGGGCGCGCCCGGCACGCTGCAGCTCGTGGGCCCAACCGCCGACGTCGACGCCGCGGTCGCGGCGGCGGAGGCCGACCCGGGCATCGCGGCGGTGCAGCCGCCGCTGGAGAACGGGTCAGCGGCGATGGTCCAGGTGATCCCCGCCTCCGATCCCTCCGACCCGGCCCTCGGCGCGACCGTGGACCGGCTTCGGGCCGAGCTCCCCGCCGGGACGCTCGTGGGCGGAGCCGCCGCGGAGAACTACGACCTCGAGCAGCTGCTCGGCGAGCGCACCCCGCTCGTGATCGGCGTGGTGCTCGTGCTCGGGTTCCTGCTCCTCCTCGTCGTGCTGCAGGCTCCGGTGATCGCCGCCCTCGGCGTCATCACCAACCTGCTCGCGGTCGGCGCCGCGTTCGGCGTCGCCACCCTGATCTTCCAGGACGGCAACCTCTCGGGCCTGCTCGGCTTCGAGTCCCAGGGCTTTCTCGACGCCTGGGCGCCGGTCTTCTTCTTCGCGATGGTGTTCGCGATCTCGATGGACTACACGGTGTTCCTGCTGTCGAGCGCCAAGGAGCACTGGGACCGCTCGGGCGACGCCCGGGAGGCGATGATCGGCGGCGTCGCGCACTCGGGCAGGGTCGTCTTCGCGGCGGCCGCCGTGATGGTCGCCGTGTTCTTCACGTTCGCGCTCTCGGGTCCGCTGCCGCCCAAGGAGATGGGCGTGATCCTCGGCATCGCGGTGCTCCTCGACGCGCTGCTGGTGCGGCTGCTGCTCGTGCCGGTGCTGCTGCGGCTGGTCGGCCGTCGCGGCTGGTGGCTGCCGCCCCGCCTGCAACGGATGCTGCCCGACGTACGCTTCGGTCACTGAACGACGAGAGGAGACGGACATGATCTTCAGACAGTTCCTCCAGGACGACCTCGCCTGCGCTTCGTACATGGTCGGTGACGGCGGCACCGTCGCAGTCGTCGACCCGAAGTTCGAGATCGACGGGTATCTGCAGACGGCGCGCTACCTCGGTGTGCGGATCGAGCACATCCTCGAGACCCACAACCACGCCGACCACGTCTCCGGCCACGGCCGGCTGGCGGCGGCGACCGGGGCCACGATCCACGTGCACCGGCTCGCGGAGCCGGACTTCGCGCACGAGGCCTTCGACGACGGCTGGGAGCTCGAGCTCGGGGAGCTGGTGATCCGGGCGCTGCACACCCCGGGCCACCGGCCCGAGCACACCGCGTTCGCGCTGATCGACCGCTCGCGCTCCGAGGAGCCATGGGCGCTGCTCACCGGCGACACCCTGTTCGTCGGCGACGTGGCTCGTCCCGATCTCGCGATCGACAAGGAGGAGGGCGCTCGCGGAATCTTCGAGTCCCTCAACGGAAAGCTGCTCGGGCTGCCCCCGGCCACCGAGGTCTGGCCGGGCCACCTCGGCGGCTCGATGTGCGGGAGCGGAGCCATGAGCCCGAAGATCAGCTCGACCGTCGGGTTCGAGTTCGAGAACAACGCGATGCTGAGGATCGAGGACCCGGAGGAGTTCGTGAGCGAGTCGCTCGCCCGGATCGGCGAGCAGCCGCCGAACTTCCAGAACATCGTCGCGATCAACCGCGGCGAGCTGCTCACCGACGGCGTCGACGCGCATCCGCTGACGCCCGGCCAGCTCCAGCGCCGCGTCGACGGCGGCGCCTTCCTCGTCGACACGCGAACGGCCCTGCAGTTCGACGACGCCCACATCCCCGGCGCGACCCACATCTCGATCCTCGAGCCCGGGTTCGCCTCGCGGCTGGCGTGGCTCGCGGAGGCGGGGCAGGAGATCGTGTTCGCCGGGCGCGACGACGCCGACGGCGCCCGAGCCGTCGAGCTGGCGCAGGCCGTCGGCCTGCGCGACCTCGGCGGGTTCCTGGTCGGCGGAATGACGGCGTGGCGCGAGGAGGAGCGCGAGACCGAGCGGACGGAGCGCCTCACCGTGCGGGAGCTGAAGGAGCGCTTCGACGAGGGCTCGGTGCAGATTCTCGACGTCCGTGGGCCGGACGAGTACGCGAACGTCCACATCGACGGCTCCACCCACGCCACCTGGCACGACATCGAGTCGGTTCCCGACGGGATCGATCCGAGCCGGCCGATCGCGACCGTGTGCGGGTCCGGTGCCCGGGCCGCGATCGCGGCGAGCCTGCTGCAGCGGTTCGGCGCCGAGGACGTCCTGCACGTGTTCAAGGGGGGCGTCGGAGCCTGGCGGGACGAGGGCTGGCCCGTGGAGGGGTCGGCCGTCGCGTGAGCTCCGGCGGGGCTGACCGGTGAGCGGCCTCGAGGCCGCGCCGCTCGGCCTCCTGATCGGCCTGCTGATGGGCGCCTTCGGCGGCGGCGGATCGCTGCTCGCGATCCCGCTGCTCATCTACCTCGTCGACCAGAGCGTGCGCCAGGCGCAGGCGACCGCGCTCGTGATCGTGATCGTCGCCGCGCTCATCGGGCTGATCGCCTACCGGCAGAGCGACGACGTCCGCCTCCGCGCGGGCGCGGCGTTCGGGCTCGCTGCCGGGATCAGCGCCCTGGCGGGCTCGGCGCTGAGCGCCGCGCTCGACCCCGACGTGCTGCTGCTCGCGTTCACGCCGCTGATGCTCGCCGGAGCCGCGGCGATGGTCAGCGACGCCGCCCGCCGCCCGGCCGACTTCCGCCCCTGGCGACTCGGGATCCAGCTCTCCAGCGCGGTGCGCGTCGGCGCCTACGGCCTGCTGGTCGGCTGGATCATCGGCCTCTTCGGGGTCGGCGGCGGCTTCGTGATCGTGCCCGTGCTCGTGCTCGGGCTCCACTTCTCGATGAGCGAGGCGGTCGCCACCAGCCTGCTCGTCGTCGTCATCGGCTCGGGGTTCGCGCTCAGCGAGCGGCTGATCGCCGGGGACGTGGTCTGGTCGGTGGCGATCCCGCTCTCGCTCGCGGCCGGGGTCGGCGCCCTCGCCGGCCGCGCCCTCGCCGGCCGGCTCGACGGCGAGCGCCTGCGCCGCGCGTTCGCCGGGACGATCGTGCTCGCCGCCCTCTACACCGCGGTTCGCTCGGCGACGGCGCTGCTCGACTGAGCGACCGAGTCCGATAGGTTTTTCGGCGATGCCCGAGACCCGGATGCTGTTCCGCCACATCGACGATCCCGAGTTGCGCACGCTCGAGGGCTACAAGCGGCGCGGCGGCTACGCGGCGCTCGAGGAGGTAATGCGCCTGCGCGAGCCGGAGGAGCTGCTCAGCGAGCTCGAGCAATGCGGCCTGCGCGGCCGCGGGGGCGCCGGATTCTCGATGGGCAAGAAGGCGGGCTTCCTGCCCCGGGGCGAGATGCAGAAGTACCTGTGCTGCAACGCCGACGAGTCGGAGCCCGGGACGTTCAAGGACCGCGAGCTGATGTGGAAGAACCCGCACCAGCTGATCGAGGGGATCGCGATCGCCGGAATCGCCGCCGACACGACCAAGGCGTTCATCTTCATTCGCGGCGAGTACGCCGAGGTCGGCGACGTCCTCGACGAGGCCGTGGCGGAGGCCTACGAGGCGGGACTGCTCGGTGAGGGGATCCTGGGCAGCAAGGAGACGGTGGACCTCGTCGTGCACCGTGGGGCCGGCGCCTACATCTGCGGCGAGGAGACGGCGCTGCTCGACTCGCTCGAGGGCAAGCGCGGCAACCCGCGGCTCAAGCCCCCCTTCCCCGCGATCCAGGGCCTCTACGGCGGGCCGACGCTGATCAACAACGTCGAGACGCTGATGAACGTTCCGCACGTGGTCAACAACGGCGCCGACTGGTTCAAGAGCTTCGGCACCGAGCAGTCCACCGGCACCAAGGTGGTCTCGGTGTCCGGCTGCGTAAAGCGGCCCGGCAACTACGAGGTCGAGCTCGGGATCCCCTCCCGCGAGCTGATCTATGACCTCGCCGGCGGCCCGATTCAGGGCGAGGTCAAGGCCTGGTACCCGGGCGGCTCCTCGGCGCCGGTCCTCGGCCCCGAGGAGCTCGACCTCCCCTACACCTTCGAGGACATGGCCGACGCCGGCTCGATGCTCGGCTCCGGCGCGATCATCGTCGCCGACGAGAGCGTCTCGATCCCCCACATGGCGCTGCGGACCGCCCGCTTCTACCACCACGAGTCCTGCGGCAAATGCACCCCCTGCCGCGAGGGCACCAACTGGACGGTGAAGATGCTCGAGCGCGTCGTTCGCGGCGAGGCCACGCCGATGGACCTCGACATCATCGCGTCGGTCCAGGAGAACATCATCGGCCACTGCCTCTGCGTGCTCGGCGACGCGATGGCGATGCCGGTCGCCTCCATGGTCAAGCGCTGGCGCGGCGAGTTCGAGGAGACGATCGCGAAGGCCCGGGAGGCGGCCCCCGCGCCGCTCGACACCGAGCCGGCGATCGCGACGCCGATCGGTGTCGGGGCATGAGCCGCAAGCGGAAGCCCCAGATCACGATCACCGTGGACGGCGTGGAGATCGGGTGCGAGGAGGGCGTGATGCTCCACGACGCCGCCAAGGACGGCGACGTCGAGATCCCGGTCTTCTGTTACGAGCCGAAGCTCGGCGATCCGGTCGGTGCCTGTCGGATGTGCCTGGTCGAGATCGAGGGGATCCCGAAGCTGCAGACCTCGTGCTCCACCCCGGTCCGGGACGGCATGGTCGTCTACACGCAGAACGACCGGGTGAAGGAGGCCCAGAACGCGGTCGTCGAGTTCCTGCTCGTCAACCACCCGCTCGACTGCCCGGTCTGCGACAAGGGCGGCGAGTGCCCGCTGCAGGACATCTCGATGGGCTGGGGCGAGGGCAAGAGCCGGGTCACCGATCCCAAGCGCCACTTCCAGAAGCCGATCCCGCTCTCGCCGCTGATCAAGATCGACCGCGAGCGCTGCATCCTCTGCTACCGGTGCGTCCGCTTCAGCCAGGAGGTCGCCGAGGACGAGCAGCTGCAGCTGCTGGAGCGCGGTCCCAAGACCTTCGTCGGCACCTACAACGACCGCCCCTACGTCGCCCCCTTCCACGGCAACATCATCGAGCTCTGTCCCGTCGGCGCGCTCACCTCGCAGGCGTACCGCTTCCGGGCCCGCCCCTGGGACATCGAGGACGCGGGCTCGGTCTGCACGCTCTGCCCGAGCCAGTGCAACGTCAAGTTCACCGTCCGCGACGAGGGCGTGGTCCGGGTCCTCGGCCGCGACAACGAGGAGGTGGACGACGGCTGGCTCTGCGACAAGGGCCGCTTCGGCTACCAGATGTTCTCCTCCGGCGACCGGCCCACGTCCCCGCAGATCCGCGAGGGCGGCGCGCTGCGCGAGGCGAGCTGGGACGAGGCCCTCGAGCACGCGGCCCGGGGCCTGACCGAGGCCCACGGCAAGGTCGCCGCGATCGTCGGCGGCGGCGCCTCCAACGAGGAGGCCTACCTGCTGCAGCGCATCGTCCGGGGCCCGCTCGCCTCCACCGACGTCACCGGCGGGGCGCACGCCGCGCTCCCCGCGGCCGCGCGGCGGGCGCTCGCTGATCCGAGCCTCGCCGTCTCGACCAGCCAGATCGACGACGCGAACGCGATCCTCGTCGTCGGCACCGACCCGATGCACGAGATGCCGATCCTCGAGCTGCGGATCCGCAAGGCGGTCCGCCGCCGCGGCGCCGACCTGCTCGTCGCCACCGAGCGCCCGACGGCCCTCGACGGCGGCTCCGCGGTCGGCACCAGCGGCTGCCTGGAGGCGAAGCGATATGCGCCGGGCGCGGCCGCCGACTTCCTCGAGGAGCTCGTCGGCGAGGTCCGGGAGGGCGAGAGCGAGTTCGCGAAGGCGCTCACGGGCGCCGACGACGCCGTCGTCGTCTGGGGCGAGTCGGTCACCGCGGGTCCGGACGGCGAGCGCGCCGCCGCCGCGCTGCTCGCGCTGGCTGCGGAGCTCGATCTCGCCGGGCAGGAGTCCGGGGGCCTCTACGAGGTGCCCGCGGACGCCAACGGCCGCGGCATTCGCGAGGCCGGAGCGAGCCAGAACACGGGCCCGGGCCTCACCGATGCGAGCGCCGGCCGCAGCGCCGCCGAGATCCGCGACGCGCTGGAGTCGGGCGAGCTCGAGGCGCTGATCCTCTGGGACGTCGACCCGGTCCGCGACTTCGACGAGCCCGAGGCCTGGTCCCGGGCGATCGGGGCCTCCAACTTCACCCTCAGCGCCTCGATGTTCGGCAACGCCAGCGGCCAGAACGCCGACGTCCACCTCCCCGCCGAGACCCACGCGGAGAAGGAGGGCACCGTCACCCACCCCGACGGCCGCCTGCAGCGCGTCCGGCCCTCCATCCCCCACCCCGGCAACGCCGGGCCGCTGTGGCAGGCGCTCACCGGCCTGTCCGCAAAGCTGGGCGACGAGACCGGCGCGGGCACGGCCCAGGAGGTCTTCGAGCTCCTCGAGCAGGACTCCCCGCTCTACAGCGGCATGACCTACGACACGATCGGCGGCACGGGCCAGCGCTGGCAGGAGAGCGGCGGCGCGATCGAGGGCGCGATCGAGGGCGGCGCCCCGGAGGGCGGGCCCTCACCGGCCGCCCCCGAGCCCGCGGCCGGAGCCCTCCGCCTCGGCACCTACCACGACCTATGGGCGGACTACGTGAGCGAGCGCAACCCTGCCCTCGAGTTCCTCAGCCCGGATCAGACCGTGGAGCTGAGCGAGGCGACGGCGAAGTCCCTGGGCGTGGGCAACGGCACCGAGGTGATCGTCACCGGTGACAACGACCGATCCCTCCGCGCCCACGTCGCGGTCCGGCACCGGATCCCCGACGACGTCTGCTTCCTGATCGAGGGCACCCGGGAGAACGCCGCCAACCTGCTCAGTGGCGCGAGCACCGTGACGATCGCCGAGGCACCGCCGGAGCCGGAGGAGGAACAGACCTTCGGGACCAGCGAGCGCGAGAAGGTCGAGTGGTGAGCCTGCCGCTGACCCTGCTGGCGGACACCGGCTTCGCCGAGGCGAGCTGGATCCTGATCGTCAAGTCGATCGTGATCTTCGCGGTCGTGCTCGGGATCGTGCCGATCATCCTCGTGATCGAGCGCAAGCTGCTCGGGCGATTCCAGGCGCGCTACGGGCCCAACCGGGTCGGTCCCTACGGGCTGCTGCAGCCGATGGCCGACGTGCTCAAGCTGCTCACCAAGGAGTCCTACAAGCCCGACAACGCGGTCCCCTACCTGTGGGCGATCGCGCCGGCGCTGGTCATCATCAGCGCCACGGCGACGCTCGCGATCATCCCGTTCGGCGACGTCAACGACGGGGTCGGCTTCTACGGGATCGACGTCTCGATCGGGATCCTCTACGCCTTCGCCTTCGGCTCGATCGCCTTCTACGGCCTCCTGCTCGGCGGCTGGGCGAGCGGCTCCAAGTACAGCTTCATGGGCGCGATGCGCTCGGCGGCGCAGCTGATCTCCTACGAGATCTCGATGGGCCTGGCGCTGCTCGGCGTGATCATGATGGCCGGCTCGCTCAGCCTCGTCGACATCGCCAACGCCCAGGCCGCGGACGTCTGGTACGTGATCCCCCAGTTCGTCGGCTTTCTGATCTTCATGATCGCCGGCTTCGCCGAGACCAACCGGGCGCCATTCGACCTCCCCGAGGCCGACGCCGAGCTGGTCGCCGGCTACAACACCGAGTACGGGGGGATGCGCTTCGGCTCGTTCTTCATGGCCGAGTACATGGAGATGATCGTCGTCAGCGGGATCGCCTCGGCGATGTTCCTCGGCGGCTGGTATCTGCCGTTCGGGATCCACACACCCGCGATCGTCGGGATCTTCGTCATGTTCGCGAAGATCTTCGCGCTGGTCCTCTTCTTCATCTGGATCCGGGCCACCCTTCCCCGCCTCCGCTACGACCAGCTGATGACGCTCGGCTGGAAGATCCTGCTGCCGCTGGCGACGCTCAACGTGATCGTCACCGCGGTCCTCGTCACGCTGACCTGAGCCGGGCCGGCCGAGCGCCGATACGATGGGGGCCGATGGCTTCCTTCGATCCCCGCCGCACCTTCAACCGCCTCGCCGGTCGCGCGATGAACCTGCCGCTCGGAATCGCGGAGCAGCATCTGCCGCTCCCGATCGCCGATCGCCTGGGCAGGCTCACCGGGGGATCGAGCCTCGAGCGCTCGGTCGCGGGCAAGACGATCCTGATCACCGGCGCCTCGTCGGGGATCGGCGAGGCCGCGGCGATGCGGATCGGAGCGGCCGGCGGCAAGGTCCTGCTCGTCGCCCGCAGCGAGGAGAAGCTCGGCGACATCGCCGCCCGGATCGCCGAGCACGGTGGGGTCGCCCACTCGCATCCCGCCGACCTCTACAACACCGACGACATCGCGCGCCTGGCCGACGAGGTGATCACCGAGCACGGCGGCGTCGACATCCTCGTCAACAACGCGGGCAAGTCGATCCGGCGCTCGCTCAAGTACTCGCTGGACCGCGAGCACGACTTCGAGCGGACCCTCGAGCTCAACTACCTGGCGCCGGTCCGGCTGGTGCTCGCCTTCCTGCCCGGGATGCGCGAGCGGGGCTTCGGCCACGTCGTCAACGTCTCCTCTGCCGCCGTCCAGATCCGGACGCCGCGCTTTGCCGCCTACACGGCCTCGAAGGCGGCGCTGGATGCGTTCAGCGACTGCGCCGCCGCGGAGCTCAGCCACGACGGCATCCGCTTCACCACGATCTCGATGCCGCTGGTGCGGACCCCGATGATCGCGCCGACCGCGATGTATCAGCGCTTTCCGTCGCTCAGCCCCGAGCAGGCCGCGAACCGCGTCTGCACGGCGATCGTCCACCGGCCCCGCAAGATCGGGGTCGGCTACGGAGCGCTGTCGGAGACGATCGGCGCGATCGATCCGGTCGCGATGGAGACGATTCGCAACCGCGCCTACAAGCGGTTTCCCGAGTCGGGCTCGCGATCGGGGGATGAGCCCGATCCGCGGCCGTCCGGCGATCAGGGCGCCGGGGCGACCGACCCCGGGGAGCCGGCCTCCTAGCCCGCTCGGGCGAGTCGGCTGACCCCGCTGCCGCGGCCCGTGTTCGAGCTCCAGTACCTGCTCGCCGAGCTTCAGCGCCGCCGCGGCCGGACGATTCTCACCGCGCTGGGCCTCGGCGTCGGGGTCGGCCTGGTGATCGCCGTCACCGCGCTCAGCCAGGGCCTCGATGACGCCCAGCAGGAGGTGCTCTCGCCGCTCACCGGCGTCGGCACCGAGATGAGCGTCAGCCGCCCGATCTCGATCGAAGTGCCCGACGGGGGAGGCCTGCCGCAGGTCTCGCCCGAGGAACGGGCGCAGCTCGAGGAGGAGAACGCCGACATCCAGTTCGACCTCGAGGACCTCGGCGACCCGGGCGAGGAGTTCGAGCGCGAGATCTTCTTCACCCGCGAGATCAGCTTCCCCGAGTCGAAGGTGGAGCGGATCGCGGCGCTCGACGGCGTGGCGGCGGTGAGCCCCTCGCTGAGCCTCCAGCTGATCCGGGTCGACGGGACGATTCCGGAGGCCGGGGCGTTCGGGCCGCCGGGAGGCGCGTTCGGGCCGGACCCCGACGACGCCGAGTCCTCGCCCGATGGGCGGACCGAGCTCGGGGGCTTCGGGTTCGAGCCGACCTCGGTCACGGGCGTTGACACCTCAGAGCCCGATCTCGGGCCCCTGACCGCGGAGCAGATCGTCGCGGGCGAGCCGATCGGATCGCCGCGCGAGATCGTGATCAGCGCGGGATACGCCGCCGAGCAGGATCTCGGCGTCGGCGACAGGGTCGGCATCGGCGAGGAGAGACTGGAGATCACCGGGGTCGCCGAGCAGCCGATCGGCGGCGAGGCGCCGGACGTCTACGCCGACCTCGCGGCCCTGCAGACGGCCTCCGACCGCCGCGGGCGCATCAACAGCCTTCAGGTCCGGGCCGCGGATGTCTCGCAGGTGGCGGCGGTGGCCGAGGCGATCGAGAGCGAGCTGGGCGGCGCCGAGGTGACCACGGCCGAGGAGGTCAGCGAGCGGATCTCGGGCTCGCTGCTCGACGCCCAGGACCTCAGCTCCTCGCTCGGCACGGTGCTCGCGATCGTCTCCCTGCTCGCCGCCGTGCTGATCGCCTCGCTCCTGACCCTCTCCTCGATCGCGAAGCGCACCCGTGAGATCGGCACGCTCAAGGCGGTCGGCTGGCGCCGGTCGAAGGTGGTCCGCCAGATCGGCGGCGAATCGCTCGCCCAGGGCCTGCTCGGGGGCTTCGTCGGGATCGTCGTCGGGGTCGGCGCGAGCGCGCTGATCGGCGCGCTCGGCATCTCGCTGGAGGCATCGGCGGCGGCCTCGAGCGACGGCGGCCTGTTCGGCGCCTTCCTCGGGGACAACGAGATCGCGACCGGCGATACGGAGGTGACGCTCGACGCTCCACTCAACGCCGGGCTGCTCGCCCTGGCCGTCGCGCTGTCGCTGCTCGGCGGCCTGATCGCGGGTCTGGTCGGCGGGCTTCGCGCGGCGAGCCTCAGCCCCTCCGAGGCCCTGAGGAGCGTCGAATGAGCCTCTACGAGCTCAGCGGCGTGGAGCGGCGCTACGAGGGCGGATCGAGCGCAGTGCTCGCCCTCGCCGGGCTCGACCTGGAGATCGCCGAGGGCGAGTTCGTCGCGGTCGTCGGCGCCAGTGGATCCGGGAAGTCGACGCTGCTGCAGCTGCTCGGGGCGCTGGATCTCCCCACGGCGGGCACCGTCCGCTTCGAGGACCGGGACCTCGGGTCGCTGAGCGGCAGCCGGCTCGCCGATCTGCGGCGGGACGAGATCGGCTTCGTCTTCCAGCAGTTCAACCTGCTCCCCACCCTGACCGCGCTCGGCAACGTGGAGGTCGCGATGGCGCCGACCGCGCTCGAGGCGGCGCAGCGGCGCGAGCGGGCCGCCGAGCTGCTCGACCGGGTCGGGCTCGGCGACCGCAGCGGCCATCTGCCGACCGAGCTCTCCGGGGGCGAGCAGCAGCGGGTCGCGATCGCGCGGGCGCTGGCGAACCGACCCCGGGTCGTGCTCGCGGATGAGCCGACCGGCAACCTCGATTCCAGAAACGGCGCCGACGTGCTCGAGCTGATCAGCAACCTGCATGCCGATACCGGGGTCACGGTGGTCCTCGTGACCCACGAGGAGGCGGTCGCCGAGCGCGCCGAGCGCCGGATCCAGCTCGCCGACGGCGAGCTCGTGCCCGAGCCCCGATAGGATCGCTCGAGCGATGGAGCCGAACTCGACGAGCGCAGCCCCGACCGACTTTCCGTACCTGGAGGACGACTCGGTCGTGGCGGTCCAGCGCGGGCCGGAGCCCGGTGGGCCGGGCAGCGCCTACCGCGCCTTCGGCGAGACCCTGCGGGGGCTGAAGACGACGTTCGCACGGCTCGTGGAGGGGCCGGTCACGATCCAGTACCCCGAGGAGAAGACCCCCGTGTATCCCCGGTTCCGCGGGCGCCACAAGCTCCACCGATTCGAGGACACCGGGCTCGAGAAGTGCGTCGGCTGCTCGCTGTGCGCGGCGGCCTGCCCGGCGGACTGCATTCGCGTGGTCGCCGCCGAGAACGACCCCGAGAGCCGCGTCTCGGCCGGGGAGCGCTTCGCCGCCGTCTACGAGATCAACCTCAGCCGCTGCATCTTCTGCGGCTACTGCGAGGTCGCCTGCCCCTTCGACGCGATCACCATGGGGCACGAGTACGAGATGGCCGACTACAACCGCGACGACCTCATCTTCACCAAGGAGATGCTGCTCGCGGAGCCGCTGGTCAAGGCCCCGCTCCGCAACGAGGGGGAGTAGGGCTAGCCGGAGGCGCCGGCCAGCTCGCTCTCCACGCGCCGGACGCCGTCGATCTCCTCGGCGACCGCGACCAGCTCGACCGCACGCTCCTCGGACTCCACGCTGCCGCGAAGCGTGACGACGCCGTCCGCGACATCGATCAGGACGTCGGACTTCGGCGCCTCGACCTCCTCGTCGGCGAACAGTTCGGACTCGACCTTGGCCTTCAGCGCGGGGTCGTTCAGCCGGTCGTCGGTGGGACCGGCCGGCGCCGTCGGCGTCACGTCGGGCGAGGGCAGCTCGTCGGCGGGGGACCCGGTCGCCTTGCGGACGGCGTAGACGACGGCGGCGATGCCGCCGATCACGAGCACCACCAGGACGGGGCGGCGCCGCTTCTCGGGCAGGGGCGGCGAGATCGCATCGATCTCGGAGAGCAGCGAGTCGGCGCGGTCGTGGAGCGTCGCGGCCGCCTCGCGAAGGCCGTCACCGGCGAGCTCCGCGCGGTCGCTCACCTGCTCGATCTTGCTGCGCTTCTTGAACGGGGATCTGGGCATCTCTGGCACCTCTGGAAATTGTCGGGGTCACCAAGGGAGTGCCCGGAGCAGCCGATCTTCAAACGCCGCCCGGCTCACGCAGCTGTCGCTTGAGGATCTTGCCGGTGGCGTTGCGTGGCAGCTCGCCGACCAGGTGGATGTCGCGAGGGACCTTGAACCGCGCGAGCCGCGCGCCCACGTAGGAGCGCAGCTCGTCCTCGGTCGGCGCCGCGCCCGGGGCGGCCACGACCCAGGCCGCCAGCCGCTGACCGAAGCGCTCGTCCTCGACGCCCGCGACCGCCACGTCCGCGACCCCGGGCGCCGCGATCAGCAGCTCCTCCACCTCCTGCGGAAAGACGTTCTCCCCGCCCGAGACGATCATGTCGTCGTCGCGGCCGTCGATGTGCAGCCGTCCACCGGCGTCGAGGTGGCCGAGATCGCCGCTCGCCATGTAGCCGTCGATCACCTCCTTGCCGCCGCCGTCCGTGTAGCCGGAGAACTCGAGGCCGGTCGAGACGAAGATCCGGCCCGTCTCACCGCGCGGCACCCCCTCCCCGTCGTCATCGAGCAGCCGCAGCTCGACCCCGCGAACGGGCCGTCCGACCGAGGCCGGCGCCGCGCGGTGATCGGCCGGCGTCGAGATCGTCACGTAGGCGACCTCGGTCGAGCCGTAGAGGACGTGGAGCACGTCCCCGAACGCCTCGAGCAGCTCGCTCGCCACCGGACCGGGCAGCTGGGAGCCGGAGGAGAGGATGATCCGCAGCGAGGAGTGGTCGCGGGCGGAGATCTCCTCCGGCCCCAGGGCGAGGATTCGCTGGAGCATCGCCGGGACGGCGATCAGGGCGGTGCACGAATGCCGCTCGATCCCGTCCAGCACCGCGGCGGCGTCGAACCGGCGCGCGGTGACCACGGTCGAGCCGAACCCGATGCCCATGATCAGGGTGCCGAGCCCGAGCGCGTGGAAGCAGGGCGGGGCGACGTACGTGGACTCGCGGGCGCGGAACGGGACCCGCTCGAGCATCGCGGTGAGGTTCGTGATCGAGCCCGCCTGGCTGCGCGCCGCGCCCTTCGGGGCGCCGGTCGTGCCGCTGGTCAGCAGGACGAGCTCGGGCGGCTCCCCGGGGGGAGACACCGGCTCGGGAGAGCCGGCCGCGATCAGCTGCTCGAGGTCGGGCAGCTCGCCCGCGGGCTCCCCGTCGCCCCACGCCCGGAACCGGCGCCGGAGGCGGGGCACCCGGTCCTCGTACTCCGCGTCGAACACGATGTTGGGGAGGTTCTCCCGCTCGCACACGTCGGCGATCTGCGGCCCGGCGAACTCCGTGTTGACCAGCACGATCCGCAGGCCCGCCTTCGCCGCGGCGAACAGCGCATCGACGAAGCCGCGGTGGTTGCGGGCGAGGATCGCGATGCCCTCCCCGGGCTGGATGCCGGCCTCGATCCAGGCGTTGGCCAGCGCGTTCGAGCGGCGGTCGAGGTCCCGGTAGCTGAGCCCCCCGAGCTCATCGACGAACGCGGTGCGGTCCCCGTAGCGAAGGGCGCCCGCCCCGACGACCAGGGCCAGCGGCCCCCGGCGCGCGAGCTCGATCCCGACCCGGGCGAGCGTGTCGGGTCGCTCCGGGCGGATCAGGCCCGCCCGCGCCAGCGTCACCATCGAGTCCGCGGCCGTGGTCAGTCCGCCGAAGAGCTTGCCGAGCATGCGCTAACCGTATCCCCAACGCCGGGGCGGCCGGATAGGCTGAATCCGTGGACGCAGCCGATCTGGAGAACGCCGAGCCGATGGAGATCTATGCGGCCGTCGCCGAGATGGACGATGACGAGTTCGAGGCGATGATGCAGGACCCGCCGCGGCGCAAGCTGGTGATCGACGCGCTGATCGACCACATGGTGGGGATCTTCCGGCCGGAGCAGGCGGGGGATCTAGAGGCGAGCATCCACATCAAGCTCTGGGACCGGCCCGGGGGCGGCTACGAGCACTACGAGATGCAGATCGCCGATGGCGCCTGCGAGCTGATCGACGACCCCGACGCCGACCCCGACCTGACCCTGAAGGTGCGCCCGACCGACCTCCGCAAGCTGATCACCGGCGAGAGCGGCGCCCGGCGCATGGCCCTCAAGGGCCGCCTGCGAGTGATCGGCGACCTCGGACTCGGCATGAAGCTGCCCGACCTGTTCGACTTCTAGGAGCCTGTCTCAGGCGTGGAGCGGATGCTCCGCGACGCGCAGCGCAGCACCGAGCTTGTCCTTGAAGATTGCTAGGTTCGGCCAGATGGCCGTTGCCGAGACATCACCACGCCAGGATCCGGTGATTAGGCGGCACCATCCAATCGGCGT
>Ga0102946_1000409_pt1 | contig 14984 bp, 17 predicted proteins | sample SalPon2A_A_D1_MG_FD_78209 | JGI IMG/M metagenome (GOLD analysis project Ga0102946, IMG submission 78209) | Soil microbial communities from South San Francisco under conditions of wetland restoration - Salt Pond MetaG R2A_A_D1_MG | ecosystem: Environmental > Terrestrial > Soil > Wetlands | place... | reverse complement strand
TTGGATTTGGTGGAGATATTTCAAATCCCAAAACAAAACAATTCCAATAACTACTTTCTTCTAAAGCTAAATCGACATTTGCTACAACCGAGAATTTTTCGTGATCCCATTCTTGGCCACTGCAATAGATATAACCTTCAGACAAACTACTTTCTTTATAGGAGGTATGAGTTCTGCTTGCAGGGTACTTATAGTATGAAGAAGCCTTTATGACATCATCATTACCAAGCTTCAAAAAAACACCACTTGGATTGAACGTGAAGCTTTCATGGGTAACCAAAAATGCGACATCGGCCATAAAGGGGGATTGTCTCTCGACTTCTTTTGAGGAGTAGTAAACTGGCACACCCAAAAAGTGAAAAAATTCACTTGTCGTCACATCATTTCTTAGGTTTACGTGAACCTTCACATCTCCAGTTGAAATCCATTGATTATAATCGCAACTATTTACTTCATTGCTTACAAGAAAGCTTTTGTAATAACTACTAATAAAGTTGCATCCCGATAAATTCATCGACAGAAATATTAAAATTGCATGGATTGCAAATCTTAAGAATCTCAAAGCCTAATTATTCTCTCTCAAAGTTTGATCTCACCCAAAAAAGTGGACATGGTTAATGGTTTAAAAAGCGTCCCATGCACCTCGGTCCTGACACACTCAAAATCATGACTCAGGGTCGTGATTTGTGGGACACCTCATGCAAATAGTCACAAGCAGTCGCCAATACGGCATGCGACAATCCCCCAGACCACAAATCCAACTACAGTAAATAGAGTGGTTGACGCCATAGCTATAGCTATCTTTGTTATTGTTTTAAAGAGGCTGTTTCGCAAACATAGAAATATACCAATCAGAAAAACTAACCCGCTAATTATTGCAGGGTTCCACTCCCATGGACCTGAGGTGTAAACAAGGCCGAGTTTGTAATTCACGATAACGCTTAAAGAGAGAACAAGCCAACCGACAATTAAGAGGGAAGATAGTCTGGCCGTTAACTTCAAGGCAGGCGAGTGGCTCACGATCAAAGCTGTCCCCCCAAATTCTTATTCACCAAGCAACTGACACACTCGGCAATATACGCCGATCAAAGTAAAACGTCAAAAATGGGGCTGTCCTAGAAGTTGTTCCAGCGGCTCATGAGAGCCAAAATCAGCTCAATCGAGCAATTCTTACAAACCCTCCGACTAACACAATCACTTTTGTGCTTTCTAAGACAATTCTAGGACGCTCCCAGGTTATCAACAAATCAGACCCATTGATTGTTTAGTGCTTTTTCATTTCATGAAATCATCAATATAGCTACACCACTCTTGACTATTACGATCTGGAACTTCTGGGTTGCCTCGGATACCGAGCTTGAACTCAATCACTGACCGCCATTCTTCTGAACCAATATCTGGACCGTGCCCCATTCCATCTCCCGAAGGTATGGCTGACTCTACAGCTTGATACCAAGAATCAGTACATAGCTTTGGTGTTTCAGTTTGCAGTGACTGACTCTGACAAGCTGACAGAACGCACAATGATGAAGCAAGAAGAAAAACTGAACATCTATTCATGGGCCAAGCCGTTGTTTTGCCCACGAAAAGTGGACACGTTTAATGGTTCAAAAAGCGTCCCATTCACCTCGGTCCTGACACGCATTAAAATCTGCGTCAAGGTCGTCAATTTTGAGAATGCTCAATCTCAGTTCTCTAGTTACGACCTGGTCAGACAGAATTTATCAGTTTAAGTCAGGACTAAGACAACTGGTCAATTTGTCTTTATCACTTTTATTTCCTCAAGAGTTTGAATGAATGTTTCTTTAAAATGGCCACCGAGTTCAACTGCATGTTGTGCCGCAATTAAAGCGTCTTGAAGTTTTCCTTGTTTCGCCAAAACATGAGCTAAGTTATTAAATGCCATGCCGTTTTGCGGTTGAAGCAGAGTTGCCTGATTAAAGGCTTTTTCAGATACTTTTAAATCATGCAAATTGTATTTACTGTTTCCAAGGCCCATCCAGGCAACAAAACTCTCATTCCATCTGTCTAGAGCAGCAGCATACCCAATAGCAGCGGCCTGCCATTGCTTTGTGTTTTCTAAACCTGAAACAGCTTCAAGCCATTTCTTTTCTTCTACACTTTTTGGCATTTGGTCGGGTGGGAGCACCAGAAGCCCCCAGTAATCACTTCTTTTCCAGATGTTCATGAATTTCCAGAAACTTAAGATTTCCCCTTTATTCAGCCCGGAATGGAGAACGACTTCTTCTTGTTGTTGATCGTATCCTATGACAACGGCATAGTGCCATTTAGGGAGCCAGGAAAAACTCAGGTTAACCAGAACGATAACAGGATGACCTGCAGACAGCTCTTCAAGGAGATGGTCACTGCCGTTGATAGTGTATGCGACCCGACCATGTCGACGAGCGGATCCAATGATTGAACTTTGTAAGCTACCTTGCAGGCCTGGGCTATAGACCTCAGATGATAACTCGGAGGGCAGAATTGATACACCACTCCAATTAAGCACCATTGCAAGAGCTGCAGGGCCACATTGTAATTCGTCTTGTGGATAAAAAGGGACATCTTCGACCATCGCTTTTGATGGCACATTCGTAACTTGAGACAAAGAATCTGTTGGAATAATACCGCAACTAGACAGTATGGCTGACAAAACTAAAAACAACAGGCCGGCAACAATTTGGCTGCCGACCTGTGCAATACATAAATTGAGTTTCTGGTTAGCGCTGTGGATTAACAAATGAATAGACATGGGTAAAACCAAGAATATCCGTTATCAATAATACGATAAAGATTAATACAGCAGCGCCCACAATGGCTCCCACCGCACTGCCCCCGGCAGGTAGCTGATCTATGGAATTAGCAATCTTTTCCAATTCTGAAGGCGAAAGGCTGTCTACCCTTTTTTGCGCCTCGATTATATCAACACCGTATTGAGTCATAACCTCTTTCACATCTTCTCGAACCAGGAAAGAGTCAACTAGTTCGCGATTAGTGACTTGTTCTTGCTCTGCAATAATAGCATTGGTCCCTATCATCTTGGCCTGAACTGTATGTGTATTGAAACAAAGCAGCACAAAAGTAAAGGTTAGAAATATACTGATGGGCCTTATTATTTTCCTTGGCATACTAATCTCCTTTCCGAATGGTTTCTAATAAAGTATATCATTTTACGTATAAACAACCATGATGGCTGGGGTTGTTTTAATAAATGTAAATCTTTCTGTTGTCTGTAATCTGCTGGTGATGTGCTGACACTCATGGGCATATTAGCCGATTAGAGAAAAACGTCAAATCGTGTGGTGTCCTAAAAGTTATGTCAGCAACTTTATGTCAACAAATGGCCTGTTGTGAATGATTCTTAGAAACCTCGCCATTCAGGAGTCGGATGACCAGCTTAACGCGTTCTATCAATCAGTATCATCAGAATCATCAGAGTCATCGTGCTGTTGCTTAAAAGGAAGCATAATCCAAAGGGTAAGGAAGTTGATCAGTGACAAGACCAGAGCGATCTCGAAACGGCTCCAAGCCACGGCTGTCCCGATTGCGCCAGTGTTCCATATACTTGCTGCTGTTGCGGTTCCCAACACTCTACTTTTGTCTTTGATGATGGCGCCACCGCCGATAAAGCCGATCCCTGTCATGATCCCATAAAGGACTCTGGATTCGGCATCCGTGGAATCCAGCACGGAAATACCGATCAACATGAAACCACAGGAGGCCACGGCGACCAACGGGAAAGTCCTTAGGCCAGCACTGCGCACCCGGTGTTCTCGGTCCCAGGCAATTGGCATCGCCAACACGTAAGCAACCGCCATGTAAATGATATTCTGAAAAATTTCTCGAAAGTCGATAGTTATGTTCATGGTAACCGTTAAAAGCTGATCGAATTTTTATTTTCAATCAAAATCAGTATGAAGATCATAAGTCTTGTCATGGTCTAGCTCTGCTCCAGTTAGAATTATACTCTATCGACGGTCGAACAGCCGTCATCTGAGAACAAGGTTGTTTTTTACCTCTTTCACGCCCGGCACGCCTCGAGCAATTTCTTCCGCTCGTTGTATTGTCTCTTCTGAATCGACAAAACCACTTAACTGGACGACACCATCATAGGTCTCAACTTCGACCTGGATGGCCTGTGTGATCGAATCAGCGACCAATTGCGCTTCGACTTTGGTTGAAATGGTTTTGTCATCGATGTAAGTACCCGTACTACGTGAGGTTTCGGTCTGTGCGCAACCGACTAATGTCAGAAACGCCAGGACAATCATGACGTCGAAAATACGTTGAAGGTGTAACATCTTCTGCTCCTTTCAATGAGCTGGCAATGATTCTTGTCGCATCGGCAATGCAGGACCTTACTCAGCCGCGTGAGCGGCTAGACCCGGGGCCGTTGCACGATACCGGCAATCAGGGTCACCAGGAAAATCAACAGAAAAATATAGAAGAGAATCTTGGCAACGCCTGCCGCCGCAACGGCAATTCCAGAAAAACCGAAGAGGCCGGCCACCAAGGCCACGATGAAAAATATCAATGCCCATCTCAGCATGGTTTTCTCCTTTCTGTTTCTTACAATAATTTATATCCATTTACTTTCGTTCTGTTCGCAAGTATCATTTTAATGCTCAGAAGTTTATAGTTATTTCTGGGCCATTCCTTAATTCAGCAAACCACCAAGCCCAATTAGAATTAAATAGCTAGCTACTATAAAATTCATGATCTTGGGGATTGCCAAGATTAATACTCCGCGAGGATTCACAGAATCTGTTCCAATTGAACATACATCAGAAAACTTCTTTAAAAACTGTATCTAATTGTTCTTTATTGCTTCTTCGACGTTTTCTTTGGCCTGGCGAACTTCTTCTTTGGTTTCTTCCACAGCTTCGTCGATTGTTTCGCCGGCTTCCTCAACAGGCCCATCCGTCGTCACTTTGTCTTCAACGGTTTCCTTGGCTTCCTCAAGGTTCTCTTTGGTCTTTTCAACGGCCTGGTCGATTTTCTCACCGGCTTTTTCGGCCGGACCTTCTTTCTCACAGCCCGTCATAACGAAAATCAATCCAGCCGAAAGAGCCGAAACACACATAATTTTAAACAATTTGGTTGTCATCACTAGGAGTTCCTTTCGCAAAGGGGGAAGTGTTCCCGTCGTTCCCGTCAATGTGAGTTATTTATGATTTAGTTTATATACAGCCAAGGGAGCCACAATGAGAAAATTGCTACTTTCCTATGGAGCAATTTGCTTATAACAAAGGAGTCAGGCGTGAAAAAATCTGTGTCCTGAGTTATTTGATTGATCGAGATGGGTCGACTGTTTTTTGAGGGCGGGAGGCATTTTACAATGATCAATACACAACGACAAAATTCGGTTTTTATTGAAAGTTATGTTGGCCATTTTCGCAGGGTAAAAATTGGCGAATAAGGCCAATTTTCAAAACCCCTGCATTATAAAAGCCCCCGGTCAGAAGGTTGAGGGCTTTCATGTTTTATATGTGGTGACTATCAGGAATAAAGCCTAAGCTCACTCACAGCGCACCACGTCGTTAAGTGTAGGGCTTTGTCCCACCCTTACTCATTCAATAAGCGCTCTTCACCACACCACCATCTACCCGTAACGCTGCGCCAGTTGTTGCCGATGCAAGTGGGCTTGCAAGATAACAGACAAGAGAAGCAACTTCGTCGGGAGAGGCAAAACGTTTGATCAGTGAGGTGGGGCGAACTTTCTCAAAGAACTCCTTCTCAAATTCCTCGAATGTCTTTCCTTCCTTGGCTGCAAGTTCATTGACGAAGTCGCCGACCCCTCTCGATTTTGTAGGTCCCGGGAGAACCGAATTCACCGTAATTCCGGTTCCGGCAACATGCTCGGCCAACCCTCTGGCAACAGCAATTTGTGCTGATTTTGTCATGCCGTAATGGATCATTTCCTCTGGTATTTGTATGCCGCTCTCACTTGAGATAAAGATAATCCGGCCCCAGTTGCCTTCTTTCATCGAGCGGAGGTACATTCTTGATAGGCGCACACCGCTGAGTACGTTAACTTCAAAAAACCTCCGCCAGTCTTCATCTGGTATATGTTCAAACGGAACCGGCTCGTAAATTCCCAGGTTATTAACGAGGATGTCCACATGAGGATGGGTCTCCCTCAGTTTGTCCGCTGTGTCCTTGAGGGATAAGTCACCAGCAAATCCGAGAACTTCGCCTTTAGCAAAAGATTTCAGTTCGGACATCGCGCGTTTCACGGAGTCCTCCGAACGTCCATTGATAATTGTTTGCGCACCTTCCGACGAGAGAGCTTTCGCAATGGCAAAACCGATTCCCGCTGTGCTTCCTGTTACGAGCGCAGTCTTATCTTCGAGTTTTAGGTCCATATTGTCTCCGTTTTATCTCCTGAAGTTGTATGGCAAGTTTTTTGTGGCCGAATGATTTTGATCTGAGCTGCAACCTGCACCGACCATGGCCTGTAAAAAAATCATACATTCATTTCAGCTATGATGTTGCCTTACCCCCCTCTGACCTGACACGCTCCTAAAATAATTCCAGTGGCGACCGGCTGACACACTCTTTGGTTTATGACTTGTCCAACGTCCTGATTTTGTAGTTTGGGTTTACTGTTTTCCTCAATATCTTCATCATTAAGAGACTCTCCATCGTTTTTAATCTAGCACGTAATGTCCCCTTATCAAGTTAAGGTGGTAATACGTAGAAATGGTGCCGCAACGTAGGGATGATTTTGTTTGGGGACGAAAGATTTTACTAATTTATCTTCTCGAATTGTTTGACTGGGCTAAGGCGCGGTTAATTATGTCTTCTCTTAAGAACACTGCAATCTAGTAACGACTAATCCCTCACCAGTCGTGACTTCTAAAGCCCTCGCAGGTTAATTGCCTTGATAATACGTTCAACTGCAATGACATAACCAGCTTGGCGGTAATTAAGCTTATCTTGATCGGCCCTGGATTTAACATCTGCCCAAGCGTTTCCAATTCTATGTTCAAGTTGTTCGATCACCTTGCCTTTATGCCATTGGTAACGCTGGCGGTTTTGTACCCATTCCAGATAGGAAACCGTTACGCCGCCAGCGTTTGCCAGAATATCCGGAAGGATAATAGTTCCACGTTCATTCAATGTGCTATCAGCGCTACAGGTGATCGGCATGTTGGCTGCTTCAACAATCAGTTTTGCCAGAATATTGCCAACATTGTCATCATTAATGACGCCACCAACTGCTGCTGGGATCAGGATGTCAACGTCGAGTTCAAGCAGCTCTTCGTTACTCAGCTGTTTGTGGTCTCCCTTGATATCTCTCAGAGAGCCTCCCTCTTTTTTTATTTCGCTGATACTCTTGAGGACCTCATTAATATCAAAGCCTTTGTTTTGATAAATACCGCATTTGGAATCTGAGAGCGCGACAACTTTAGCTCCCTTGCTGAAGAGGGTTCTGGCAGCATATCCAGCGACATTACCAACCCCCTGAATCGCAACTTTGGCACCGTCGATGTCTATACCATTTGCTTTGGCGGCCAGTTCGGTCAGGATTGCGACACCGTAACCGGTCGCTTCCAGGCGACCATGTGCGCCGCCGAGTTCTAAAGGCTTACCGGTAGCGACTGCTGGGTTGAAGCCTTCGATGATTGAAAAGGCATCCACGATCCAAGCCATTTCCTGCGGCCCGGTTCCCATATCCGGCGCCGGTATGTCTCGATCCGGACCAATCAACATGGAAACACGTTGAACGTAGCGCTTGGTCAGCGTTTCGAGCTCGTGCGTAGATAATTCTGTTGGATCGCAATTTATCCCTCCCTTGCCACCCCCAAAGGGCAGGTCAAGCAGGCTGGTCTTCCATGTCATAATTTCTGCGAGTGCGACGAAATGTTCCAGGTCGACATCCTTATGAAAACGTAAGCCGCCCTTGAATGGTCCGCGACTCTGGTTATGCTGGACCCGGTAGCCATAAAACATACTGATTGATCCGTTATCGCGTTTAAGTGGCAGTTCAAAGCGTACTTCGCGGTAGGGGCTGCGTAGAAGCTGCTGCATTTCCAAATCAACCTGCAGATGATCAAATGCATCATCAAGAAACTTTTCACAACTCTTGCGTGGTGCTTTCTGGTTGCTCATATCAACTCCCCGTTAAGGTCAAAGGCTCATTATATTTATTTATGATTTACCCAAGATGAACTTCAGTGCTGGCGGCGTCATCAGGGTCGTGAAAATAGCCATAATTACTACGGAGGAGAACATGTAATTGACAACAGGTGGAGCCGGATCAGGAAATGAGAAAATCCCGGCTCGCAAGGCAATATCAGCAATAATCAACTCGACGGCACCACGGGCATTCATGCCGGCGCCGACGGCCAATGATTCAGAGTTTGACATGCCAATGCTACGTGCGCACAGACCGGCTCCGAAGACCTTGCCAAAGGTCGCTATAGCGATCATCATCATAACGAAGCTGGGAATCTCCGCCAGGGCTCTTAAATCAAGATGCATGCCTATCGATGCAAAGAAAACCGGCGCCAGGAAACCGTTTGTGATCCCTTTGGTTTTGATAAGAATGTCCTTGTATACATCTTCAGAAATCGTTCTTCTGCGAAAAAACAGGCCTGCCAGGAATGCACCAAGAATGAAATGCATGCCGAGCGTTTCTGCCAACATGGCATAAGCCAAGGCTGCGATCAATAACATGCTGAATTCAAACTCCTCGGCCTTACTCCTGTCGAGGAATCTGCCAATTGCCGGGAACAGGTAATGTCCGAGGATGCTGGCGATAACGAAGAAAATCACGACCTTGCCGAGCAGTAGTGCCAATGCCACCATATCCGGAACGGAACCGCTTTCCAGGAAACCGGTCAGGATAGCCAAAAGGATGAGACTCAAGGTGTCATCGATAACGGCAGCGGAAACAATCGTTTGACCGACTTTAGACTCTAGCTTACCGATATCCATCAACGATTTGATGCTCACAGGCACAGCGGTTACAGCCATGACTGTTCCCAGAAAAAGAGCCTGCGCAGAGCGAATATCGGAAGCAGGCAGTACCATGAAGCCGAAACCCAAACCGAGGGCGAAAGGGATGATCATGCCACCTGTTGCAACCAGCAAGGCCCCTTTTGAGGCTTTGAGAAGTTTCACAGGACTTAGTTCGATACCACCCAGCAGCATGAGGAAAAAAATACCGAGCTCGGTGATTGCAGTGAAGACTTCGTTGTCGGACAGTCCTGCCAAAACCGGAAAAGTCTGGTCAAACTGATGGACCAGCATCCCAAGACAAATGCCGGAAATCAGTTCACCAAGCAGTGCCGGCTGGCCGAGACGCTCGGAAATCTCCCCGAACAGGCGAGTGACGATCAACAAGACAAGAAGAATATAGATGACTGACATTCTGAATTCCCGATGAAGTACTGGTTTATAATTGATATGTTAAGGCTAGCGAACTTGAGCCATCATTCAAGCATCTAAAATTTAACCAAGCAATGGCGCCTGTCATCCGGCAGGACTGGTGGACGCTCGGATACTCTTGCCTGGCTTGACATGGTGATCGGGGATGATACCCTCTAGACAGGAAAAGTTATTGTTTTTTCAGATAGTTAAGTGAGAAGACCACAAAAAATGATTCAACCCGGCACAGAACTACATTTCGCTATTCGTTGGCGCCATGTCGTACGCTACCTCGGACAGTTCTGTCTGATCATTGCGGCTTTGAACCTGGTGACAATCGGCGTGGCCCTTCTAAATGGAGAATTTCGTATCGCTCTCTGTTATCTGGCGATCGTTGTCTTCCTTGGCCTTGGTGGAACTGTATGCAGTCGGATTAGAACTGATGAACATATGCAGATGAACGAGGCGATGGTCCTGGCTGCAGCTGTTTTCCTCGTGGTTCCCTTGGTCGCTGCCATTCCCTTGCAGCTCAACGGGGTCACTTATATAGATGCCTGGTTTGAAACCGTCTCTGCAGCAACGACCACCGGTCTCAGTACTCAACCCGGAGTGACAACGATGCCTGCGACGTTTGTCTTTGCCCGGGCCTGGATGCAGTGGTACGGCGGACTGGGCATCGTCGTATTGTCGCTTGCATTGGTGGTTCGCCCAGGCATGACCGCCTTGCGCCTGGCACAGATGGAGTCACCCGATGACCTGATCGGTGGTACCCGGGCCCATGCGCGCAGGGTTTTGAAAGTTTACCTGGCACTGACCGGTGTTGGGTTGACCGGTTGGCTTCTGCTCGGCGGTGCGCCGAAAGAAGGCCTTTATTATATCCTGGCCGCTGTTTCAACCGGTGGGTTTGCACCGACCGACCAGAGCTTTGCTGATCTGTCAGGGTTACGTCTGGCCTGGTTGGTCACCCTGGTCGCATTTGCCGGTGCAGTGCCGCTGGCACTCTACCATCTTGCGATGCGAAACAGTTGGGGTAAATTTTTCAAGAATCTGGAGTTGCGCGCCCTTGTTGTCGCCGGACTGATCATCACCGGCATGCTCGCACTCTGCATGTGGCTGCAGGGCATGCCATTGACAGAGGTTCTCTTGCACGCACCGCTTATGGCCCTTTCGGCACAGAGTACTTCAGGGTTTTCCAGCCTTGATGTACAGGCTCTGGATGCAGGCTCAAAGGGCATTTTGATTCTGGCAATGGCCATGGGTGGTGGCGTCGGGTCGACAGCCGGGGGAGTTAAGCTGCTGCGACTGCTGATCCTGTTTGGTCTGCTTTATCGTTTTCTGAAGTCTATGAGCATGCCGCCTGACGCTGTTACCAGTCAACGACTGGGTAAGAGCAGAATTGAAGCCAACGAGGTCCAGGATGCTATGATGATCATCCTGCTGTTTGTCGGTTGTGCATTTCTCTCTTGGCTTCTGTTCTTATTTTATGGCTATGAACCGCTCGACGCCTTGTTCGAAGTTGTCTCGGCAACTGGTACGGTTGGTCTGTCTGCGGGAATTACAGATGCTGCTTTGCCAACAACGCTGAAACTGGTGTTGTGTGCAGATATGCTACTGGGACGCCTGGAGTTCGTGGCATGGATGGTATTCTTTTATCACCGAACCTGGTTCGGCAGAAAGCGAGGCATAACATGAGAGTCGTTTTTGTCGGTGCTGGCGATCTCACATTAGAAACCGCAGCTCTGCTCATCGATCGGCAGAATGAAGTTGTGATTATCGAAGCAGATCGTGACAAGATCGATGAACTGGATGAACAACTTGACTGCAGCTTTCTGCATGGTGACGGCAGCAAACCGCATATTCTTGAAGAAGCCGGCCCCGAACATGCCGATTACCTCTTTTGCCTCACTGAGAATGACCAATACAATATTATCGCTGCACTGGTCGGCCGCTCTCTCGGTTACAGCAACGTGGTTTTGCAGATTCACGATGCCGACTATCTTAATATCTGCCGTGAACTAAAGCTGGAAAACACGATTACGCCATCGAAGACCATCAGTCGCTACCTGGCCGATATGGTTGCCGGCATTGACATCCTTGAGTTGTCCTCGCTGATCAAGGGCGAAGCACGCTGCCTGATGATCAAGATCGACAAGGGGACAAAAGGTAAAGTCTCTGATCTGGATTTGCCGGATGAGGCCCAAGTGATCTGCTTTTACCGCGATGATGACTTTCATTTGGTGGTTGACCCGGACTCGGATCTGCAAAGTGACGACGAAGTGATCATCATCACCCACAGCAAACACCTGGCACAACTGACCAAGCGTTTTCATCCGGAGCAGTCCGAAGCGGACGAAAGTGGGAGCGAAGGGGATTGAATCGATTAATAACCTATCGTCCACAGAGAAACATCAATGAGCAATTCCCATATAAATTCTGTAAAGCTATTGGCCATTACTCTTTAAAGTAGATAGCAATTTCTAAACCTGGGACATTTAGCGTCAAAGAAACATGTCTGGAAGTCGTGATTTGTATAAAAAGGTCTTTCCCACCGAGCAGAATTGTCCTTCTAATTAAAATGCTACTTAGCTCATTTCTACCATTGAAAGTAGCATTTTACGCATTGTTCGTTCGTGATTAATTGATAGCGTTATATTAAATTCGCCCATTGGGCACATCGGAATGGACAAACATAAAGAAAGGAGGAAAAACAGTTATGCGTTTAAGGGAGTATGACACATTTGCATCAATTCTACTGACAGTTTCAATTGCAGCACTTTTTACAGTATCAGCAGCATTCGCCCAAAATCCTTACTCATTGCTTAACAATTCATGGATCAACATCAGTGGTACTGTTGAGTCTGTTTCTGCGAACGCCTTTTTGTTGGATTACGGAAGCGGACTGGTTACAGTCGAAATGGATGACGGCGATCACGATGCAGATGGATACAAGCTGATTCCTGGCGACAAGGTTACTGTCAATGGCATGATTGATGATGACCTTTTTGAAACGACCAGTATTGAAGCAAGCAGTGTCTATGTTGAAAAACTGGATACCTATTTCTTTGCCAGCGCTGCGGACGAAGAAGATCCATATTTTGATTTTGTGACGCCGATTAAGATCTCTTCGATTGCGGTTCAGGGTGTCGTGACTGACATTGATAGACATGAGTTCACGATTGACAATGCGTTGAGGACGGTGACTGTTGACGTCGAAAAGATGGCCAATGATCCTCTGGATGACGTTGGTTTTCCGAAGATTGAAGTCGGCGACATTGTGCGCGCTGTCGGAACCATAGATAACAACTTCTTTGACGGTCGTAAACTGGTAGCGGACAGGGTCGTTAAACTGGTTGATTGAAAAAAGTACTAATATGCCATTTCATGCAGGTCAGGGTGAAAATCTTGACCTGCAGTTTTTTATAAAGTCAGTAAAAGGATAAATATGCCCGTATTCAAAGATCATCAAAACAACTTAAACGATACTAACAGGTTGCGTTTACTTGGAATCTTTTCTGTTGTTTTGGGTGCGCTTGCTGTCGCGGCAAGTTTTCTTGTAACTCTGACGACAATGCTGATTTTTGGCATATTATTAACGATGGCAGGAGTTGCTCAATTATTTCATTCTTTTAAATTTCGTACACCAGATCGTAACTTGGAGGCCACCAGCGGAGTGTTGTATTTGACACTTGGAGGTCTGGTTATCATTGATCCGGTCAGAGGCGCTATAGGATTGACCTTCATAGTCGCTATCCTGTTTTTAACCCGCGGAGGTGTCCAGGTTGCCATGGCAGTTACCGGACGGCGCTGGGGCCGCTCTCCAGGTTGGTATCTCGGCAGTGGTCTATTGAACGTGTTGATCGCAATTTTTATTTTTGCTGTACTTCCTGAAGCAGGAACTGAGTTGATAGGTATGTTCGTTGGTGTTGAGTTGCTACTCGGCGGGTTGGCTCTTTTGCTGTCACCAAAAATGATACGTCAGTCAGAGACTCATACACTTTGATATTACTGTATCTGGTCGAGTTTCTTGCCAAAATCTTTCTGGTCCAGATCTCCTAATAACTACAATATCTGTTTTGGCTCTTTCTCAAAATCTTCCTGGTTCAGGATGCCGATGCGCATCGCATATTGGGTCATTTCTACCGGGCTATTCAAAGAGAGCTTCTTCTTAATCGACGTCCGGTGCTTCGCGACTGTTTTGGGACTGATACAGAGGACTTCTGCGATCTCATGAGTGATCCCGCCGTTGGCAAGCAGCCTGAAGACCTGTTTTTCGCGGTCGGTAAGCTCCTGGTAATCACCCAGATAGTCTTCCCCAAGGTCTCGGTGTTCCAGATAAAAGTCTATGATTGTCGGGCTCAGTTCCGGACTCAGTATGTACTCATCCATATGGATTCTGCGGATTGCATCCACAACCTCTTCCAATGGCGTGCTTTTCAATAAGTAGCCACGAGCTCCTGCCTTTAATGACTGATAAACAAACGCCTCGTCACTGCGATCACTATAAACAATAACTGCGAGCTTCGGGTTTTCATCGTGAATCAGCCGAATTGCTTCCCTGCCGCTCATGTCGGGCAGGGCCAAATCCATCAGGACCACATCAAGCGGCCTTCTCTTTACCTGATCAAGACCTTCCCGGGCGGTGTTGGCAAACGCCACGATCTCTAAATCGGCATAATCCATCAAAAAGCTTTCCAGACCTTCTCTCACCACAGGCTGTTCGTCGATAAGTAGAATATTCAATATTTCCATGAGGACACCCGCAATAGAGATAGGGGAAGACAAGTATTTGCAGACGCTAAGGTTGAAAATACATGTCAACTAAAAAGCGTATTTATTTTAGCAGGTTATATTTTGATAGCAATTTAGAGGGAGCATAATTCTACCACCAAGAGTAGCAATGCTCTCATAGCAAGAGATCTGTATAACAGTTACCATTATTATAACTTAAACAACACAAGGAAAGGAGAGGAGCATGGCTACCAAATACTCTGACAGGTTTTCTGAAGCGACCGAAGAATTACAGGAAAAATCCGGTTTTGTCTGCGAATCCTGCAATAAGACTTATTCCAGGGATGAAGCGGTGAAGCAAGATATGGCCTGCTGTAATCGAACTCTGAAAGAACTGGTCCAGGAAAGTTTTGGTCCGTAAATAACAGAGAGTTTAAGCAGTCGCCACCGATAAGATGTGGTTTAAAGAATTGTTTGCTCTTTAACTCTTATAAAGGTGGCGTTAGCCGCCTTTACTATTTGCACCCAAAACAGGGAGATCTTTTATGAATAAGAAACAAGCCTATGCAGAAAAATTCAAAGCTCAACTTGATGAACTTAACGCCAAAATTGATGTTCTCAAAGCCAAAGCAGAGCAGGCTGAAGCTTCTGTCAAAGCAGATTACCACGAAACAATTGAAGATCTGCAGAAGAAGCGTTCTGAAGCCAAGGACAAGTTGCAAAGCCTTCGCGAAGCTGGCGACGATGCCTGGGAAGACATGAAAGAAGGCGTCGAAGAATCCTGGACCGCTTTTGCAACTGCGGTTAAGTCAGCATTCTCACGGTTTCAGTGATCTTTTTTCAGAGACCAGGGGAACTCACTTATTTATAAATCCCTCTAA
>Ga0102946_1000408_pt1 | contig 15014 bp, 13 predicted proteins | sample SalPon2A_A_D1_MG_FD_78209 | JGI IMG/M metagenome (GOLD analysis project Ga0102946, IMG submission 78209) | Soil microbial communities from South San Francisco under conditions of wetland restoration - Salt Pond MetaG R2A_A_D1_MG | ecosystem: Environmental > Terrestrial > Soil > Wetlands | place... | reverse complement strand
GGCTTGTGGGGCTTCTGGGGCGTCTTCTTCGCCATTCCGCTGGCGACTGTGGTCAATGCCATCCTGAGAGCTTGGCCGAAGAAAGAAGATGAGTCCGAGCTGGAGCCGGAAACGGATCCTGAGTCGGCCTCATAAACTGCAATTGAAATAGTTTAAACTCTGCGTTTTGGCATGACCGCGTTGGGGATGTCTTTCAGAAACTCGTCGTAAATACATCCCTGTAGACTCGGATGCGGCTTCCCTGCCGCATACGGTTTCTGAAAGACATCCCGCAACGCGGCCTGAACTTGGGTGCGAAGGTGTGGGGCTTGGCAGATTCGTAGTCTTTGAATTTTCTTCAAAAACTCAACTCATTGCCGGTCAACTCGTGTCTTATACCTCTACGCCGACAGCTTCAGGTGGGCAGTGTTTCGTTCAAAAACCGTATGATTCAGGGATGAATCATCCGAGCGTACAGGGATGTATTTACAGCGTGTTTTTGAACGGAATACTGGTCACCTGGAGCCGTTTTGGTCCTGATGAACCTATAGAGCCTCTGAGGCGAAATCGGCCAGGCGTGAGCGCTCACCACGACGCAGGGTGATGTGCCCAGCGTGTTCCCATGTCTTGAAGCGGTCGACGGCGAAAGTCAATCCTGACGTGGTTTCGGTGAGGTAGGGCGTATCAATCTGCTCGACGTTGCCCAGGCATACCATTTTGGTACCAGGGCCCGCTCGAGTCAGCAACGCTTTCATCTGCTTGGGGGTGATGTTCTGAGCCTCGTCGATGATGACGTAACGGTTGAGGAAGGTGCGCCCACGCATGAAATTCAGCGCCCGAACCTTGACCCGGTTGGAGAGTAAATCCTGTGTCGCAGCACGGCCCCATTCGCCACCTTCTGCGGGCTCGGTAAGAACCTCGAGGTTGTCGGTCAGGGCACCCATCCACGGCGTCATTTTTTCTTCTTCAGTGCCAGGAAGATAGCCGATGTCTTCGCCGATGGAGACGGTCGCCCGGGTGACGATGATCTCGGTGTAACGCTTCTCGTCCATCACCTGCGACAGCCCTGCAGCAAGTGTGAGAAGGGTTTTGCCAGTGCCGGCCGTTCCCATCAGGGTGACGAAATCAACGTCGGGGTCAGTCAGCAGGTTTAGCGCGTAGTTCTGCTCGCGGTTACGAGCATTGATGCCCCAGACATTTCTTTTGCCCGAGTAGTATTCGTCGACCAGTTTCAACACGACGCTTTCATCACTGACTTCCCTGACCACGGCCTCAACGACATTCTTCCTGCCGATCACTACGCACTGCCTTGGATACCAGTCGTCGCTTTCCTGCCGGGGTACACGGTAAAAAGTGCAGCTGCCTTCGTTCCATGATTCGAGATCCTGGCTTTCTTCCCAAAAATCTTCGTCCAGTTCCTTGACGCCCTTATAGAGCAGGCTCAGATCGTCAAGCGCCTTGTCGTTGTAGTAGTCCTCGGCATGCACGCCAAGGATTGCAGCCTTGATGCGCAGGTTGATGTCCTTTGAAACAAGGACAATCTCGCTGTCTGACTGCTTTTCCTTAAGCGAGAGTGCGGTGCTCAGAATTTCATTGTCCGCAAATGAGCCGTCACGCAACAGGCTGGAATGCATCTCCGGCATCGAAGTCTGGAAGAACAGGGTGCCTGTTCCAACTTCCAGGTCCAGGCCTTCCGGTTGTTTAAGTGCCAGACCGTTTTCAAGGTCATCCACGCCCTGGATTTGCATCATCTCGCCAATGAATCGACTGACCTGGCGTACGTTTCGGGATACCTCTGAAAGACCTTTCTTCGCTGCATCGAGTTCTTCCAGCACCATCATCGGCAGAAATACGTCATGTTCCGCGAAACGAAAGATGGCGCTGGGATCATGCATCAGCACATTGGTGTCCAGGATATATAGACGCTTGTTGTTACCCATGATGATTGCTTCGACTGGTGAGAACCGTAACGCCGATCAAAGCGCGCGAACTGCTTCGAGGACCGCTTCAACATGGCCTGGCACACGCACTTTTCGCCATTCCTGTCTCAACACGCCCTTGCCATCAATCAGGAAGGTGCTTCTCTCGATGCCTACAACCTTGCGGCCGTACATGTTCTTTTCCTTGATGACATCAAACTGCTTGCAAAGCGTCTCATCCGGATCAGACAACAGATCGAACGGAAATTCCTGCTTGGCCTTGAAGTTTTCATGTGCCTTGAGGCTGTCGCGGGATACGCCAAGGATTTCGGCGCCGGCATCCTTGAATGCCTTGTAGGCATCCCCGAATTCCTGGCCTTCACGAGTGCAGCCGGGCGTGTTGTCGCGGGGGTAAAAATACAGGACCAGGTGCTGGCCCTTTAAGTCTGAAAGGGAGAGTGTTTTTTCTCCGGTTGCGGCAATTGAAAAATCGGCAACTTTTTCGCCCACCTGGGGCGCCTTAGTGGTCATGAATCAAATTGTTCCAGGGGTAAATCGCCTACTTGGCGGTGACGGGACAGCCCGGTGATATTTCGGGTCGGATTTGTTTGCAGGATACTTGTCAGTACCAGGTACCGCAAGTACCATGGCCGGCAGTTCTTGCCAACGTTCCCATTCTATGTTTTACGGCAGTATTGTTGCCCTGGTCACGCCGTTCACCTCAAACGGTGAGATTGACCTTAAGGCTCTGAAAATATTGATCGACTTCCATCGGGAAGCCGGCACGCGCGCGCTGGTAGTGGGGGGAACCACTGGCGAATCCGCCACGCTGAGTCAAACAGAATTCCGTTCGCTCATATCGGCATCGGTTCGGCTTGCCGAAGGAAAAATTCCGATTATTGCAGGCAGCGGATCTGCCTCGACCAGTCATACCATCGAACAGAGTATTGAAGCGCAATCGATTGGAGCCGAGGCGGTTTTGGTGGTGACGCCTTACTACAACCGCCCAACCCAGGCCGGGCTCGTGGCACATTACACTGCAGTGGCGGATGCCATTTCGATTCCGCTCCTGATGTATAACGTCCCTTCGCGAACATCAGTCGACCTCGAGCCTGAAACAGCGTGTGCCCTGGCTGGGCACGACGGGATCATCGGTCTGAAAGAAGCAGTAGGAGATTTGCAGCGTGTTGCTCAGCTGGTGAACGGGTCTCCGAAAGATTTCATAGTGCTCAGTGGTGATGATCCAACCTGCCTTGAAGCCATGAAACTTGGTGCAAAAGGTGTGGTATCGGTCGCATCAAATGTTGCCGCCTGGCCGATGAGCCAGATGTGTGATTACGCCATGGAGGGTAATTGGCAACAGGCGGAAACCATAAATGAATCTTTGGGGAATCTTTATCAGGCACTGGCACTCGAAACAAATCCAATTCCTGTAAAATGGGCGGCTTACGAGATGGGTCTTATTGGCCCGGCGATTCGGTTGCCACTGACGGTGCTTAATGAGAAATTCCGCGGTGCTATTACCGAATGCCTGAATGAACTCAAAATTTCTCGTGAATCTAATGAGTGTAAGTCAACAGTAAATGCTTGCGAATGACATCGGGTTTACGAATGAACATGGGCAAAAATGAAATATACAGATAAGTCAGTTATTGGTCTGATCGTGTGCTCCCTGCTACTGGGTGGCTGCGGTATATTTGGTGATAAGGAAGAATCCGAGCCGGAGTATTACGATGCAATCGAAGCGGATCCCCTGAAAATCCCGGACAATCTGGATACACCAACCACCACTTCGGCCCTGATCATTGAGCACCAGCCATTGCCCCTGCCCACAACCGAAATGAGCGCAGTGCCGCCCCGGGTTCTGGCCAACCAGTCAACCGATGACGGAAACTCCATCATGCGCTGGTCATCGGAAGGCGTTTACATACTGGTTGATGATTCTCCAAACAGCGTGGAGCGGCGCCTTGAGTTTGTGATTCAAAGAAGCGGAATGGAACTGCTGGGAGAAGGTGGGGATGGTGGTTATCGTTTCTATTACGAAGACGTGCGACCAGGCGTGGATGAAGGGTTTTTCGAAAAGATGGCTTTCTGGCGAGCTGACCCACCTGACTACAGTGGCAGTTACCTCACGCTTTCCCAGCCTGATGGGACAAAGACCCGCATCTACCTGGTCTACGCAGATGGTGGTGAAGTTCCGGTGGAAGCCGCCGAGCATGTGCTGGCTATTCTGAAGCAGCGTCTGGGATAAACCTCTGAAAACGCAAATTCGCGTTCAGATCTATTTTTCGAGGTATTGCAGTTTTCCTTCCTTGCCGTCCCAGTCGTCTGCGTCCGAAGCCGGCTCACCGCGCTCAGTAATAACCGGCCACTCAAGTGACAAATCAGCATTTAACTGCGTGAAATGTTCCTGGCCGTCGGGCAGGTCATCCTCCGGATAAATGGCCTCGGCCGGGCATTCCGGTTCGCACAATGTGCAGTCAATGCATTCTTCCGGATCGATCACCAGAAAGTTTGGCCCTTCATGAAAGCAATCAACGGGACAAACTTCCACACAATCAGTGTATTTGCACTTGATGCAGTTTTCAGTCACTACAAATGTCATGGGTATCTCAGCACATCTCCACAAAAAAATGGCGCTCCCTACGAGAATCGAACTCGTGTTTCCGCCTTGAGAGGGCGGCGTCCTCACCGCTAGACGAAGGGAGCGCGGCCGGCTCGGGGGTGCTGTCAGAGACAGGCACTTGGAACCGGGCGCTCATGGTAAACTAGCGTGCCCGAGTTGATCAATAAATGTGATCACAATGGGTAAACATTAAAATAATGATTGCGAAGGCAAATGAAGACCTTCGAACAAAAATTCTGGAAGGCACAATTACAAAACTCATCACCATACCGGCGTCACAACACCGGATTGCCGTAGACCAACTATGTCCGGTAGCCACCGAAGTTGTCAGCGCTTTGCAACAGGCAGGCTACATGGCGTTTATCGTTGGCGGCAGCGTGCGAGACCTGTTGCTCGGAAAAAAACCAAAAGATTTCGACGTCGCAACTGACGCCACACCTGAACAAGTGAAGCATGTTTTTCCAAGGTGTCGACTGATTGGTCGGCGTTTTCGACTGGCTCATGTCCGGCAAAAAGGTGTACTGATAGAAGTTGCGACTTTCAGGGGCTCACATGATGCCGGCAAGGGTGGTGAGCTTCAGGATGGTCGAATCATCCGTGACAATGTCTGGGGTTCCCTGGAGGAAGATGCCATGCGCAGGGATTTCACCATTAACGCGCTGTTTCTTGACCCGGTGGGCGGTGATATCTCTGACTTCACAGGTGGCTACGAGGATCTGTTGGAGCGTAGGTTACGCCTGGTCGGCGATCCGGAAACGCGGTATCGGGAAGATCCCGTGCGTTTGCTGAGGGCAGCAAGGTTCGTTGCCAAACTCGGTGTGGAAGCGGACGAGCGCACATCCGCGCTGATTCCTGAGCTTGCATTCTTGCTGGCAGACGTGCCGCCAGCGCGACTGTTTGAAGAGGTTTGCAAGCTCTTCCTGACTGGCCATGCGATGAGAAGCTTCGAGGCTCTGCAGCGTTTCGGCCTGAGTACCGCAATGTTTCCTGCGCTCAAGCCTTCCGGGGAGTCCGGAAAAATTGTAGCGGATCCGTTGTTGATGCAAGCGCTTCGAAATACAGACGATCGGGTTTCGAGAGAGCTCCCGGTCACTCCTTCGTTCCTGTTCGCATCCCTTCTTTGGCAGCCAGTCTGGGAGATTGCCCAACAAGACATGGAAAACGGAATCACGATGCATGATTCCTTGTTGTTGGCCAGTGAACCCGTGTTTAGCAAGCAGTCCACTCGAACAGCTGTTCCTCGCCGATTCAGTTCCGTGTCGCGCGAAATATGGGTGATGCAGGCCCGCTTGCAGAAAACCAGGGGCAAGCGAGCACTCAGGATTCTTGCGGACAGAACGTTTCGTGCGGCTTACGATTTTCTTTTGTTGCGTGCCGGACAGGACACTGAACTGGAGCCCCTGGCCGAGTTCTGGACCAAGGCACAGGTAGGCTACAAGTTTCCGGCCAGGAAAACTGAAGCTCGCCGCGGCAAGCCTTCCGGCAGGAGACGTCGAAAGGGAGAAGGAAGGCGCGGTGGTCGGGGTCGTAAAAAAGCCTGATCACGATGGGCGAGAACACTCAACGCGTTTTTATTGGCCTGGGAAGCAATCTGAGTGGCCCGCTGGGTGCCCCTGGAAATTACATCGAACTGGCTCTGGCCCGGCTTTCCCTGACCGAAGGCTTGTCTTCAATGCGGCGATCCAGAATGTATCGGAGCGCGCCGTGGGGTAACTCAAACCAGGGCGATTTTCTGAACGGAGTCGTCACAGCGCAGTGCAGTGTCAGCCCGGAGTTGCTGCTTGATCAGCTTCAGGCGCTGGAAAACGACCTGGGTCGCATTCGTGCTGAGAAATGGGGGCCACGGGTCATTGACCTCGACCTGCTGTGTTTTGGTGATGTGCAGATGAATTCTGAAAAGCTTGTCATCCCACATCCTCATATGCATGAGCGATCGTTTGTACTGGTGCCGCTTCTGGAACTCGATCCGGAATTTGAAATTCCCGGCATTGGACCAGCCAGACTCTGCCTTGCTAAGTTACCTGAAGAACAGGTGGTCAGGCCGGCCTGAAACTTCGGCTTCTAAAAGAGTTCAGATAGACTCTCCTCCCGATAACCCATAGCAGAACACGGAGCAGTACATTGCCTGGTTCCAAACAGCTGACGATCACTGACTTTTTCAAAATGAAAAGCAATGGCGAACGGTTCGCCATGCTCACTTGTTACGATGCAACATTTGCCGAAGCCATGGACGCTGCTGGCGTGGACATGCTGCTGGTGGGTGATTCGCTGGGCATGGTTGTCCAGGGTAATGAAACAACCGTGGCGGTCACTATTGAAGACGCTGCTTATCACACCCGGGCTGTGGCCAGGGGCGCTTCCAGGGCTTTTGTGGTCGGTGATCTGCCATTCGGCAGCTATCACAACAGTGAGGTTGCGATGAATAGTGCCAGGGCATTGATGGCTGCCGGCGCGCAAATGGTCAAGCTTGAGGGCGCGGGGCCATACGTTGAAGTGGTCAAATACCTGGCTTCACGCAGTGTTCCTGTTTGTGGTCACCTGGGATTGACACCACAAAGCGTTCATCAGCTGGGCGGCTTCAAGGTGCAGGCGCGAGAAGAATTTGCAGCAAACCAGTTGAAGAAAGATGCTCAATTGCTCCAGGAAGCAGGCGCTCAATTGCTGGTTCTCGAAGCGATTCCATCTGACCTGGCGACTGAAGTCAGCCAATCGCTTGAGATACCTGTGATCGGGATAGGGGCCGGCCCTGGCTGCGATGGACAGGTGTTGGTCATGCACGACATGTTGGGTCTCGGGCCGAGGCAGCCAAAATTTGTTCGAAATTTCATGGAAGGCCAGACTGACATTGTTTCTGCTTTCAGACAGTACGTTGAAGATGTCAGAAGCGGTGAATTCCCCGCGGCGGAGCACCAGTACTAGGATTTGTACCGCTGGCCACTGAATTGAAAATCACTGAAACAAAATCTGAAGTGCAGGATGTCATAACGACCTGGCATCAGGCGGGGGAACGTGTCGCACTCGTACCAACCATGGGCAACCTTCACGAAGGCCACCTGGCGCTGGTTCGTGAGGCGCAGCAACATGCGGACCGGGTGGTGGCCAGTATATTTGTCAACCCGACCCAGTTTGGAGAAGGTGAAGATTTCGAAAAATATCCGCGTACGCCTGATGAGGATATTGCCGGGCTGGAGGCCGAAAGTTGTGATGTTGTGTTTATTCCGGATACGGAACAGATCTATCCTTTCGGCGTAGAGCAATCTGTTTCACTCAAGGCATCCCCCGACCTTGCTGCGCGTCTTGAGGGCTACAATCGCCCGGGTCACTTTGATGGCGTTGTCTCCGTGGTGGCAAGGCTTTTTGCTATTACCCGGCCGGATGTTGCTGTTTTTGGGGAGAAGGATTACCAGCAACTGCTGGTGGTGAGGAAACTGGCTGATGACCTGGGCTTTGGCATTGATGTCATCGGCAAGGAGACCATCAGGGATGCTGCAGGCCTTGCCCTGAGCTCCAGGAATGCGTATCTCGATCCATTGGAACTGACGCTTGCACGTCAGCTCAACAAGGTTTTGTCAGAAACCGGACAGAATGCGCGGCAGGGTGACGTCATTAAAGCGCATGAAATGGATGCTGCAGAGCAACTGATGAGTGCTGGATTGAAAGTAGATTATGTTGCCATCCGACGTGCCGATGACCTGTCTGTGCCTGAAAAATTTGAGGGTGGTTTACGAATTCTGGCTGCTGTACGTTGTGGCGAGACTCGTCTGATCGACAACATGCCCATGCCTGACTGACTATTTTTTCGCTGCTAAACAATTAATTTGTAGCAAAATAGTTGCAATTGGTCGATTTAGTGGTATGATTACAACCGACCTCAATAGAACTGCAACGTTTTTTGAGGTCGCAGGGCGCGAAAGACGGGTACATCACTCCAAAAGCCTGCCTCTCCCAAGAAATTGGGAGAGGTTTTTTTTGTCCCTAACTCTAAAAAATAACAAATAAAAACAAGTAGTTAAGGTTTCTTTTCAGCAGTTTGCTTACGGGGATTCTGTGCCGTTAGTGCGAGGCTCAGGATCCTGGACGCCGTGGTGTTCAGGACTGAATGGCTATCGAATCTGCTGGTTTTGTGATCAAATTGTCGACCGAAAACCGCGATTCACACCCACAATCTGACCGGGAAACCACTTCAAATGGCTGAAATTTACAGTTTGTTGCACAAATACAACAAAAATCGTCCCGCGATCGGTGAATTGCTGGACAACGAGCCAGACCGATATGGTCATTTTTCCGGTTCAGCTTGTGGACTGTTGCTGGATTTCTCGCGTTGTGGCCTCGACAGCGAGTCAATCAGCAATCTGTTTGAACTGGCAAATCTCGCTGATTTTGAGTCATGGCGGGAAAAATTGTTTTCCGGCGCTGCAATCAATTTCACCGAGAATCGATCCGTTCTCCACCCCCTGTGGCGTCATGGGAATTTCAGATCCTTGCTGCCTGACGATGAGTCAGCCCGCCTTGGTCAGGCTGTCAAGGATATGGGTACCATCGCAACGGCATTAAGAAGTGGTCATCTGCCGGGAGACGAGACTGCCAGGGTGCGGCACATTGTCCACATTGGCATTGGTGGTTCGCTTCTTGGCCCGAAACTTCTGGTTGATGCCTGCTCGCAGCCGGGCGACCATGATCGGGATGTTCCCGAAATTCACTTTCTGAGTTCTGTTGACCCGGGTCCGCGCGAACAGCTTCTCTCGCGGCTGGATCCCTCGGAAACCGCGATCATCATTGTTTCCAAGAGTTTCACAACCAGTGAAGTGATGACTCATGCACGCTCGTTGTTCGCCTGGCAGGAGGCAGCACTGGATGCGAAGGATGTTGCGAGGCGACGCTTTGCCGTGACCTCCATGCCAGACAAGGCTGCTGAATGGTCAATCGCCAAGGAGCGGGTGCTCGAGATGGGAGAGTGGACCGGAGGTCGCTATTCCTTGTGGTCGCCTGTTGGCCTGACTGCGGCGATTGCGATGGGTCCCGAGGCGTTCAATCGTTTGCTGGAAGGTGGAGCGGCCATGGATGCTCACTTTCAGGATGCTCCGATGGAACAAAATCTTCCGGTCATTGCTGCCCTGATCGATGTCTGGCATCGCAATATTTGTGATCTGCCAAACCTGGCTGTCATTCCTTATGAAAGTCGCCTGGCTGAGTTACCCGGCTGGCTACAGCAGGTTGCCATGGAGTCCAACGGTAAGGGCACCAGTGTGAACGGCGAGCCTGTCAATTCAGAGACGTCCCAGGTCATTTTTGGTGACTGCGGTACTGACGCACAACATTCCTTTTTCCAGGCGTTCCACCAGGGAACCGAAGTGGTTCCTGTCGATTTCATTGGTGTGATTAATTCAGGGCATTCCGATAACGAGGCCAACGCGAGACTGGTGTCGCACATGCTGGCGCAGGCCACGGCGCTTGCTCGCGGAAAAGATCTCGCTGCTGTGCGTGCCGACATGAAAGCAGCCGGCGTCAGTCTCGACGAGATCAATCGCCTGGCACAACATCGTGTAATGCCGGGGAATCGGCCTTCCAATATCATCCTGATGGATGAGTTCAGCCCTGAAACGCTGGGAGCATTGCTGGTTTTCTACGAACACCGGGTGTTTGTGCAGAGCGTCATCTGGGGCATCAATGCGTTTGACCAATGGGGTGTCGAATTAGGAAAAACGCTGGCTGGCGCCATCGAACCCTCAGTCGTCGATCCATCAATCGGTGCACCTGACGGGCTTCATGAACTGAATGGGCTTCTGGATCACATCCAGAAATATCGTAGATAATCAAAGAGTAATCCCCATAAATGGGGCTGCCGATGGGTTGGGGTGTCTTTCGAAAACACACGCGCAGCGGCAATTTTCAGGCACTTCTTTCCAAAAGATGAAAGCCGTACCTGAAAATTAGCCTGCGCTGTAAATACATCCCTGTAGGCTCGGATGATTCGTCCATGAATCATACGGTTTTCGAAGGTGCCCCCCCGCCAGCCCAGAGCTGGCCTCGCCCAACGAAAGAGTCTCGTTCAGGGCGCGGGATATAGGTACCGACGTTGGTTGGACTGGTTCTTTTAGGCTGGATATTGTGAAGACATCTCTGCGGGCCGGTTGGCCAGATGCCTTTTAAAAACCGTATGCGGCATGGATGCCGCATCCGAGTCTACAGGGATGTATTTACGACGAGTTTTTTAAAGGTATCTGGCTGAGCGGTCCGCTATTCAAAACATTTTTTGAACGACTATTTTCTTTTCAGAACACCCAGCAATCCACGCATGAGTTCGCGCCCCAGCATCGAACCCATACTGCGAAGGGTGCTCTTGAACATGGCCTCTGAGGGTGATTGCCGGGTGCTCTTGCGCTTCTTGGCAGCGGGTTCCTTTTTGGATTCTTTCTCCAGTTCCTCGGCGATCTTTTTCGCACGGGCTTCCAGTATCTCTGCAGCGGATTCCCGGTCCAGTGGTTTGTCATAGCGGGTACCCACCGGGCTGCGGGAGCGAACTTCCGCGAACTCAGCATCCGTAACAGGTCCGATTCGGGAAGTGGGGGGGCGAATCAGCGTGCGGTCGACAATTCCTGGAATGCCCTTTCCCCCGAGTGTAGACACCAGGGCCTCGCCAACGCCAAGCTGGGTGATGGCTTCCTCGACATCGAGGTCCGGGTTGGCGCGAAACGTCTGCGCAGCGGCCCTGACAGCTTTTTGCTCTCGCGGTGTGTAAGCCCGCAGGGCATGCTGAATGCGATTGCCCAGCTGGCCAAGCACGTCATCCGGAATATCCATTGGATTCTGGGTGACGAAAAACACACCGACACCCTTCGAACGAATCAGTCTGACCACCTGTTCAACTTTCTCAAGTAATGCACGAGGTGCGTGATCAAACAGCAGGTGAGCTTCGTCAAAAAAGAACACCAGCCTGGGTTTTTCAGGGTCGCCGACTTCCGGTAGTTCCTCAAATAATTCAGAAAGCAGCCACAGTAGAAAAGTGGAATACAGGCGTGGATTCTGGATCAGCTTATCCGATGCCAAAGCGTTGATAACGCCACGTCCATTCAGGTCCACTCTCAGCAGGTCTGCCAGTTCCAGGGCCGGCTCACCGAAAAATTCCTCGGCACCCTGGTCTTCCAAAACAAGCAAGCGTCGCTGGATGGCAGCAACCGAGGCTGAGCTGACATTGCCGTATTCGATAGACAGCTCTTTTCGGTTTTCAGCAACAAAACGCAAAAGTGCCTGCAAATCTTCCAGATCCAGAAGCAACAGGCCCTCTTCGTCGGCGACGCGAAAAGCGATGTTGAGGATGCCTTCCTGGGTGTCGTTGAGCTCCAGCAGGTTGGCCAGCAAAAGTGGGCCCATTTCGGAAATGGTGGTTCGAATCGGGTGGCCCTTTTCGCCAAATAGATCCCAATAGACCATCGGCCATGCCGAGGGGGCATAGTCCGGAATGCTAATGATTTCGAGTCGCTCGTCAATCTTCGGGTGCGGGCTAATGGGTTGGCTGAGACCCGTCAGATCGCCTTTGACATCAGCCAGGAAAACAGGAACCCCGATAGCCGAGAATCCCTCTGCCAGAACCTGCAGGGTCACCGTCTTACCAGTACCGGTCGCACCAGTGATTACGCCGTGTCTATTAGAGTAGCCGGGCAGCAACCACTGCTTTTCGGCGCCTTTTCCGATAAGAATCGGGGAAATTTCCATTTATTTGGTCCTCAGAACATCCAACTCTTTTTAAAAAAAGGTGGGTCGGTTAAGCTTCCGGTCTTGCCTTGAAGAATATAAGAACGGGTCAGAGTAACCAATGGAGCAACAGCCCTACAAGCCCCAGGAAATTGAGTCCCGGGCGCAACAGCGTTGGGAACAGCATGATGTTTATCGTGCTGATGAGAATTCACCCGGCGAAAAGTTCTACTGTCTGTCGATGCTGCCTTATCCCTCGGGCGCATTGCACATGGGACATGTTCGCAATTACAGCATTGGTGACATTGTCAGTCGGTATCACAAAATGCAGGGAAAAAACGTCCTCCAGCCAATGGGTTGGGACGCTTTCGGACTCCCCGCAGAAAACGCTGCAATCAAGAACAAAACCGCGCCTGCGAAATGGACCCGTGCAAATATTGAAAAGATGCGTGAAGGGCTCAAGCGCCTGGGGTTTGCCTACGACTGGAGCCGCGAAGTAACCACCTGCGATCCTGATTACTATCGCTGGGAGCAGCAGATGTTCACCCACCTGATGCGTAAAGGGCTGGCCTATCGGAAGGATGCAGAGGTCAACTGGGATCCGGTTGACCAGACAGTGTTGGCCAACGAACAGGTCGTTGACGGACGTGGCTGGCGCTCGGGCGCGGTCGTTGAACGCAAATCCATTCCCCAGTGGTTCCTGAAAATTACTGACTATGCTGAACAATTGCTGACAGGACTCGACGAACTGGATGACTGGCCGGATGCGGTCAAGACCATGCAGCGAAACTGGATTGGGCGGTCCGAAGGTGTCGACTTTGCAATGCAGATTTGCGATGCAGATGGGAACACTGATCCTGACGGGCGGCAAATCGAAGTGTTTACAACGCGCCCGGACACCGCTTTTGGTATGACTTACGGCGTTTTGGCTCCTGAACACCCCCTGGTTGCGGAAATCACCTCCAGGAAGCAAAAGCAGGCCGTTACCGATTTCGTCGCAAAAGTCGGAGCTTCATCGGAAACAGACCGCCTGGCCGTTGACGGTGACGGTGCATCGGCCATGGACAAGCGTGGCGTGTTTACCGGCGCTTACCTGCTCAATCCATTCAGCAGGAAACCCGTACCCCTTTATATTGCCGACTATGTGCTGATGGGATATGGCACCGGAGCGATCATGGCAGTGCCCGGAGAAGACGAACGCGACTGGGATTTTGCCAAAGCCCATGACCTGCCGATCATTCGAACCGTTCAGCCTCCGGATGACTGGGAGGATGGTGCGTTTACTGATGAAGGGGCCAAGATCAACAGTGACTGGCTGAACGGTTTGCAGATTCCGGAAGCAAAGCAAAAAGCGATCGAGTGGCTGGAAAATGAGGGGATTGGTGAACGTAAAGTCAATTACCGGCTGAGGGACTGGGGTGTAAGCCGTCAGCGCTACTGGGGCTGTCCCATTCCTGTCGTTTATTGCGATTCATGTGGTGCCCTGCCAGTGCCGGATGAAGACCTGCCCGTGGTGTTACCTGAAGATGTCACTTTCATGGGGGTCCAGTCGCCGATAAAAGCTGATCCGGAGTGGCGTAAGACCCAGTGCCCGGAATGTGGTGGACCGGCCGAGCGCGAAACCGACACATTCGACACGTTCATGGAATCTTCCTGGTACTACGCGCGCTATTGCAGCCCGGGTGCCGAGGCCATGATTGATGAACGGGCCGAGGATTGGTTGCCCGTCAACCAGTATATCGGTGGCATCGAACATGCAATCCTGCACCTGATGTACTTCCGCTTTTATCACAAGCTCTTGCGTGACGCCGGCATGGTGTCATCCGATGAGCCCGCGACGCGATTGCTTTGCCAGGGGATGGTGGTTGCAGAAACCTATTATCGTGAACAATCAGATGGCCAGCGGGACTGGTTTAACCCCAGTGATGTGGATATCGAACGCGACGAAAAAGGCAGAGTAACGGGCGCCATGCTTATCTCTGACGGGCAGCCGGTGACAATTGGTGCCGTTGAGAAAGTTTCTAAATCGAAGAACAACGGTGTTGACCCCAAGGGACTGATTGATCGATACGGCGCCGACACGATGCGCCTGTTTTCTGTTTCAGACTCGCCGCCAGACCAGTCTCTGGAGTGGTCTGAAGCTGGCGTGGAAGGCGCGCACCGTTTTTTGAAAAGAATCTGGCACATGGTTCAGGAGCATGTTTCCTCGGTGGAAAACACCGACCTGGATGTGGAATCCCTGAATGACTCACAACGGGAAATGCGTCGCCTGTTACACGATGCGATAGCCAAGGTCAGTGATGACATTGAACGTCGCTTCATGTTTAACACAGCGGTGGCGGCCATCATGGAGCTCAGCAATCACCTCGCAAAATTCAGCGATGAGAGTCCCCAGGGACAGGCGGTTCGACATGAAGCCTGGCTGGCAGTGGTTCGGATGATCTGGCCAATGACTCCGCATATCAGCGAGTCGCTATGGGCCGCTCTTGGTCGCAGTAATGAGGTATTCGAGGCAGGCTGGCCAGCGGTTGATGAATCTGCGCGGGTCAGGCAGCAGGTCACCCTGGTCATTCAGATTAACGGTAAACTCAGGGCGCGCCTGGAGATTGGACCAGGCGCAAGTCGCGATGAGGCGGTTGACCAGGCGCTTGCATTAGAGAACGTCCAGCGCCACGTTGAAGGTAAGGAAGTCCGCAAAGTAATTCACGTACCCGATCGCCTGGTCAATATTGTGGTGGGCTGATATTGGAAATGATCTCAAATTCAACACGCCTGGCTGACTGCCGTTCAGTTTTGCT
>Ga0102946_1000407_pt1 | contig 15015 bp, 18 predicted proteins | sample SalPon2A_A_D1_MG_FD_78209 | JGI IMG/M metagenome (GOLD analysis project Ga0102946, IMG submission 78209) | Soil microbial communities from South San Francisco under conditions of wetland restoration - Salt Pond MetaG R2A_A_D1_MG | ecosystem: Environmental > Terrestrial > Soil > Wetlands | place... | reverse complement strand
TCAGATGACCGTGGAGCGCCTGGAACATATTGTCGAGCAGATCCTTGATCTGTACCGGAGTTCACCGGATCAATACAACGCGCAATTTGAACGACTGGATATCAGCAGCCTGGCACGGGAAGTTCTGGCAGAAGAATTCCCGGCATTTGACGAAAAACAACAACAGGTCGAATTTCGCGGTGAGGCCTGCATCATTTCAAGTGATCACTTCGCGATGAAAACCCTTTTACGTAATTTGCTGACGAACGCCAATAAATACACGCCAGTGGGCGGTCAAATCATGGTCACGGTTTCCCCGGGTGATGATGAGGTAACCATCGCTGTAGAGGACTCCGGACCTGGCATTCCGGACGAGCTGCGTGGGCAAATTTTCGATCGGTTTTATCGCATAGGCCGTGACCGTCATCCATCAGGCCAGCCTGGCTGTGGTCTGGGACTGGCCATTGTCAGGCGCCTGGTTGAATTACATTGCGGTCACATCAGTGTGGGCCATTCGCGTTTTGAAAGTGGTGCATGTTTTGAAGTCCGTTTACCAAAGGCGGAGTAATATGCGGGGCACACAAATGATGATAAATGGTATGCGCTCTGGCCCGCGGCACAGCATATCGACACGGTTGTGGTCGGGGCTTTTGCTGACCATTGCCACGAAGACTCTGCTGGCTGCAACGCCCATTATTGAAATCGAAATACGCGACCACTTGTTCATTCCATCACAAGTCGAGATTCCGGCAGATACAAAGGTCAAGCTGGTGGTAAAAAACCTCGATCCCACCCCCGAGGAATTCGAAAGTTATGAGCTGAATCGGGAAAAAGTCATCAGTGGCAACAGCAAGGCCGTGATTTTCATAGGACCGCTGCCTCCCGGCGAATATCCTTTCTTCGGCGAATTCAATCCCAAAACGGCGCAGGGCAAGGTCGTGGTGAATTAAGGGCAGATGCGATGTTATTAACCTCCGTGCTTCTGATCCTGCAGGAAACGCTTGAAGCGGCGCTCCTGATCAGCATTCTTGCCGTGTTGTCCCTGCAAAATGGTTACCGGATGTTGTGGCTGATTCCGGGTTTCATGGTTGGAATGGTAATGGCGCTGCTCTACGCGGAAAACATGGAGACTGTTTCAGGGTGGTTTGAGTATGTCGGGCAGGAACTGACGAACGCCTCTTTGCAGACAGCCATTGCCCTGGTGCTTTTACCGCTGGCATGGATGTTGGGCAAGGCCTTTGAAATTGGCGAAAAGGTTTCTCGTGATGCCCGGACACCTCGAAAGAGTTCCTGGGGCGTGCTTTGTGCAATGGCCGTGGCGTTGGCAGTGACGCGTGAAGGCTCTGAAATCCTGGTGTTCCTGCAGGGGTTCCTGGGGCAGTCAGACCAGGCCAGGCCAGTGGCGATTGGTAGTGCAATCGGTTTTGGGATTGGACTCAGCGTGGGTCTCTTGTTGTTCTACGCCCAATTGCCGCTACGTGGGCCGCTTACCCGCTGGATCCCGTTGGTTTTGCTGGCATTGTACGGCGGCAACATGATGTCACAGGCGACACTCCACCTGATACAGGCGGATTGGCTTCAATCCGGACCTGCGCTGTGGGACAGTTCCGCCTGGCTACCTGAACAAAGCGTCACCGGTCGCTTGCTGTATGCATTGGTGGGTTACGAGAGCAGCCCTTCAGCAGTCCAGGCTGTGAGTTATGCCGTGGGTACGCTGGCAGTTGTGGGTGCAGCGCTTGCAGGAAGGAAATACGCATGAGATCGGCCAAAAAGTGGTTTTACCCGGGGGTTATTGCCCTGGTCATCCACGGAGGAATCGCTCAAGCGGATGGTGTTGTGATCGATAAAATCTATCATCCATATGTGCAACCACTTGAGCGGGAACTGGAGTGGCGTGCAATCTGGCAAAACCAGCAGCCGGGTCGCCCCGATGACCTTCAGCTTTATCAGCTGGCCTATGGTCAGGCGATTGGCGACCGTTGGTTTGCAGAGGTTTACCTGATTGGTGAGAACTCATCAGAGGGCAGTTTTGAAGTTGAAGCCTATGAATTCGAGCTACAGCGACAGCTGACGGAACAGGGTGAGTTCTGGGCGGACTGGGGCTTGCTGCTGGAGTTGGAGAAGGAACGTGACCTGGATGCCTGGGAGTTCTCAACGGGTTTGCTGGTGGAAAAGGAATGGGGTCGCTGGAGCGGAACGGCCAACCTGTTCCTGGCTTATGAGTGGGGCGATGAAATTGCTGATGAGACTGAGACGAAACTGAACCTTCAGTTCCGTTATCGTCACTCTCGTTCCCTTGAACCAGCCCTTGAGTTTTATAGCGGTGAAGACACCACGGGCATAGGTCCCGCGATCATGGGCCGGGTTCCCCTGGGTGGCCGAAAGCAGCTGGGCTGGGAAGCTGGTGCAATATTCGGAATTGACAGCGATAGTCCGGATACCACCCTGAGGTTTTTGCTTGAATTTGAATTCTGACGTCTACGGAGTGGAATTGTTGTAATACCTCTTTAAAATTGAACTCTGATCCCCTTTCTTCATGCGCAACGGCATTGTGCAGACAATTCTCCGGGCATCACCGGAAACCGCAACTCCGTCACTGTCTGCGCTTTGCGAAATCTTGATCAGGGTTACTTTTTAGCGGGTCTCACGCCGAAGCACGCTTGACCGGCAGTTGCAACTTCAATTCAAAATGCTCGAAACCATGCTCAAAGGGCTTGCCAATCCACGATTCGAAACAGGGATGATCTGCTGGCTCGTATTCACTTGAAGGTAACCAGGTGCCATACAGCCAGTCCAGAGCTCGCTGTTCCAGCTGGATATCCCCGCGTACAGCCACTTCGGCTACCAGCATCTCCGGAAAATCAAAACGGCCTATTTCACCCCCGGGCTTTACATCGTCAACCACCAGGGCTGCATCATAACGGCAGTTTTTCAGTTCGACAATTTCCGGGTCTTCCCACATGTAACCCAGCCATTGTCCGTCCGCTATTTCGCGTTCTTCAGCCCACGCAAGAAGTCGCTCGCATGCTCCTGTCACCGCTTCCGGACGATAAGGATCCAGAACACGGATATAGGCCACGGTTCTTGGCGGCAGGTCGACCATTCGCACTTCAAAGCCATCGGGGTTTTCTCCCTGGGGCAGGCGGGACAGTTGCAAGTCACCCTTCGTTGCGTGGTCATCAAACTCCCTGCGTCGTGAATCGCGCATCAGGCGAATATCAAAAACACTGGGTGGAACTCCGAAGCGCTTTTTGAAGCTGCGAGAGAAATCGGATGATGTAGAAAACCCGCAATCCAGGGCGATCTCAGTGAGTGAACGCGACGGCGCATGGGACATCAGCTGAAGTGCACGCTCCAACCGAATCCGCTTGACGAAATCATTCAACGTTTCGCCAAGCACATTTCGAAAGACACGGTGAAAGTGAAATGGCGAGAGGCATGCAGCCCGGGCCACGTCATCCAGTTTCAAAGGTGAACCCAGATTGCTGACGATATGGTCAATGGCACGATTGATACGATCAACGTAGTCGAGTGGAATGGTTACAGGGCTGGAAGACTGATTAAGCAAGATTTGACAAGATTGAATTGATTAAAAGGGAAATACTAGCAGGAGTACTGCAAAATCTAGCACAAAAGAAGGAACAGGAAATGAACCGAAATTACAGCCATATCGGCATAATGATTGGATGTCTGCTGTTACTGAACACGCCAGCAGCCATTGCCAGCGACACAAAGGAGAACGATACAATGCAACTCGGCGCTTTTTCCATCAGCCTGGCCGTCCAGGACATTCATGCATCGAAGGCTTTCTACGAAAAACTCGGCTTCACTGAAGCGGGTGGTGACATTGGCCAGAACTGGTTGATCTTACGCAATGACCAGACCACCATCGGGCTTTTCCAGGGCATGTTTGAAAACAACATCATGACGTTCAATCCGGGCTGGGATGCCCAGGCTGAAGAACTCGCAACGTTTACCGATGTGCGTGAAATCCAGGCAAAGCTCAAATCCAGTGGAGTGGAATTCCAGAGTGAGGCTGCACCAGATTCAGATGGCCCAGCCAGTTTTGTACTGGCAGACCCTGACGGGAATATGATTCTGATTGACCAGCATGTGAATGCGCCTGAATAGGAGCCAGGAAAATGACCTCTCAGGAGGTCATCCCGGACCCTCATCGTGGTACAGGTGCTTCGCCCGGTGGATCCCGGCTCGGAGGCCGGGATGACGGGGCGGGTTTGTCCGGAACCCGATTATTTATTTCGACGCCTGGGTAAACTGGTGGGTCCCGGTCTTCGCTTTGCCAAGCCGGGACGACATCAGAAAAAATCAGCTGCAATGCATTACTCTGGTCCTAAATCTTCACCCCAGATAATCCGGTCAATCACACCCTGGTAGCCATAGCGAACCAGGTCAATTTGTCCGTTCAGAAATACAACGCCCTCATCTTCAAGCATGTCTTTTTGTCGACTATAGCCAGCGCTGTCCTTGGGAATCGCAATTTTCCCCTGGGCATTGATCACGCGATGCCAGGGTATTTTGAGCTTGCGGGGAGCGAGTCTCATCGCCTGGCTGACATGGCGGGCACCATTGGGCCTGCCCGCCAACCGGGCCACTTCACCGTAGGTCAGCACATGACCCTCGGGTATCCCACCCACAACTTTCCAGACGTTTCGCACGAAATCGGGCTTTTCTTGTTCAGGCTGCATTTAACGGTTTCTGTGCGAGGTGAAATGTATGACTCAACGGTATCATCTGGGTACATTTGTGCAATATACAATCAGAAGCGACCACGTCCATGACAGAATCCACCTCCCGGGCCGATACCCGACTAAGACGCCTGCCAGAACGCGGCAGCAAAGACTTTGAGCTGGCCTGCGCGATCATTGATGAATCAAGAATCTGCCACGTGGGTTTCACACTGGATGACCAGCCTTACGTGGTGCCCATGGCGCTTGGCCGACAAGGATCAGATCTCCTGCTGCACGGATCTGTGGTCAGTCGACTGATCACCAACCTGGCTGATGGCCTGCCGTGCTGTGTCACGGTGACGCATCTTGACGGATTGGTGCTGGCGCGCTCCTCATTTCACTCCTCCATGAATTATCGTTCGATCATGGTATTCGGCAATGCGAAGGCTATTGAAGATTCTGATGAAAAGCTTGCAGCGTTTGATGCCCTGGTGGAGCACCTTGCTCCAGGACGCACTGCTGAGCTTCGCCCCTCAAGTAAAAAAGAAGTCAATGCCACCCTGATACTGAAGCTACCGATTGAAACATTCAGCATCAAATCGCGAAGTGGCCCGCCCAGTGATGCTTCCTACGACATTGACCTGCCAGTGTGGGCTGGCGTAGTTCCAATTTCGCTTACGGAAGGCAACCCCGAAGACGCACCAGACCTGGCTGAAGGCATCAAAATCCCGGATTACCTGAGAAAGAAATAAGCACAAACTGCGTCGTGCCACAACGGTCACGTTGAAGACAGCGCCACTACAACACTTTCTTACCCTTTACCCCGTGTTCGAGTGTTACCAGGGCGGGCATTTTTTTCCATGAACTCGATGATCAACCCGGCAATGTCCTTGCCGGTAGAGGTTTCAATACCTTCAAGACCCGGGCTGGCATTAACCTCCATGACCACCGGGCCGTGATTGGATCGCAGCAAATCAACACCTGCAACATTGAGTCCCATGGTCTTGGCCGAACGAACTGCGGTTGATCGCTCTTCCGGAGTAATCTTGGTCAGTTTAGCCTTACCGCCACGATGCAGGTTAGAACGAAACTCACCTTCCTTACCGGTGCGCTTCATGGCAGCGACAACCTTCCCACCCACGACAAAACAACGGATGTCGGTGCCACCGGCCTCCTTGATGAATTCCTGCACCATGAAATTAGCGCCAAGCCCACGAAAAGCCTCGATCACACTTTCCGCGGCCTGTCTGGTTTCGCCCAGTACGACACCCACACCCTGGGTGCCTTCAAGCAGCTTAATCACCACTGGTGCGCCACCAACGAAGCTGAGCAAGTCGTCGGTATCATCGGGGGAATTCGCGAAACCGGTGACTGGCAGGCCGATCCCCTTTCTGGCCAGCAATTGGAGAGCACGTAATTTGTCACGGGCTCTCGTGATGGCGGTCGACTCGTTCACCGAGTAAACCCCCATCATCTCGAATTGCCGCACCACCGCCGTACCATAAAAGGAAACCGATGCGCCGATTCGAGGAATGATGGCATCAACGCCTTTAATTGCTTCACCCTTGTAATGAATGCTGGGTCGGTGGGAAGTGATGTTCATGTAACAGCGACGATGGTTGACCACGAGAATTTCGTGGCCCCGTTTTTCTCCTGCCTCGACAAGCCGCTTGGTTGAATACAGTTTAGGGTTGGTGGAAAGCACGGCTATTTTCATATTCAGGTTCCTATCAGATCGGATTCGACTGCGCGGCCCAGCGCAGGATCATGGATGGCCGCAAATTCCTCGACCACGTTTTCAGCCTTATCTACACTTGAAAATGCAGCTATATTGAAGAGGGCATCTCCTTCATGGGCCAGCGGCAGGTTGCTTCTGCCAATTACAATGCCGTCATGCGGAGCTAAAACAGGCTCTTCAGACTCGCCAAGTGGATCACTCAGCAGCGCCAGCTTTGCTCCTTTAGACACGGCGTCACCCAGTTCGGCCTTGTCACTGACAATGCCACTGACCGGTGCCCGTGCCCACCGGGTTGATTGTGCGATGACCGGCTGGCGACGAGTTGCCCGTCGGGAAGTTCGGATCATGCCGATTTTGGACATGACGTTGAGGACACCACGAATGCCGGCGCGTATGCAAAACTCATCAAACCGCAGGGCCTCGCCCGATTCGTAAACCAGGATCGGGATATCGCTTTCTGAGGCACAAGCGCGCAGAGAGCCGTCGCGAGTCTTTGCATTGATGATCACCGGCGCTCCGAATGCCTCTGCCAGCTCAAGCACTCCGGACTCATCAAGACTGGCCCGGATCTGGGGCAAATTCGAGCGATCTATGGCCCCGGTATGAAGGTCAATTCCATAGTCAGAGCCCAACACAACTTCATTTAGAAATTTGTGGGCCAGCCGGGAAGCGATGGAGCCTTTTGGGCTGCCCGGGAACGACCGATTCAGGTCCCGCCGATCCGGCAGATAGCGAGACTGGTTGAGAAATCCATGAACATTGACCACCGGCACCGTGATCAGTGTGCCTTTAAGTGAAGCAAGGGCCTTGCGCTTCATCAGGCGCCTGATAATTTGTACACCATTGAGTTCGTCGCCATGAACGGCCGCGCAAATGAACAGGCGAGGACCAGCCAGTCGCCCATGAATAACCTGGACCGGCATGGATATCTTGTGTGCCGTATAAAGATCTGCCACAGGGATATCAAAATTTGTTCGTGTGCCAGGTTGAACGGTTTCACCAGCAATTGTGATTGCTTTATTTTTGCTCATTTGCGTCGTTTGCCCTGAAGGTAGGAGCATGTCGGGTCGACCGTTGCCCTGTTCAGGAGTGCCGTACGACCCAGCAACATCCGAAACATCATGTCGTCACGCGAAGTCAGGTTTATTTCAATCGGCCAGATCCTGTCTCCGATGTGCACATTCGATTCAATCACCCACCGTTGCTCTTTATGTCCGCCGGAGTCTGTGACGACGCGCCTGTCGCTTACTGCTGCGACACATTCGACTATTGAATCCGTATTGCGTTGAACAGGATGAATCCTGAAGCGCACGAATTGCTTCCCCTCACGCTCAAAATCTTCCACTTCGAAGGCGTGCAATGCTGAAGTGCGCGCGCCGGTATCCACTTTCGCCTTGATTCTCTTGATACCCAGATCAGGCAATCCAACCCATTCACGCCAGCCAAGCGTGATAAGCGATTTTGATGTATCCGGGGTCAATGTCAAAGAAGTGGGTAACACTCAGGAAAGTCTGGGCACAGTCTCTCATTAATACAGGCGTTAGATTAAATTATTTTGTTTGCAGGTGTTCTACAAAAAATCCCGGGCCGGGCCCGGATGCACTGTCTAGGCAGCCAGATAGCCCATATAGCCGACGAATCCGGCCAGCAGTACCACGCCCTCCCAGCGTGCCATGAGTGCCCCAACATGCATCAGTCGGATGAAGTAGAGCGAAAAGACCACCGTGACTGCCAGGTCGATTTTGCTCACCGCTCCGATTTCCAGGGGCATGAGGCAAGCAGTCAGGCCCAGAACAAACAGGAGATTGAAGGTGTTGGAACCGACCACGTTACCAATCGACATGTCTCCATGATTGCGATACGCAGCCACTGCCGAAGTTGCCAGTTCAGGGAGACTGGTACCAATGGCAACCACGGTCAGGCCAATGACGGCAGGTGAAGCGCCGAGCGCTTCCGCCAGGCTGACTGCTCCTTTGACGGCCAAAAAACCACCGCCCGACAATACCAGCAGGCTGACAACGATCAGCAACAGGCTTTTCCACAACGGCGCCTCCGACACGGTTAGAGATTCTGCAAACTGTTCCCGTGATGTCTCACGTGCCTTGCGGGCGCGTTGAAGGTTATAGGCGATGTACCATACGATCCCGGCAAACATGACCATCCCCTCAATCCGGGACAAGTGTCCGTCCAGCAAACTGACGACACCCAAAGCAGTTGCGGCCACCATGATGTAGACATCATTACGAACCATCCGTACGTCGAGTTTTACCGGCCGGATCAGAACAGACAAACCCATGATAAGCCCAATGTTCGCGATGTTTGAACCCACGATGTTCCCGACAGCAAGACCGCCCTCACCGATGCTGGCAGCGCGCAGATTGACAATTAATTCTGGTGAACTGGTACCAAACGCGACGATTGTCAAACCTGCTGCCAGTGGTGACAAACCCACGCGAATACCCGTGGCGACCGATCCTCTCACCAGCGCCTCGCCACCGCCAATTAGCAGAACCAGACCCGAAACCAGCAGAGCAATCGAGATGAAGTCCATCCCTAGATCCCTTCCAAAAGTCGTCCCAATATGTCAGTTCCGGTGATAATCCTTCGATTGCCTCCCCACACCAGTACCACATCGTTTTTAGCCAGCCCCCTGCTTCCATCCTTGTCCCTGCCCTGGGCCAGGCGTTGAATCACCCAACCCAATGATCGGGTTTCATTGAGGACAACCACGGGACGGTGACAGTATTCGTAAGGATTGAAATCAGGTTCCCCAAGCAGAGCTGCGCGCAAAAAGCCATCGGCATCCAGTAACAGACACGGTTCATCCGCTTCATCGGTCAGAACCACCCATTTCTTTCCCGAGGCATTGATTTTCTGCAGAAATGGGTCGTCGCGTGTGTGACTGAACTCGGGAAAGCGTGGCAGATCGACATCGACGGGCAACTGCAAAATACTTCCATCCGCCAGCGGTTCGCCTTCATCCCAGGTTGTAATGTCGTCGATGGCCAGGAAATTGGCGGCACCGGTCCCTTCGACAGCATCGAGTTCGCTGTCCTCCGAATCGATGTGCTGCAGCAACATCTCATGAACCACGTGCTCACGCATGAACTGTGGCGCTTCCTTACCCAACCACAGGTCCAGGAGTTTGGCCGCAGGTTTGGCAACCGGCCACAACAGGAATTGATACATCCGCAGCACGGGCGACAGCAATGAAGCCATTTTTGTGGCATTTCGGGAGAAATAGGCTTGCGGCAGGATTTCACCGAACAGCGTAATTGCAAAAGTGGAAAACAAAAACGCCAGTAAACCAGTGAGCAAGGAATCAGTGAGCAACGTCAGTAAGACATTGATTCCCACGTTCCCCCATAAAATCGTGGTCAGGAGGAAATTGGAGTCTTTGCGCATCTCAAGGATTCGCCGCGCCCTGCGGTCGCTCTTGGCCTCGACCTCCAGCCGCAATCGACTAAGACCGAAAAAGGCAAGGTTCAAACCTGAAAACATGGCCGATTGGGTCAGGCAAAAAACGATCCCAACCCAGGTCAGGGTCTCAACATTTACTTCACTCATCACAAATGCATTTCCTTTTCCCTAGAGCATAAAAGACAGAAGGGTTGCAGTACCCAGGAAGGCAAAGAAACCCACGACGTCGGTCACTGTTGTCAGGATTATGGAGGCAGCCGTGGCAGGGTCCTGCCCCAGCCGGGTCAGGACAATGGGTACCAGCGCTCCGGAGATGCCTGCCGCCACCATTGAAAGGACCATGGCCACCGCAATCACCAGTGCCAGCCCAAAGGACCGGCTCCAGGCAAATACTCCCAGGCCGCAGGTTACCGCCAGGGCAAGGCCGTCGATCAGACCCACCTGTACTTCCTTGTTAAGCACCTTGTTCCATTCGCGGGTGCCGATTTCCCGTAATGCCAGACCACGCATCGTGACAGCCAGTGCCTGTGAGCCTGCATTTCCGGATTGTCCGGCCACCACCGGCAGCAATACAGCGAGGGCTGTGAACTGTGCAATCAGGTTTTCAAACAACCCCACCACGGCAGCAGCGAGGAAAGCCGTCAACAAATTGATGTGCAGCCAGGGCAAACGTCGCTTGATTGCAAACATCGGCGGCGAAAGTGCCCGCTCGTCTGCGCTGGCGCCCACCATTTTCTGAAGATCGGCGGTCGCCAGGGATTCGACCGCTTCGAACAGGCGGTGGTAGCGCACAATTCCCATCAGTCGTCCCTGGACATCCACGACCGGCACCGAGTCCACACGGTAGCGATCAAGCTGTTCGACAATTTCCTCGCGCCCCGCTGTGGGAAGCACGCTACCTTCAAGCCCTGCCAGCAGATCCTGCAATGGCTGTTTCGAATCGGCCAGCGCAAGCGTTTGCATGTCCACTTTTCCGACCAGGACATTTTCATCGTTTACCACGTAAAAAGAACGCGCTCGGCTGACTCCGGACTGCCGGATAATCCCCAGCACCTGGGAAACGTTCATATCAGCCCGTATCGTCTCGAAAGGACGATCCATCAATCTGCCTGCGGTGTTTTCCTCGAATTTAGCCAGGCGCTCCAGGTCGGCACGGATGCCCGCGGGAAGCGAGTCAAGCAATGTCAGGCGGGCCTGCTCGTCCATCTGTTTCAGGAGCACCAGTGCCAGTCGTGGAGAGGCGGCTTCGAGCACTGCCACGCGCTGCTGGTCTTCCAGCGATTTGAATACAGGCTCGAGACGACTGGTGGTCAGAACCTCAAGCGACTGCGCCAAAGATTTACCATCAAGGCCCTGCAAAGCATCAGGAAGTTCATTGTTCGGCATTTTCTCAATGGTCTTCGCCGCTGCCACGGGTTGTTCCCGAAGGTATGTTTCCTTGATCGCAGCATTCAGGTTCATTTTGGCCTCCTGGTATCCAGCAACTGACCCAGGAAGGCACTCATCACGCTCAGGTATTGCTCACCCAGCATGGAAACACTGGATTGAACGGTTGATCTGTCAGCCTCTTTCTGATCGAGGCATTCCATGATCTGATGGCGCGAAACAACGCCCAGGACCCTTTGATCATGGTCAACCACAGGCAACCAGTGATGGTGGCGCCATTGTTCCGCATGCACTGCATTGGTCAAAGGAGACTCGGGCCGCATCGGTTCGACCCGCTCAGCAAAGTCCTTTGCTACCGCCTTGCCTGCACTTCGCAAAGTGATCTGCCACAACCCGAGAAGCCCGAGGTATTTACCTTGTTGTTCAATCACAATTGCCGGCGGCCTGGCTCGTGACTTTTGTGACTGCAGCTCGCCAAGCATTTCGGTCAAAGGAAGATCATGAGGAAAACGCACCAGGGAATCTGACACCACGGCACCGACACAGTGAGCTGGATAATTCAGAAACTGGCGCAAGCGCCGACGCATCTTGCGGTTTTCGATGCTACCGACCAACGTCATGCATTGTTCGCGCGGCATTGAGCCAAGTATGACCACTGCATCATCAAAAGAGGCTGCCTCCAGCCAGTCATTCGGCTTGACCAGGCCCGTGGCAACAATTGTTTTGATGCGATTTGCCGACAGTCGCGCAGCCACCGCAGCTGCAACATCGCTCGGCATACTGTCGAGCAGGCCGGCTACCTGCGCAACGTCAAATCGAGCAATGGTCCTGGCGAAAGCATTCGGAAAATCACGCGCAAACTGCAGGCTGAAAGAATCGAGTTTATTCATCTTCATTCACCCGGCGAACCCGGAGAACAGGCTCGCTCGCAAAAAGCGCCGCCGGGATTGAAACAATGCCCTGTTGGCAGTCCAGCTCAACGCCAGTGCGATGAATACTGACGATTGTTCCCTGGTAGTCACCAATCGAGATTTTTTCGCCGATCGTGTATCGCTGCAGTTCAGGCTGGGCGATCAGGTTAGAAACAAACTGTCGCGCGCCCACCGCAAATGCCAGGCCCAAGCCACCCAGGACCACCAGGATCAGCACCAGCGACAGCTGGGTAATGAAGGTGATATCGATGTGCATTTGCTGCAAGCCCATAACAATCGCTATCAGCAAAATGGCACCGTGAAGCAAACGCAGGCTGAGTGCATCGGTGTCAACGGATTCACTCATCTGCGCAATCACATTGCGCAGCAACAGACCCAACAAATGCCCACTGGCAATAATGGCAATACCAATGACCAGCCTGGGAATGAACCCGAAAACAGTGTCGACCGCGCCGGACATTCGGTCCGTACCAACAAGGCTCAATGCCCCTGCGACGGAAGCAAGCACCACAATCCAGAACACCAGGGCCTTGCAAAACCGAACAAACTCGGGCGTGACAACGCCGCTATCGGAAGTGGTGTAGCGGGCAGTTCGCTGGTCAACCAAATCCAGCAGGTAACCAGCAGCACTGCTCAACAAGCGGGCCAGTACCACGCCCAGGATCAGAACGATGAGAGCTGCTATCTCCGGATGGGTCGACAGGCCCTGGAATAATTCAGTTGGATTCATGGTCTTTCCTCGAACAAGAGCCCGAAAAAGGAAAGGAAATGTTCCTTATCGAGGATCAGGAATAGCAGTATCGCACAGCCCACTCCCAGTGCCGGATTTTTGGCACAGCAAGAGCAGGTTCAGGTCTTTGACAGACGGTGAATGCAGCTACACATGCACTGGATTGGTGAGGGCTCGAACTGCGCCCGTAATGACGAGCACATCACTCCGGCGGCTTTTGTGTCGCGTCCTGAGCGGCGCGAAGGATGCCGCGAAGGATGTTCATTTCGTTCTGGTCGGGACGCGCCCTGTTGAAAAGGCGACGCAAACGCATCATCAGTTTTTTGGGCTGGTCGGGATTGAGAAACTTCAGGTCAAGAAGGGTTTGTTCCAGGTGCTCGAAAAGCATATCCATCTGGGCACCATCAACCGGCTCCCAGTCTGCCGGGGGCAGCGCAACACCGACTTCACCACCTGCTGCAATCATCGCGGAGATTCTGAGCTCGTAGGCCATGATCTGGACAGCCTGGGAGATATTCAGGGAACCATATTCGGGATTGGTTGGAATGTTGACCAGGAAATTGCAGCGCTGCATCTCTTCATTGGTCAGGCCATGACGCTCGCGTCCGAATAACAGGGCGATTTCATGTCCTTCAGACTCGTCAATGGCTTGCCTGGCGGCCGCATGGGCATCCAGCATCGGCATCGACAGGCTGCGCAGGCGCGCGCTGGTTCCCAACACCAGGCCACAACCCGACAGGGCTGGTTCAAGGGTGTCATGAACCTGCGCCTGCTGCAGAATGTCGTCTGCGCCAGATGCACGAGCGGTGGCTTCAGCACTGGGATAGATCTTTGGAGACACCAGGTGAAGCTGTTTCAGGCCCATGACTTTCATGGCACGGGCCGTGGCGCCAATGTTTCCCGGGTGGGTTGTATTGATCAGCACAATCCGAATCTGTGCCAATCGATCTTCAAGCGCCAGCGTGTCGCATTGGTCCACCTTGCTGCTTCTGGTATCCTGTGCCGCCTTCTCGCCCATTATTAAACCTGACTCAGTCAAACAAGTAGAAAAATATGTCGCAAGCCGTACTCAATGTTGCCGTTTCCGCTGCGCACGCCGCAGGCGAACAAATGCGCCGCCGTTTCGACCAGGTCAGCGGCATCCCGGTGACCCGTAAAGCGCGGCACGACTATGTAAGCGAAGTCGACCATGCCTGCGAGGCCGCAATTGTACGGGAAATTTCCCACTACTACCCTGAGCATGCGTTCCTTGCCGAGGAAGGTGGCGCCAGTGGCGACAGCGACACTGTATGGATCATCGACCCTCTCGATGGCACCAGCAACTATCTGCATGGCGTTCCTCATTTTGCGGTTTCGATTGCCCAACAGATCAAGGGCAGGACCGAGATCGGCGTTGTGTTCGACCCCATGCGTGATGAGCTCTTTACCGCGGTTCGTGGTCGTGGCGCGTTTATGAACCAGAAGAGAATTCGTGTATCCCCCCGTATAGAACTTGAAACTGCGGTCCTGGCCACAGCCTTTCCATTCCGCAGGCGCGACACGATGGCACGTTTCGGCCGGGTTTTTCAGGGTGTGATGGAAAAGACCGAGGATTTTCGTCGAATGGGAACAGCCAGTCTCGATCTGGCTTATGTCGCCAGTGGCCGCCTCGACGGCTACTACGAGGTCGGGCTGGACGCCTGGGATGTAGCAGCAGGCGCGCTGTTGGTTAGAGAGGCTGGTGGTGTTGTGATGGATTTTGATGGAAATGACAATGTCGAAGAAGCCAGAAGCATCATCGCTGCACCCTACAAACTCATGACACCCCTGCAGAAAATCATCGCCAACCGCTGGAAGCGGCCAAGCGCATAAGCCCGATCAACCGAATCTAATTTTGGACCCTCGTTGCCTGCGGGTGGGTCCCGGATAATGCTATTCGCATTTCCGGGATGACGTTAAACGCGGGGCGATTCGGATAATGCTACGCGCCGCGGTTCCACGGGCAACGGCTTCATTCGGCCACTTCTTTGGCTTCACCAAAATCGTAACCTCACTTTCGCCTGCCCTCAGGCACTTATTGGCCTTCGGCCAAACCGTACCCTCGATTCCACCTGCGCTCGCATTTCCGGGATGACGTTAAACGCGGGGCGATTCGGATAATGC
>Ga0102946_1000406_pt1 | contig 15107 bp, 7 predicted proteins | sample SalPon2A_A_D1_MG_FD_78209 | JGI IMG/M metagenome (GOLD analysis project Ga0102946, IMG submission 78209) | Soil microbial communities from South San Francisco under conditions of wetland restoration - Salt Pond MetaG R2A_A_D1_MG | ecosystem: Environmental > Terrestrial > Soil > Wetlands | place... | reverse complement strand
TTGATGATGCCCTGGCTTAACCCGGCCTCTTTGGCCACGCTGGACATGGTGGTATCGGAAAGACCGTGGCTGGCAATGCTCCTGATGGTGGCCAGAATCAGCTGTTGCCGACGCTGTGCAGGTGGCGCTGTGCGGCGCGAAGCCTTGGATGTAACACCTTTTCCCATTCTGCCAATATAATGAGTTGCGTGGTACTATTCAATGAATGAATGATCATTCAGTGGGATGCACCAAAACACTTAGAGACACTGACCAGTCACAGATAACGTCAGGGTTTGGAGCAAAGGATCCGGATTGAACGATAACAATAAAAAAGCGGGTGGCAACAACAACTTTGACGCCATCGTGATCGGCGCCGGCCATAACGGAATTGCCAATGCTGCTTTCCTGTCCAAGGCAGGGCTCAAAGTGCTGCTGCTGGAAAAAAACCCCTGGATCGGTGGGGCTTCAGTCAGCCGGGAACTTCATGAAGGCTGGATGTATTCCAATTGTTCCTACGTGTGCAGCCTGTTGCGACCTGAAATTTACAGGGCCCTGGATCTTGCACGGTATGGGCTCCAGATCGTCCCCTACGGCGGCAGTGTGACTTTCACCGAGGACGGTGATTACCTGGGCAAATACGTTGATCATGACACCACCCGAAGGGAGTTTGCGCGGCACAGTGAACGTGATGCCGACGCCAGCCTTCGATACCACACCGATATCATGAAACAGTGTCGGTTTATCCGTCAGTTCCTGCTCAGAACTGCACCTGATCCGACTTCTCTGAAGCCTTTCGATATCAGGGAAATGCTGCACCTTGGGCGCGAATTCTGGAACCTGGGTGAAGAAACCCTGGGTGACCTGGTGCGTTTCTACACCATGAGCATTTCTGATTATCTCGATCAGTATTTTGAGAATGACCTGATCAAGGCTGCCTATGCCGGTAGTGGCATCATCGGCTCTGCCATGGGCGTGATGTCGCCTGGTACGGCTTATGTGTTATTACACCACGCCATGGGAGAGGTCGATGGCAGCATTGGATCATGGGGCTTCGCACGAGGTGGCATGGGCTCCATCGCAAATGCAATGGCAGATTGCTTCAGGGAAAACGGCGGCGAGATACGAACCGAGGCCGGTGTCGAGCAGATCCTGGTTCGCAATGGCAAGGTTCGCGGTGTTGCTTTATCCAGTGGCGATGAAGTCGAGGCGCCATTGGTGGTATCCAATCTCGACCTGAAGCGAACTTTCCTCGATGTCATGGACGAAAATGACCTCGATTCTGATTTCGTACGCAAGGTTCAGAACTTCAAAACCCGGGGTTCATCGGGCAAGGTGAATATCGCCCTGGATGGACTACCCGAATTTCCCGCTTTGCGCGGCAACGATGAACTGATTCGCGGTGATATGCATTTCATCGACAGCATCGAGCGACTGGAGCGCGCGTACGATGACTGGAAAGATGGCTCGTGGTCAAAAGACCCATACATCGACCTGCTGATACCCACACTGACTGATCCAACGATGGCGCCGCCGGGCAAACACTTTATGTCCGTTTTTGTGCAGTACGTTCCGCCAAAGCTGACCAAAAATGGCGTGAAGGGTTGTGACTGGACGGACAAGGACCGCGACGCATTTGGCGAAACAGTGATCAACAAGATTGCCGGTTACAGTCCGAACTTCAGGGATCTGATTCTGCACAAGGAGGTTCGGACACCTCGCGAACTGGAGGCCGAGGTGGGCCTGACCGAGGGCAATATATTCCAGGGTGAACTGACACTCGACCAGCTTCTGTTTAACCGCCCGATTCCCGGTTATGCGCAATATCGCGGCCCTGTAAAAGGCCTGTATATGTGTGGTTCAAGCAATCACCCTGGCGGCGGTGTCATGGCAGCACCAGGCGCCAACGCAGCGCGGGAAATCCTGCGCGACCTGCGTAAGCCCAACACTGTACCGGAGGGCTGGCTGGATGACTGAAGCGAATAAAAAGGTGGTCATTATCGGGGCCGGCCACAACGGCCTGGTATGCGCGGCCTACCTGGCGAAAGCTGGCTTTGAAGTGAATGTGCTTGAAGCCTCAACCCGGCTTGGTGGGGCAGCAATTACTGACGAATTTGAAGAAGGGTTTCGGGTTTCCTCCGCAGCACATCTGCTGTACGGACTTGACGAAAGCATCATCAGCGACCTGGAACTCGAAAAGCACGGGCTGGAAATGGCACACGAGGGCCTGGACACTATCGCACTCTCCCCTGAAGGTGATCACCTGCAAATTTCCGGTGACCAGATCAAGGGTGAAAATATCAGCGGGCAGGATCAGGAAGCGATGGTTGAATACCACCGGAAGATGATCCGCTTTGCCGGCATCTTCGGCTCATTGCACGATCAGGTCCCACCCAGGCTGGCCTCGGACGATCGCTCACAAAACATGGCACTGGCACGACTGGCCTTCAAAATTCGACGCCTGGGCAAAAAAGACATGCGCGAATTTCTGCGCATTGCCGGAATCAATCTTTACGATCTCCTGGAAGAAACGTTCGACAATGAACTACTCAAGGGTGCCCTGAGTCTTGACGGCGTATTGGGTGCACACCTGGGACCACGCTCCAACAACAGTGTTTTTTCTGCACTGCATCGAATGAGTGGCTCGGTTGCTGGCAAACCAGGCGCGATGGCCCTGCCAAGAGGCGGCATGGGTGCGGTGTCGGATGCGCTTGCCGAGGCCGCCAAATCACACGGCGCCTCGATACTGCTGGATGCCAGGGTTGCAAGAATCGAGACTGAAAATGGTCGCGCTGTTGGCGCTTCACTGCCCTCAGGCGAAACCATGCCGGGTGACTACATCATCTCGAACTGCGATCCCAAAACAACGTTCCTGAAACTGCTTGGCGCGCGCCACCTGGATGCTGGAATTGTCGGCAGGGTAAGCAATATCCGGCAGAGCGGCAGTGCAGCCAAGCTGCATCTCGCTCTTGATGGCCTGCCGGAATTCACCGGCCTGGATGCTGAACACCTGGGCCATCGCCTGGTGATTGCTCCGGACATGGACTATGTCGAAAGAGCCTTCAATCATGCCAAGTATGGTGAGCATTCAACCCGACCGATCATGGAGATCACGATACCAGGCATCAATGACCCCGGCCTGGCGCCAGATGGAAAACATGTGCTGTCGGCCATTGTGCAATACGCACCTTATGGCCTGAAACAAGGCTGGGACAATGCCAAAACGGCTTTCAGAAAAATCGTTCTCGATACGCTGGAACAATACGCACCTTCCATCCGGAAGCAGATCATTGCAGACGAGTTGCTGACACCCCGGGACATGGAAGAGCGGTTTGGAAATTCTGGTGGCCACTGGCACCACGCTGAGCTGACTCTGGACCAGTTCCTGATGTTGAGACCGGTAGCTGGAGCGGCCCAGTACGCCACTCCTGTCGATGGTCTTTACCATTGTGGTGCAGGCGCACATCCCGGCGGCGGTGTTATGGGGCATGCCGGCAGAAATGCCGCAAGGGTGATCGCGGGGGAAAACAACTAAAATGCGAACCGTTAACTATTCCCACCCTGATCATTACAAGGTCAAGGCTTTTCCAACGCCCTTTCATGAGCGCGCAGCAGAGCTCAACCAGCAACATTGCTGGGGCCGCTGGAAAGACTACATCACTGCCAATACCTACTACGATACTTCCACCGAGTATTTTGCGGCGCGCAATGCCTGCAGTGTTTTCGACATCACACCGATGACCAAGCACCGCATCAGTGGCCCCGATTCCCTGGAATTCATGAATCGACTGGTGACACGTGAGGTTTCAAAAATCAAACCGGGACGTGTTGGTTACACGGTCTGGTGCAACGATGAAGGACAGGTGATCGACGACGGCACCATTTTTCATCTTGAACAGGGCGTGTACCGACTGTGTTCCCAGGAACCCCAGATCGACTGGCTGCTGACATCGGCGATCGGTTTTGATGTCGACATTGTCGACGAGACACACGATGTTGCAGCCCTCGCCTTCCAGGGTCCGACCAGTTGCGCGGTTTTAAAGAAGATGGGGCTTGAAGGCATTGAGGAGCTGACCCCTTTTGGTATCCGGTCTTTCGACTTTGAAGGGACAGAATTAACTGTTTCAAGGACAGGTTATACCGGCGATCTCGGATATGAACTATGGATTGAACCTGAATTCGCACTGGTTCTTTGGGATCGCCTGTTCGAAGCAGGCAAAATGCATGGCATTCGGCCACTGGGTACGGATGCACTGGAAATCCTGAGAATAGAAGCCGGCTTTATCCTGGCAGGAATCGATTTCCTGCCTGCACATGAAGCAGTTCGCCCTGACCGCACGCGATCTCCGTTTGAACTTGGCCTTGGGTGGCTGGTTCACCTGGACAAGTCTCATTTCACAGGTAAGAAAGCGCTGTCCAGAGAAAAAGAGGAAGGCTCGCGATATGTCTTTGCCAAACTGGATATCGAAGGCAACAAACCAGCGCACCAGTCATTTATTTTCGACCGCAAAGAACGGTTTGCAGGAACAGTGACCTCGGCAGTCTGGTCACCTTCGGCCAAGGCCAACATTGCCCTCGCCTCCCTGGAGGCACCACGCGGTAAGCCAGGCGATGAACTGCTGGCAGAGATCTACTACCAGCGCGAACTCAAGTGGAGCCGTGTCATGGCCCCCTGTCGCGTGGTTGAAGGCATGTTCTGGGATCCGGCACGCAAACGACAAACCCCACCTTCAGACTTCTGAAAATTCGTCTGTTGACCTGATAATCAGACTGACTACGGGTGTAGTTGGCTAGTCAGATTCCCTGAGTGCCTTGAGTTGTTTTTGAAGACGATCATCAACATCCGTTGCATGTACTGTTGCTGCGGCCTCAAGCACCTCAGGTGGTAGCCGCACCTTGTAATTGGGGTTGCTGTAGGCAAACTTGATGATTCCGTCTGTACCAATAATGAATGTAGATGGTACAGGCAGCACATGGTGTTCACGGCCCGAGGCACCTTCAATATCGATGTCGTAATTCAGATATCGCTCGACAAGCTCATCCGGAATTTTAAACGCCACACCAAAGGCGCGGGTTGCGCACAGGTCGGAATCTGACAGAACCTGGTATTCCAGGTCTGGTTCATCCAGGCTTTCGGCCAGCACGCTGGGCTGATCGACACTGATAAACCAGATGTCATATCCCATGGCCTTTACCTTTTGCTCAACTTCCTGCATTTCTGCCAGGTGCAGATTGCAATAGGGACACCAGCCGCCCCGATAAAAAGTCATGATGACAGGTTGATCAAGGCTCGCTGGATTGAATTCCACAGGCGCCCCAGCAGGATCCATAACGGTGAATTCCGGAGCCATCATGCCCGGCATCAATGGTTGGGCATCTTCCGCTGCTGCATGTATGGCATAGCGGCCCGTGGTTTCCTGGTTTGCACATTCTGCCCACACTTGCAGTGGCACAAAAACAAACAGGGAAGGCAACACAATACGATTTATAAACTGACGATACATTTTCATTCCTAAAAAAACGACGGCCCCTGAGAACAGGGGCCGCAGTTTTAACTACAGGTTGGTCCCGAACAGCAACTACGCTGCTTCCGGGATGACGATTTTAAACGAAGCGTCTGAATGCAACCGCTCCAACACCCATCATCATCAGCATGAGCAGTAACAGACCATACTGACTCAGCGTCGGAATACCGGCGTACAAGCGGGTGTTAACAATCACACAGCTGTCTCCCTGGCCTGGGAACACGATCATTTCTTCACAATCGCTTTCATCAGTCAGGACGCCGACGATTGGCTCTTCCGTTGCGAAGCAGGTCGTGCCTTCGAAGTATGGAAGAACTTCAAACACACCCGGGTTGTCCGGATCGATAAAGGTGTCGATGCAGTAGTTGCCACTGCCGTTACCACGGAACTCAATGTCACATGGGAATCCACCGATGATCGGACCGTCACACTCGAGCGTGATTTCGACGAATTCACCACCGAAGAACTGTGGATTGTCATCAATCCATTCCTTCTCGACGACCACGTCTACCGGTTGCAGCTCGTTGAAGATTGCGCAGGTGAACTGTCCACCCTCGATGTCTTCATAATGGCACCCAAACTCGTCATCGAAGATATCGGCTGCGACTCCGGTCGTGGCGCCTGCCGTGTAGGTAGGCTCGTAACCTGGCGGTATGATTTCGTCAATATCACAATCCATCGTTCCCGGCTCGAAGTCGTTGACGATGAACTCGATTTGAGTGAAGTCACCAGGCTGCAGACCTGCTGCTTCCGGATCATGAACCACGCCCTGCTGCATCAGCGGCAGACCTGTGTTGCAGTCAATGACTACGGTAACGCCCAGCGGATTATCGTCGCTGAAGTCCTTGGTCACGACAAATGTTGTGCGCTCCCTTTCGAGGTCTCCGCAATCCGCGTTGTTACCCGGATCCGGATCGGTATCGCTTCCGCTGACCGAGTTGTAAGTGCCTGTACCAGCACCGTTACACTCAAATTCACCAGTCACGGCCGAAATATCAAACTCGACAACCACGGTCCAGCTTTCGTCACTCTGGGCGGCAAGTGCCTCATCGTCCACCAGCAATTCACCGCTGGTGAAGCTGTATGGCAATGCGCCTGCCAGCATTCCGCTCTGGTTGTTCTCAGAGCCTGCGTTGTAGCTGACCAATTCGGCAGACACGATTACCGCTCCCGTGGCCGGATCGATTGTATCGATCACGTCATAGAAGCCAGGACCGTCAGCGAGGTTGGTCGCCGTGATCTCGTAGGTAACTGTGACCGTACCCGGTGCAGAATCATCGAAGTTGGTGACCGTCTTGGCCAGGTCGATCTCAGGATCTGGCAGACCAACACAGGCGTCGTTGTTTCCTGGATCGGTTTCATTATCAACACCCATGACTTCGTTGTAGAAGCCGGTGCCAGAAACAGGATCACCCGGATCACAATCGCTGTCGGCCGGATCAACCATGACAGGATCAACGTTGAAGTTCGCTGTGACAAACCAGAACTCGTTACGCAGACCAGCCAGTGCTTCACCAGTCACGATGGTTCCGGAAACCGGGAAGTTACCCAGCATGCCTGTTCGCGTGATTTCACTTCCGCCCTGATAGGCAGCCATAGCGGTATTCAGCGTAATGCCGGAACCCGGGGTGAACATGTCTTCAACATTGTAGAAGCCAGGACCTTCACCCAGGTTGTCTGCCTCGATACGGTAAACAACGGTATAGGTGCCGTTCGCTTCGAGCGTCGGTCCACTATCCACGGTCTTGATCAGATCGATATCCGGATCAGGCAGACCATCACAATCCTGGTTATTGCCCGGATCAGGATCGGTATCAGATCCCATAACTTCGTTGTAGAAGCCGGTGCCCGTTACAGGCATTCCGGGTTCACAATCGGCCGTGCCAGGATCAACCGTTGCCGGATCAACTGTGAAGTTGACCGTCAGTGTCCAGCGTTCGAACTGCTGGCCAGCCAGTTGCTCGCCGGTGACCATCGTTGGGTAAGTATTAACGATCGTACCCGACGGGTCATCTTCACCCACACCCACCTGATATTCGATGGTGGCGGTGTTGAGCGTAATTCCAGTACCCGGTGCAACGTTGTCGATGATGTCGTACTCACCTGGTCCGTCACTGGCGTTGTTGGCCTCGATGACATACTGAACAGTGTAAGTTCCGTCTCCTTCAAGCGTGACGCTGTCAGGGACAACCGTTTTGATCAGATCGATTTCTGCAGCAACAACGGCATTGGTGTATGTACACACAATGTCAGTATCGGTGCCATCGATATCCAGGGTCGCTGTGGTTTCACCATCAACGTATGTTGGTACGTTGGTGCTGCCAGTGCAGTCAAAGCTGGTGTTGTAGGCACCGGCATTGCCACCACCAAGTGTTTCGCTCAGTGTCACCGTTTCACCTGACAGGGCTATGGTGACAACCGTGTTGGTGTTGTCGATTTCAGACCCGGCTGCACCCGTTGCTGTCGATGTGGCATTGCCATCATTGACGCCATCGGTATTCAGATCTGCCGTATCGTCCATAACCCCATCGACCCACTCTTTACGCAGGGTCAGGCTGGAAGTCTGACGGGTGTTTGTGTAAGTACAAACAATGTCAGCATCCTTGGCATCAATCTCCAGCGTCGCCGAGGTGTCTCCAGGCGTATAAGTGGATGCGTTGGTGTTGCCTGTGCAGGCAAAGCTGGCGTCATATGAACCAACGTTTCCGCCACCGAGCATTTCGCTCAGAGTGACCGTTTCACCCGACAGGGCTACCGTGACAACTGTGTTGACGTTGTCAATTTCAGATCCTGTCGCTCCGGTGGCTGTCGACGTGGCACTGCCATCATTAACACCATCGGTGTTCAGGTCTGATGTGTCATCAAGCGCACCATCGACCCACGTCTTACGAAGAGTCAGGTTCGCTGACTGACGCGTGTTGGTGTAGGTACAGGTGATATCGCTATCAGCAGCATCGATGTCCAATGTTGCCGACAAGTCACCTGGGGTATAAGTCGGTGCATTGGTGTTGCCTGCGCAGACAAAACTCACATCGTAGGAGCCCGTATTACCGCCACCGAGAACTTCACTCAGCGTGACAGTTTCTCCGGACAGGGCCACGATGATGGCGGTATTGACATCATCAACCTCTGATCCCGGTGTACCGGATGCGGTTGAAGTATCCATGTCACTGTTCGCACCGGAGGCAGTCAGTTGTGACGTGTCGCCGTTAGCACCATCAATCCATTCCTTACGAAGGACCATGCGCGAGGTCTGACGCTGGTTGGTGTAAGTACACACCACATCAGTATCAACCGGATCGATCAACAGCGTGGCTGTTGTGGTGCCCGGAGTATAGGTTGGTGCATTGGCACTACCCGTACAGTCGAAGGCAACGTCGTACGAACCGATATTGCCGCCGCCCAGCATTTCGCTCAGCGTCACCGTCTCTCCGGCAATGGCCGTGGTAACCACCGTGTTGGTGTCATCCACCTCGGAGCCGGCTGCACCGGTAGCAGTCGACGTGGCCATGCCATCGTTGACGCCATCGGTGTTCAGAGCTGCAGTGTCATTGGCAGCACCGTCGACCCATTCCTTACGAAGCGTCAGGGTGGAAGCCTGCAATGTGTTGGTGAATGTACACACGATGCTTGTGTCGCCTTCATCGATCAGCAGCGTGGCCGATGTGTCACCCGGTGTGTATGTCGGTGCGTTGAAGCTGCCCGTGCAGGCAAAGCTGGTTGTGTAGTTACCCGCTCCTCCCAGAACTTCACTCATGGTGACTGTCTCGCCCGCCAGCGTGGTAGTGATAACAGTATTGACGTTATCGACCTCGGAACCTGCAGCGCCGCTGGCCGTTGAAGTGGCCATACCAGAATCGTTACCCGCGCTCGAAAGCATGGCCGTGTCATCCATGACTCCGTTGACCCACTCCTTGCGAAGCGTCAGGCCGGCAGACTGAACCGTATTGCCGTAGGTACAAACAATATCTGTATCGGCTTCGTCAATCAGCAGGGTGGCCGTCGTAGCGCCCGGCGTATAGGTCGGGGCATTGGTATTGCCTGTGCAACTAAAGGTGGTTGTGTAAGAACCCGTGTTGCCGCCACCCAGCATCTCGCTCAGCGTGACCGTTTCGCCAGCCAGGGCCGTTGTATTCGCCGTGTTGGTGTCATCAATTTCAGACCCTGCCGCACCACTGGCCGTGGAGGTGTCGTTGTCATCGTTGACACCATCGATGGTCAAGTCAGCCGTGTCATTCGTGACACCATCGATCCATTGCTTACGCAGCGTCAGGTTCGATGACTGCAGGGTATTGGTGTAAGTACACACAATATCCGTATCAGCGCCATCAATCAGAAGTGTCGCAGTGGTTGTACCAGGATTGTAGTTCGGTGAATTGGCACTATCGGTACAGGCGAAGCTCACGTCATACATTCCGGTATTACCGGCCAGCACTTCGCTGAGTGTTACGGTTTCGCCCGATAGAGCAATGGTAACCACTGTATTGGTGTTGTCGACTTCGGAGCCGGCAACCCCACCTGATGTCGAGGTGCTGTTGCCATCGTTAACACCATCGGTGCTCAGGTCTGCGGTGTCATTCAGGACGCCATTGACCCACTCCTTACGAAGCGTCAGTGATGATGTCGCGCGGGTGTTGGTGTACGTACACACAACGTCCGTATCAGCCGGATCAATCAGCAATGACGCGAAAGTGTCACCTGGCGTGTAGCCTGGCGCATTGTTGTTGTTCGCACAGTCGAAGGTGACGTTATAGGAACCCGTATTGCCGCCACCGAGCGTCTCGGTCAGGAACACAGTCTCGCCCGAGAATATGGTGGTTGTGGCCGTGTTCACATTGTCAATTTCAGAACCTGCCGCACCGGTTGCCGTTGACGTGTTGCTGTCGGCCTCGATACCAGCGATGTCCAGTAATGACGTGTCGTTCATGACACCGTCAACCCACTCTTTCTGCAATGTGAGAGTCGTTGTCTCACGCGAGTTGGTGTAGGTACAAACAATGCCTGAATCAGCGGCATCAATTTCCAGGGTCGCCGTCGTGGCTCCTGGCGTGTAGGTTGGCGCATTGTTGTTGTTTGTGCAGGCAAAAGTGACGTCATAGGTGCCTGAGTTGCCACCACCGAGCATTTCGCTCAGGGTCACGGTCTCGCCGGAAAGCACGGTCGTTGAAGCCGTGTTGACGTTGTCAATTTCAGAACCTGCCGCACCGGATGCCGTTGATGTGTTGTTATCGTTGTCGGCACCTGCAATGGTCAGGTCCGCGGTGTCGTTCATGGCACCATTTACCCACTCTTTCTGCAGAGTCAGGTTCGTTGACACCCGCGTGTTGGTGTAAGTACACACGATGGCGGTGTCGGCGGCATCAATTTCCAGATCCGCCGTGAGCGTTCCGGGGGTATAAGTTGCTGCGTTGGCGTTGCCCGAACAGGCAAAACTGGTTGTGTAAGTACCGGTGTTGATAAGGCCCAACACTTCGCTGAGCGTTACGGTCTCGCCGGAGAGTGCAACGGTAACGGCGGTGTTGGTATTGTCGATTTCAGATCCTGAGGCACCTGTTGCTGTTGACACAATAAAGTTGTCATTGACGCCATCTATATCCAACAGCGAATCATCGCCAGAAGCGCCATCTACCCATTCTTTGCGTAACGTCAGTGAAGACGTCGCACGGGTATTGGTGAATGTACACGTCACATCCGTATCGGCTGCATCAAGCAACAGCGTTGCCGTTGTCGCGCCTGGGGTATAGGTGGGGTCATTGGTGTTGCCTGTACAGGCAAAACTGGTGTCATATGAACCGGTGTTACCAAAACCCAGGTTTTCAGAGAAAGTCACGACTTCACCCGGAGTGCCCAGGGTGACAACCGTGTTGGTCATATCCACTTCTGAACCAGCCGCACCGGTTGCGACTGAAGTGGCCATGCCGTTATTTGCACCAGCAGTCATCAGGTCTGCTGTATCGCCAGCTGCACCGTCGATCCACTCTTTCTGGAGTGTCAGGTTGGTGGTGGCTTCAACATTTGTGAACGTACAGGTGATGTCAGACTGGCTGTTGGCAGGATCGTTTGTGTCGTAAAGCAATGGAACCGTGACCACTCCACCAGCCAGATTGACGTTAACCGGCTGAGTGTCGTCGCCTGTGCAACTGATATCGGACAAAACCCATCCAGCTGGAAGATTCTGCTCGCCAACGATTATTTGGGCTGAACCGGTGGTCCCGAGTTCGGCATAAATTTCCTGTGATTGTCCGTCCTGAAGGAAAAAAGGATTCGTCGGGTTAATACCCGCGGCATTGACCGGCTGATTGTCCACGCCATAAGCAAATTCAAAGTTGGTAGCACCCCCACCAACCGCTTGCTTGATAACCGTGACTCGCCCAAGCACATCAACCGGCACTTCACCCGTCGATACATTACATCTGGGCGCGTCACTGGGGTAGTTGGCAGTACTCAGGCCGTCGCAGACCGCGCCTGGGGAGTTGTCCCACATAATCATGGCAGATATTTCAAGTTGTCCGGTCGGGCCGGCTATGCACTCAATAACGACCGGATCGTCAAATGTCGGGCCACCTGGATAGTTAAGTTGAACGTTTTCAACGAGCGCTGCGCTGGCGCCAATACTGTCACTGCAAAGATCGCCATCGCTCAACGGACCATCTGTAATTGCGAGGTCACCGCTTCCTGTCGCGAACCAGTCACCCTGAATCGGCATAATCTCGCATTGTGACGGTCCGCCATCTGCGGGTTCAAGGAAGATATCTGATCCGTCTTTGGATACATAAATCGCCGCATCAAAGCGTGTGTTGTTTCCCTGAAGTTCCAGATTGGCACTCAGCGAAACCGCAACCTGTTGCCCGGGAACACAACCGCCGACCTGGGTATCCGCGACCAACGCTGTTGCAAAATTGATGTCATTGGAGGTACAAATATTGCCATTGGGGAAACCCAGCTGCTCGCGTGGGCATATGCCCACTAACGCAGCGAACGCAGTAGACGGCACCACGGCCGCACCCATTGTCAGGGCCAGGTAGGCCAATGAAGAAAATAAAGCTGATTTAGAAGTTGTAATTATTTGACGAGTAGAGCCGTTCAGATGCTTCACAGCGCGCATGCCTTTCCCCCAAAGCCGGAGACTTTTATTTGTGTAAGTGCAACGCCCCCACCGAAACTCTGCCGGTGAGGGCCGAATTCTTGCTCCCTGCTGTTTTTCAATACCCGCAATCCATTGCAGGCCAAGTTTTTGATTTGAAGCTGATTAATACGACTCATTACCCCTTATGCATCAGCTCGTTCTAAAGTTGTATTAATATTCTGCGTGCAGGTTCCCCCTCTGTCAATATTTTTACGAAAAACACTAACTAACTGACCTTTCCCTGAGCAAGTTGGTCGGATGCTCTGTTCGACCGCGATAACAACAAGTCAGCGAACCCCTACGGCAAGCACCAGGCATACCATGGTGAAAAGAAATATCAGCAATTCTCCGTTTCGGCCAGCAAACAGGCCAAACGACCATGCTGATTTCAGGGAACTGGATTTGAAGCTGGCAGGGATCAATATGGGGGTCTTGTCGCGCCAGTCGCGCCAGGGCTGCCCAAAGATATCCTCCAGTTTTCCATCTTCATAGGTCACCGCCGGGGGATAGTAAAACCACAGGAAGCCAACCGTCACCAGCCAGGCCCATGGCTCGTTGTTAAGCAATGTGAAACCAACGAAAATCAGGATGTTCCCGAGATACAGGGGATGTCGTATCAGCGAGTACGGTCCGGTGGTGGCCAGGATCTCGTTTTTGAACACTGTTCCCGCCGCCCAGGCCCTGATAATGGAACCCAGCACGACCGCAACAATCGCAAATGGAATCCAGAATTCTTCAGGACTGGAAGTCCAGGTGAAAAACAGGATCAGCAGGAAACCGCCAAACTGACGCATGAACTCCTTGTTGCGGAGCCTTTGAATGATTCGCTCCAGTCCGACATTGCTGCGGTACTGGTGAAAGCGGGCCGGCTTAGCAGGAGCGCCATGATTGTTTTTTTCTTCAGTCATTTTTTATCTTTCATCATCGAGGCAGGTGCATTCTGCCACAGTGTCTGGTTTTGTTCGCTTCCGATCACGTCTTTAATGCAATACGATTGTCGCTGGTTAACCTGATCTCGCCTGATTTCAATGGCTCAAACCCCAATTTTCAGATTTCATTTGTGGCTGGCTGGTCGTGCATGGCACGACAAGCCCGGCCCGGTAGAGCAATTGTGAGGGTTGGCCTGGACATATCACAGGCGGTTAAGAAAAAAGTTCGCGGAATTGCCAGGTATATTCGCGAAATTCTTCCCCTTTTACTTGCACAAGGCCAAACCGGTGCGATTGATCCGGTTCTTTATGCTCGCGGCGATCGCATTTTACGTCGTGCCCCCCTTAGCAGCATGCGCAATGGCACGCCGATTCGATGGATGCCATTTCGCTTATACCTGCTTGGCAGTGGTCTTGACCTTTTTCACAGTTTTGGCAATTACCTGCCAGTGCATAGCCGGGTGCCCCTGACTTTCACTGCCCACGATTTCCGCGTACTGGATGTCAACAGCGACAAATCCAGCGCACGGCTACGCGAAAATGTGAAACGAAGCTCTGGAATTGTTTGCCTGACTAAACATGGACGCTCACGACTGCTTCACCACTTCCATGATTACAACCCCGAACGAATAGCAGTCATTCCGCACGGGGTAGATCACGAAACTTTCAAGCCGGTGGAAAAATCGGTAGCGCGGCTAACAGCGCAAAAACATGATTTGCAAAAGCCTTACCTGATTCAGCTCGGAAGCTGGTTTCCTCACAAAAACCTGGAAACCTCCATCGAGGCTTTTGCCGTTTCGCAGGCGTGCCGGGAAGGTTTCGTTCTGGCATTCGTCGGCGGTGGCGCAAACTCGGACCATCGCGAAAATCTGGATACACTCGCAAAATTGAAAGGGGTTCAGGATCAGATCAAATGGGTTGAAGATGTTCCGGCAGCAGACATCCCGGCCGTGCTGGCAGCATCTGATTGCCTGCTTCAACCTTCAAGGTATGAAGGATTTGCCTTGCCATTACTGGAGGCGATGGCAGTGGGAACGCCGGGCGTTGCCAGCGACTCGACCTGCCTGCCCGAGGTCACGGGAGGCGCATGGCCCATTTTCGAACAGGATCAGTTTGAGCAGTTTGCCCGGCACATTGACTCGATGGTATTTGACTCGCAAAAACGCGATGCTGCAATCGAGGCAGGGCAGAAACGCGCTGCTATATTCACGTGGGAGGATTCGGCAATCCAGACCATCAATTTTTTTGAGAAAATTGTCCAGATGGAGTCGGACTGATTCTGCAGCATTTATACATCCTAAACCTGCATAACTAAAAATGGTTTCAATCACCAGCGCGGGCCTGTAAAATCCCGCTCCTGCGTGCCGGCTTAGCTCAGGTGGTAGAGCAACTGATTTGTAATCAGTAGGTCGGCGGTTCGAATCCGTCAGCCGGCACCATTCTCCCAAACCCCATATTCCGTCACTATTCTCCTAGCGCTATTGAATGCTCAATTCGAACCGACGAAGGCGGTTTGACCAATTTGTCTGGAACAAATTGGAACGTCCG
>Ga0102946_1000405_pt1 | contig 15139 bp, 14 predicted proteins | sample SalPon2A_A_D1_MG_FD_78209 | JGI IMG/M metagenome (GOLD analysis project Ga0102946, IMG submission 78209) | Soil microbial communities from South San Francisco under conditions of wetland restoration - Salt Pond MetaG R2A_A_D1_MG | ecosystem: Environmental > Terrestrial > Soil > Wetlands | place... | reverse complement strand
TGAGGATCCGCGGCATGCGGATCAACTGGAGGCCGAAATCGGCTACTTCCTCGGCAAAACGCGCAGCGTTGAGCACTTTGTCGAATGGGAAACACTGCCCTGGGACGCGTTTTCCCCGCACCAGGACATCATCTCGGAGCGGCTGTCGGTGCTGGCCAGGCTGCGCAGCATGCGCCAGGGCATCGCGGTCGCCTCGGCACCGGCTCTGCTGCAGAAGCTGCCACCGACCGACTACGTGGCCGCAAGGTCGATCGCATTGCGTGCGGGTGAAAAACTGGAGCGGGATTCGTTTATCAATTCGTTGCTGGAATCCGGTTACTACCGGGTGCCGCAGGTCAACGAGCACGGCGAATTCTCCGTGCGCGGGTCCCTGATTGACCTGTTTCCAATGGGCGCCACTGCCCCGATCCGGATCGACCTGTTTGACGACGAAATCGAGACCCTGCGGCTGTTCTCTGCAGAGACACAACTGTCCGGCGACGTTGTCGAGCGTATTGAAATACTACCGGCACGCGAAGTGCCGCTGGACCCCGATGCGATCAAGGCCTTTCGCAACGCCTATCGCGAACGTTTTGAAGGCCAGCCGGCCAAATCCAGGGTCTACCGGGACGTATCCGATGGCATTGCGCATGGCGGTATCGAGTACTACCTGCCGCTATTCTTCGAAACGACCGCCGGATTGCTTGACTACTTGCCAGACGACTGCCTGATTGCGGCGCCGTCAGGGATTGCTGACCTCTTCACACAGACCTGGTCCGGAATTGAAGAACGGTATGAAATTGCGCGCCTCGACCCCGAGCGCCCAATACTGAGTCCCGACGAGACGTTTACACCGCCCGCGAACGTCCTCGAACAACTGCAGCAATCGACGCTGATTCATTACTCCACCCAGACGCTGGGCAAACGCGGCAACGCCGTCAACATGGCGACCCGCCTGCCGCCGGCACTGAAAATAGAAGCGCGCTATGACGATGCTGCTGCAGCGCTGATGCGGTTCCTGGAAGAGTTTTCCGGCCGCGTGCTATTCGCGTGTGATTCAGCGGGACGGCGCGAACAGGTTTTCGAGATGCTGTCCGGGCGCCATCTTGACGCCCATCGAATCGACGCTTGGCGGGACTTCCTGACGGCCGATGCGCGCATCGGCGTCGCCATAGCACCACTGGAAACCGGTGTCGTATTGCCGGATGCCGATATTGCCATCATCGGTGAACAACAGCTGTTTGGCGTACGTGTACGCCAGCAGAATCGACGCCGACGCATAGAGCGCGACCCTGAGACGATTATTCGCCAGCTGGACGATCTTCAGGAAGGCTCGCCGATCGTGCATGCCGAACATGGCGTGGGCCGTTACCTCGGGCTGGCAACGCTGGAGGCCGGCGGAACGATCGCTGAGTTCCTGCAAATCGAATATGCAGACGGCGACAAACTCTACGTACCCGTGCATGCGCTGGACCTGATCACACGATTCACCGGGGCATCGCCGGAGAATGCACCCCTGCATAGACTGGGTAGCGATCAATGGGCCAAGGCACGCCGTAAAGCCATCAACAAGATTCGTGACGTCGCGGCGGAACTGCTGGACGTTTATGCGCGCCGGGCTGCTCGCAGGGGCCATAGTTTTCGCTGGCCGGAAGCTGACTACCGCGCGTTCGAGGCCGGCTTCCCGTTCGATCCTACCGATGACCAGGAACGAACGATTAACGAGGTGCTTGATGATCTCGAATCGGACCAGCCGATGGACAGAATCGTTTGTGGCGACGTCGGCTTCGGCAAGACCGAAGTGGCGCTACGCGCCACCTTTGCTGCCGTCCATGGCGGTAAACAAGTCGCTATTCTCGTGCCGACGACCCTGCTCGCGCAGCAACACGGACAGACGTTCAGCGACCGGTTTGCCGATTGGCCGGTGCGGGTCGAGGTATTGTCGCGCTTTCAGTCAGCGCGTGAAACCAGGTCAATCGTTGCGGGTATGCGCGACGGCACTGTCGACGTCATTATTGGCACCCATCGACTCCTGCAACATACCCAGGATCTCAAGAATGTAGGACTGGTTATTATCGATGAAGAACACCGATTTGGTGTGCGCCACAAGGAAGCCATCAAAGCCTTGCGCAGTCAGATCGATATCCTGACGCTCACTGCTACACCGATACCGCGGACGATGAACATGGCACTTGGTGGGCTGCGCGACATGTCGTTGATTACGACGCCGCCGGCTGAGCGACTGGCAGTAAAGACGTTCGTCACTGAATGGAACGAAGGACTCATTCGCGAAGCCTGTCTGCGCGAAATCAAACGCGGTGGCCAGGTTTATTTCATTCACAACCGGGTCGAAGACATCAATACGATCGGCGAGCGCCTCAGCAAACTGGTTCCGGAAGCAAAGATTCGCATCGGCCATGGCCAAATGCCCGAACGCGAGCTTGAGCAGGTCATGCTCGATTTCTATCACCGACGTTTCAATATTTTACTGTGCACGACGATTGTTGAAAGTGGCATCGACGTGCCCACGGCAAATACGATCATCATTAATCGGGCCGATCGGTTCGGGCTTGCACAGCTGCACCAGTTACGCGGCCGTGTCGGCCGCTCGCACCACCGCGCATTCGCCTACATGATCGCCCCACCCCGCCCGGTCATGACTGCCGATGCGATCAAGCGCCTGGAGGCAATTGACTCACTCGAAGACCTGGGGTCCGGGTTTACCCTGGCAACCCATGATCTGGAAATTCGCGGCGCCGGTGAGTTGCTGGGTGACACGCAAAGCGGCCAGATACAGGAAATCGGGTTTTCCCTGTATACGGAGTTGCTGGCGCGTGCCGTTGAATCCCTGAAGAGCGGCGCAGAGCCCGACCTGGAGAGCCCTCTGAATGCCGGGCTGGACATCAACCTGCATGTACCCGCCTTGCTTCCGGATGACTACGTGCCCGACGTGCATCTGCGATTGATCTTGTACAAACGCATAGCGTCTTGCCGGAATTCCGCAGAACTTCGCGAACTGCAGGTCGAACTGATTGACCGCTTTGGTCTGCTCCCCGAGCCGGCCCGCAACCTGGTCCGGATCGCCGACATTAAACGCAATGCCGCCCGGCTCGGTATCATCAAGATTGACGCCTCCAACCAGGGCGGTTTTCTGCAATTCGGCACCGACAGCAAGATCGACCCTGTCGCCCTGGTGCAATTAGTGCAAAATAGCCCACAGGTCTACAAATTGCAGGGCACGCACCGCCTGCAGTTTCGTGGTGATTACACAGACGTCGCGCAGCGCTATGCGGCTGTCGAAACATTGATAGCGCATCTCGCAGGCGATAAATCGGAACAGAAGATAAAGTCGATCGGATGAATAAATACTCTCAAATTCCCGCGGTGCTTGCCGCATTGCTGGCGTTGCCTGCACTCGCCGCAGCACAGGATGAATTGCTCGACGAAGAGCAGGTGCCCATCAAGTATTATACGGTTGAGCTCATTGTTTTCACCTACGAAGAAAACGTCGGTGTAGGAACCGAGATTTTCCCGCCGGAGAAAGGCGAGGAATCCGTTGATGAAATTGCAGAAATAGCGGTTGACGAGAGACGGCCTCGTCACCCTGATGCAGTCGGGCTTGAGCCTGTCTTCCTGAGCGAAGAAGAATTCTCCATGTCAGACGTTGCCCGGCGCCTCGAATTGCTCGATGCTTATGCACCGATCATGCACGTCGGCTGGACCCAGGCCGGGTTCCCACTCGCGGACACTGCCCCCCTGGATTTGTCGGCCTTCGGTCCAGTGCCAGAAGGCCTGAACGGGTCTTTCACCCTGTACCTCGAACGCTATCTGCACCTGGTTGTCGATCTCGCCATGGATGGTTCACCCGAGGAAATCGCGGTTGAATTCGACGACGAACCCGCTTATTCGCTAACTGATATCGCACCGCCCGTCGGCCCCATCTACTACAGGATCCAGGAAGACCGGATCGTAAAGAATGGCGAGCTACGCTATTTCGACCATCCGAAATTTGGCGTGGTCGCAAAAGTGACTCGGGTCGAGACAGAGCAGCAGGACCCTGCCGAGACGATGCTTAGTCGTTGACGCTTGCCACGAGCGATTCAAGGAATTTCCGCGCAGACATACCTGCCGCCGCCTGGGTCGACATGCCCACCTCAAACGTCACTGTGACAAATTTCGAGACACTGGAGCGGGGATGATGCAGACCCAATTCGCGTACTGCAGCCGCGATACGCTCGGCAAACTCCCGCACCCCTGCCTCATCCGATGCATGCGACAGGACCACGAACTCGTTGCTGTCGAGGCGGCCGATGACATCGCTGGCCCGGCGCAGGCAGCGTCGAATCGCCCGTCCGACGCGACGCATGCTCGAGTCCGTGGCGTGCTGACCAAACACATCGATATAGGCACCTAATTCGTCAAGTTTGAAAACCACGATAGCTAAAACTCGTTTCTCACGACCGGCGACTGCCCAGTCATGCGCGAGTACCTCGCGAAATGCCCGCGCGTTCAGCAACCCCGTAATCGGGTCATCTCGAGACAGATCGCGAATACGGCGTTTCGCCTTGAGCAACTCGTGATGCATTTCCGTGCCGGCGACAGCCCCGGGACCGGCGCGCCAGTAAGCCGCGTAAAACCGAGGTGCTTTCTCGCTGGCCAGCATTAATGGCCGCAGTGCCAACAAATACTCTCGGCCACCGAGTTCAGTCGGGACAGTCGTCTCGTCTTTGGACCGTATCGCCTCCGAGATCTCCAGCGTGAGGTTTCTGCCAATCAACTGCTCGACGACATCCGCGAAGGGCTTGTTCCGAATATCCTTGCCGCCAATCGATTCGAACGCCGAATTTGTCAGCGCGACCGGCCAGTCCGGATGGTCAACGCGAACAATAACCAGCGGTTCGGCGGAGGCTGCAATAACCTGTTCCAGGATCTTGCGATTAATCGACTTCATGCGTCCAGTTCCAGCTTTGGCCGTTCGCTGAATCGGCCAACCGTCGCACTTGCCTGTTGCCACTGATCGCTGGCCAACAAGGATTCGCGGAGAACATGCCCGGTTCCATGCAGACGAGCGAGCCGCACCAGCGACAATGGATTCGAATAGTCGTTCAGCGCCTCCACGGCCTGGCGCGCGGCATTTCGGTCGTTACAAACAAGCACCATGTCGCAGCCTGCGGCCAGGGCGCGATTCGCGCGTTCCGGCATGCTGCCGTAATCCGCTGTCGCCTGCATGCTTAAATCATCGCAAAAAACTGCACCGCCAAAACCAACGCGCTTGCGCAATTCGTTTTCAATCCAGTACGAAGAAAACCCTGCCGGCAGCTCGTCGAGTTCCCGATAAACAATATGGGCCAGCATGACGCCCGCAATCAGCCCATTGGCGTTCAACCGCTCATAAGGCCGCATGTCATCCAGCAGTATGCTGTATTCGCGCCGGTCGATCGGCAGCTTCAGGTGCGAATCCGCCACCACGGCGCCGTGACCCGGGAAATGTTTTGCCACGGCCGCCATGCCAGCCGCACGCAAGCCACGGCAAAATTCGGCTGCGAGTTCGCTAACGATGTCAGGTTTTGCATGAAATGCACGATCGCCGATTATTTCACTGACACCCCAGTCCAGGTCGACGCATGGTGCGAAACATAAATCGATATTCGCCGCGCGCAGTTCCGAACCAATCAACCAGCCGGCTTCGCGCGCCAGCGCCATGCCCGCTTTGTTGTCGCGATTGTACTCCCGACCGATGAGCCGCATTGGCGGTATTGCCGAAAAGCCATCGCGAAATCGTTGTACGCGCCCGCCTTCGTGATCGACTGCGACCAGTAGTGGCGGGCTGCGCAATGCCCGAATCTCAGCGACCAGGTCGGCAATCTGCGCCGGCGATTCATAATTGCGGCTGAACAGGATCACGCCGCCCACAGCCGGCTCGCGCAGCAGCTCGCGATCTGCGGGCGTGAGCGCAAGCCCTTCAACATCGAGCATGACGGGTCCGAGCGACATATCCTGATTCTACATAAATGCTCTAATTAATTGTATTCATTATTTATTTTTGCTGAAAACAGCAATGGATTCGACGTGTGCCGTGTGCGGGAACATGTCAATGATACCTGCCGATTCCAGTCGATAACCCAGCGAGTTGACCAGGCTTGCGGCGTCGCGAGCCAGCGTCCCCGGATGACAGGAAACATACACGATACGTTCTGCACCTGTCTGGTGAATATGCTCCACGACCTCCGCGGCCCCCGAACGCGCAGGATCCAGTAGCACACGGTCCCACTTTGAACGAAACCAGGGCTCTTCGCCGGTTATCTTGCTGAGGTCCGCAACCCGAAAATCTGCGTTTCCGATCGCGTTGTTGGTCGCATTCTGTTCAGCGGATGCGACCAGCATCGCTTCGCCCTCCACGCCAAGCAGTTGACCGCATTGCTGCGCGAGTGGCAGGGAGAAATTACCGAGCCCACAGTAAAGGTCCAGTACCCGATGATGCGGCTCAACCTCCAGCAAGTCGATCGCCGTGGCGACCATTTGTTCGTTAATTTCGTGATTCACCTGCACAAAACCAACCGGATCGAACTCGATCCTGATTCCGGATGCGCGCAAGGTATAGAACAATGGCCGCGGATCGGCTTCGGCGTAGTGCAGTTCAACAGAATCGAGGCCGCGAGGCTGTAAGTAGATTCGCACGGCATGCTGCTTGCCAAACTCGGACAACACGGTGAGATCATCCTGTGTCGGTGCATCCAGCACCCGAAATACCAGTGCAGTGGCGTTTTCGCCTACGGCAACCTCAATCTGCGGCACCCGCGCGCGAATCGACAGCAATGCCAGCATATCGCTTAAGGGACTGATCAGGTCATCGACTGGCTTTGCGAGTACCTCACAGCGATGCATATCGGTGATGAATGGCGCGTGGCGCTCTCGAAAGCCCACAAGTACCCGACCCTTGGCTGGCACATCCTTGACAGCCAGCCGCCCGCGACGCCGATAGTGCCATTCAGGCGCGACCAGCGGCTCCAGCCATTGTTCCGGCTCGACACCACCGATGCGTTCCAGGTTGTCCTGCAATGCTTTGGCTTTGATTGCCCGCTGCTCTTTTGCGGATACGTGCTGCATGACGCAACCGCCACAGCGGCCGAAGGCTTCGCAGCGGGCGTCGATACGATCCGGCGATGCCACAATGACTTCCAGCAGCTCGGCTTCGTCAAATTTGCGCCGGGATTTCCGGCGCAGAAAGCGGACTTCCTCGCCGGCCAGGGCACCTGCCACAAAAACTTTCTTACCCGGAACATCGGCGATTCCGCGCGCATCGTGCGTGACATCGGTAATCGTTGCCGTTTCCGGCTCTCGGGATCGTCGCCGGGCCATTAGCCAGCCTCTAACCAGCCGCCCAGGCGGTGATAAATCCGTTCAAGCGCCGCACATCCCTCGCAGTCAGCGTTGCACCGACCAACCCAAGCTCGCGCTCAAGGTCTGCATCATCGAGGTTACCGCGCATATGCTCAAAGCGCAGGAATACGAGCCAAGTATTTACGACGTCAGTTTCGCAGTAGTCGCGGATATCGGCGATTCCACCATCACGGAACCTGTCCCAGACCTGGTCACCACTCATGCCCAGCTTGCCCGGATAACCCAGCAGCACTGCGGTCTGATCAAGGCTGGCACGTGCACGCATCTGGAATCCCGCGAGCACATCCATCAAATCAATATGCCGCCAATGAAAGCGACTGAGATAATTGTTGTAACGAAATTCACGATCCGAATCACCCAGTTCCCAGTAGCGCGGCGCCTGGACGCCGTGCCTTAGCGCCCGGTAATGCAGCACTGGCAGGTCAAAGCCGCCCCCGTTCCAGGAAACGAGATCGGGTGTGTAGCGATTGATGCCGTCGAAGAAGCGCTGTACCAGTTCCGCCTCATCTGCATCTTCGTCGCCAAGACTCCAGACCCTGAATGTATCCGCCTGCCGCAAGGCAACAGATATCGCAACAATACGATGTTGGTGTAACGGCAGAAAATCACTACCACTCTTTTGTTGCTGTTGAAAAAACATGGCCGATCCCACTGCCTCGTCGTCCAGCCCCTCGAGATCGTACATGCGCCGGCCAAACTCGACGTCGGGCACTGTTTCAATGTCAAACGAAAAACAATTCATAGTACCGGCTCCGCGGTCTCAACAACTGCAAATGCGATGATCAATCCGGCATCGTCCGTCAGGCTGACATGCCCGGCACCAATGCCGAGGCGCTCACACACCGCGCGCCCGCGCTCCGACCAGATAATCAGCGGACGACCCCAGTCATTGTTGGTTATGCCGACATCACGCACCCAGATACCGTGACGAAAACCGGTCCCCATGGCCTTGACCGCTGCTTCTTTGCCGGCAAATCGCATCGCCAGGAATCTCACCGGCCATTTGCTTTGCCGAAACAGCGCCAGTTCTTCTTCCATGAGAATTCTTCGTACAAAGTGCTCACCAAATCGATCGTAACTCGCCTGAATTCTGGACAATTCGACAACGTCGGTACCCACGCCAAATATCATCCGCGGATCATCCGCTGCGTGCCTCGATCATCAGGCGCTTCATATCCGCAACTGCCGCAGCGAGTCCGTCAAAGATCGCCCTGGACACGATGGCGTGACCGATGTTCAGTTCAACTATCTCCGGTATTCGTGCAATGTCCGCGACATTTCCGTAATGCAGACCATGGCCCGCATTGATGATCAGCCCCAGCTCATTACCGTAGGCTGCTGCCGAAATAACACGTTCCAGTTCCCTGATCTGTGCTGCCCCCTCAGCGTCAGCGTAAGCGCCCGTGTGCAGTTCAACCACCGGCGCACCCGCGTTTTTTGCAGCATCCAGTTGTGCGGGATCGGGATCGATGAACAACGAGGTTCGAATTCCTGCATCGGCAAGGCGCACACAGGCGGCAGCAACTGCTTCCTGATTTCCCACCACATCCAGCCCGCCCTCAGTGGTTAACTCCTCCCGCTTTTCGGGCACCAGGCAGACATCTGACGGCTTGACGGCGACCGCAATACTCAACATCTCATCGGTCACCGCACATTCGAGGTTCATGTGCGTGTGCATCACCTCGATGATTGCGTCGAGGTCGCCGTCCTGAATATGTCGCCGATCTTCACGCAGATGCACTGTAATGCTGTCAGCGCCCGCCTTCTCCACCAGCGGTACCGCCTCTGCCGGACGGGGGTACTGGGTACCGCGCGCTTGCCGCAGCGTGGCGACGTGGTCGATGTTGACCCCGAGATAAAGCGGATTGGCTAGCATAGCCTGCTATTCTAGCTCGCGGAGCTACGTTGTCGATGTAATTCGAGCAGAACTTTACGACTCTTCAACTCCTTGCCCCCGAGATGAAAGCCAATCACTCCCCGCAGCAGGCGATTTGCAGCGGAAAGGATCGTGGGGTTGTCAAAATCACCGGCTGCTATTGCCGTCAGGGTTGCACCGGAGAAAACCAGTTGTCCTGTCGAGCGCTCAACCATGACAGGGCCCTGCTCGAATCGAAACTCATAGTTGCAATCCGCCTGCAAGGGCGTTTGTGAGTGCGCTTCGTGCTCAAGATTCAAGGCATACCCGAGCTGACTCAGTAGTTCGATCTCGAACTGCCGCACACACGGTGCGACATGGTCTGTCGCACACAGCGAATTGACAGTCTGTACGTAAAGCTCAAATATTTCGGGCTGTGGGTCATGGCGATGCAAAAAATGCAGCAGCAGCTCATTCACGTAGTAGCCTGCCATTAGTGCATCGCCATTGAGTTGCAGCGGTCCACCGCGTAATTCCGCACCGGTCAGCGTTCCAAGATCGGAGCGCTGCACCCAGGACAGGGATAGCGGCAGAAATGGCCGCAGGACGCCTCGCAGTCGCGACTTCTGTCCACGGCTACCCCGGGCAACCAGCGCGACTCTGCCGTGTTCGCAACTTATGACATCGAGGATCTGGCTGGTGTCGCGAAACGGACGATGATGCAAAATGAACGCGGCTTGTTGATCGATACGCATGCGCGCTTACTCGAACCCGAGGCGGAGCAGGTCCTGTTCGCTGTCTGACCAGTTGTCCTTAACCTTAACCCATAACTCCAGGTGTACTCGGCAATCAAGCTGCGCCATCAGATCGCGACGCGCCGACTGGCCGACGCGCTTCAATACCTGCCCGCCTTTGCCAACAACAATGCCTTTTTGGCTGTCTTTATCAACCAGGATCACGGCATTGATTGTAAGCCGGTCGTTATCCGACACATATCGCTCAATCTGCACGGTAAGTCCATAAGGCACTTCCTGGTGCAGCATTTCTGTTAACTTCTCGCGGATTACCTCGGCCGCAACGAATTCTTTGCTGCGATCTGTCTGCATATCTTCTGGAAATAGTGGGGGCGATTCCGGCAGGTAATTCGGGATTGCCTCCAGGAGTGCGTCGAGATTGTCTTTCTTAAGTGCGGATATCGGGTAGATATCCGCAAACTCATAGCGTGCGGACATTGTGCTGAGCTCAGCCAACAGGCGCTCTTTTGGCTGGACGCGGTCAACCTTGTTGAGCAACGCAATTACGGGTGCCTGCACGGACTCGAGCCGCTGCAGAACATCGCTGTCTTCATCGGTCCAGCGGGTTGCTTCGGTGACAAACAAAACCAGGTCCGCATCTGCCAGCGCGTTTGCGGCAGTGCGGTTCATCAGGCGATTCATAGCGCGCTTCGCCTTGCGATGAATGCCCGGAGTGTCCACAAAAACAATCTGTGTATCTCCGGCCGAGTGGACTGCCAAAATTCTGTGTCGTGTAGTTTGTGGCTTGTTCGTTACGATGCTGATCTTCTGGCCCATAATGGCATTGATCAGCGTTGATTTGCCGACATTCGGTCGCCCTACTACCGCGACAAATCCACATCGTGTTGCCATTCGGTCTACAGTTCCTCGCCTAATATGGTTAGCATCTTATGTGCCGCGTCCTGTTCGGCCTTGCGCCGCGATGTGCCGCTGCCGACAGAGACTTGTTCGCCGTCGCCAGTGCTGCAGCGAACCTCGAATTGCTGATTGTGCGATTTCCCGGTCACCTGCAGCAACGTATACACGGGTAGCTTCATGCTGCGGGCCTGCAACCACTCCTGCAAGCGAGTTTTGGGATCGCGCAGATCGTCCATAGAGGGGAAGTTAACCAGTCGATCGCCAAACGCACGTTTGATAACGCCCTCTGCGGCAGCGTAACCCGAATCAAGATAGACCGCACCGAAAATCGCTTCCAGCGTGTCTGCGAGAATGGAGTTTCTGCGGTGCCCGCCAGACTTGCGCTCGCCCCCGCCAAGAATCAGGTAGTCGCCGAGACCAATTTGCTTTGCCACGCTTGCTAATGACGATTTCTTCACCAGCGACGCCCGCAGTCTGCTCAAATCACCTTCCGGTGCATTTGGAAATGCCCGATAAATCTCCTCGGAGATGAAAAAATCGAGAATGGCGTCGCCGAGAAATTCCAACCGTTCATTGTTAGGTCCGCTGGCACTGCGATGCGTCAGCGCTTGTTCCAGCAGATCAGCATTATTGAATTCGTAGCCCAGCGAGCCTGCCAGCCAGGTCGATTCTTTCGCCGTCACGAAGTTCAGCGGCGCACGAGAGCCGTCTTATCGAAATGTACTGTGAAAGAGATATTGCTGATGAAAGGTGTGGTGTGGTCATAAACCGCTGATACCTCCAGCCCACCATCCACACGAGTGACCTTGACATCGCGGTAGGTAATTTCGCTAACGCTTTCAACGTCAAACCGGTTTGAAATCGAACGCCGCACCATCGCGCCATTGGCATTCTGGCCGTCGAATTCGGCGACGACGCCGTCAACAACACCGGCCACTTTCATGTAATTCAGGTACACCGGAGTCAACCGAATAGCGGCAAACGCAAACAGCCCGACAAAGCAAACCAGGAAAATCAGCCCCAGAGTTGTCATACCAGCCTGGCGCCGCGCTGTGCGCTGCAGCAAGCTGGTGTTCAATTGATCGGATCTTCGCATATGACAGTACCGCGAATTCGCGGTCTCCCCGGCTAATTAGGTCAGATTTAACGTAATTTTAAAGGCCTTTTCAGTGACTTGCACCACATTATTGGATCTTGTCACCGATTCGCTCCCACCGTGGCCAGGACAGTCCGTCCATGTGCATCCAGATTCTGACGGCCTCGCCGACGAGGTGGGTTTCCGGAATCGACTGGATATACCGGCTGTCCCGACTATTGTCACGATTATCGCCCATGACGAAGTAATGGCCCTCCGGTACCGAAAACTCGCCGTCACTGTCTACATTGCGGTCTTTGGTGATCAGAATCTCGTGGCGCCGATCGCCCAGTAACTCGACGAAACGCGGATCGGCGCGACTGCCATGCGGGTGCGGTTCCAATTCGACCAGTTCGCCATTGATTGTCAGTCGATGCCGACGATAACTGATCAGATCGCCCGGTAATCCAACGACGCGTTTAATGTAGTTAATACTGGGGTCCGACGGCAGACGAAACACGATCACGTCACCACGTTCCGGACTCCCGGTATCGATGATCTTCGATTCGGTAACCGGCAATCGCAATCCATACGCGTACTTCTTGACGAATATGAAATCACCTTGCAGCAGCGTCGGCATCATTGAGCCGGAGGGAATGCGGAACGGTTCGAACACGAAAGAACGAATCACCAATACAAACAACAATACCGGAAAAAACGAGCGCGAATATTCGACCAGCGTGAGCAAGCCGATCGATGCACCACGCTTTTTGCTGGTGCGCCAAAAAAGTTTATCCAGTGCGACAACAGCGCCCGTTAAGAGCGTCAATAATGTAAGGATCAGTGCCAGATTAATACTCAAAACCCAGTTCTCACTTGTCTGTTCTCAGAACCGCAAGAAATGCCTCCTGCGGAATATCGACCGATCCTACCTGTTTCATCCTGCGCTTGCCGGCCTTTTGTTTTTCGAGCAACTTGCGTTTGCGCGACACATCGCCGCCGTAGCATTTTGCGGTGACATTTTTTCGCAATGCCTTCACGGAACTACGCGCAATAATCTGGCTACCGATGGCCGCCTGGATCGCTATTTCGAACATCTGTCGCGGGATCAACTCGCGCATCCGTTCTACAAGCTCCCTGCCCCTGCGCTGTGCCTGATCACGATGGACGATGATTGACAACGCATCTACTCGCTCCTTGTTGATCAGCACATCCAGGCGAACCAGGTTGGCGGCTTCAAAGCGTTCGAAATGATAATCGAAAGAGGCAAAACCGCGACTGACTGACTTCAGCCGGTCAAAGAAATCCAGCACCACCTCGGCCAGTGGCATCTCGTATTCCAGGGACACCTGGCTGCCAAGGTAGCGCATCTGTTTCTGTGAACCGCGTTTTTCAACACACAGTTTGATTACGTTACCGACATACTTTTCCGGTACGAGAATATTGGCCGTGATGATGGGTTCGCGCAGTTCATCTATTTCATTGACGGGCGGTAGCTTGGAGGGATTATCGACATGCAGCACGTCACCGTTCGTATCGATAACTTCAAAGACAACGGTTGGCGCGGTCGTGATCAACTCGAGGTCGTATTCGCGCTCGAGGCGTTCCTGGACGATTTCCATGTGCAGCATTCCAAGAAACCCACAACGAAACCCAAAGCCGAGCGCGACTGACGTTTCCGGCTCGAAGTGCAGCGCGGCATCGTTCAACCGCAGTTTTTGCAGCGCCTCGCGAAAATTTTCGTAGTCATCAGACGAGATCGGAAACAGACCCGCGAATACCCGCGGCTGCACCTGCTTGAATCCAGGCAGTGGCTCTGCGCACGGCTCATGTGTCAGCGTCAGCGTATCTCCGACCGGCGCACCGTAAATGTCCTTGATCCCGGCAATGACGTACCCGACCGTACCGGTATCGAGCAAATCCCTGTCCACCATCTTTGGCTCGAACACGCCCACTCTGTCTGCCTGGTGCGAGGTGCCGGTCGACATGACCGTGATTTTGCTGCGTTTCGGCAACTTGCCATTGACTACACGCACCAGGGACACGACCCCGACATAATTGTCAAACCAGGAGTCGATTATCAGCGCCTGCAGAGGACCGTCCGGATTACCCTCGGGCGGCGGTATTCTTGCGACAATCGCCTCGAGCAACTCGGGCACGCCGAGCCCGGTCTTGGCGCTGACACTGACCGCGTCCGACGCGTCAATGCCGATTATGTCTTCGATCTCGGCGATGACCCGCTCCGGCTCGGCTGCTGGCAGATCGATCTTGTTCAGCACCGGCAATACCTCGAGCCCCTGATCGATAGCCGTCGTGCAATTCGCGACGCTTTGAGCCTCCACGCCCTGCGCCGCGTCGACCACCAGCAGCGCTCCCTCACAGGCGGCCAGCGAGCGTGACACTTCGTAGGAAAAATCCACATGCCCGGGTGTGTCAATAAAATTGAGCTGATAGGTAGTGCCGTCGCCAGAGGTGTAGTCAAGTGACACGCTAGCCGCTTTGATCGTAATGCCCCGCTCACGCTCCAGATCCATGGAGTCCAGAACCTGCTCCGCCATTTCGCGATTACTGAGCCCATCGCACAGCTGGATGAACCGGTCTGCAAGCGTGGACTTGCCGTGGTCGATGTGGGCGATAATTGAGAAATTACGAATGTTTTTCATTGGGTGTCACTGCTCAGTATCCTCGCGAGCGCGTCGCGGTCGAGATGATACTGACAGATGACGTCGCCGTCATATTTAACGACCGGAACCCGGGTATCGAACTTTGCCCGCCATTCCTCACGCGTATCAATATCGAGAACCTCGACTTCGAGGCGACCCTGGTTCATGTCGAGCAGTTCCTCGATGAGGACTTCACACAAATGACAGCCGCGTCGGCTGAAAACCTGAATAGCTGCCACTCTAGAGCCTTTCTTCAACCTGCGGCACGAAGTCTTGCAGACAGCTACTTTGACCAAGTCTTTGGCGACCCAGGACCACACCGACGACGGCGCCGGTTATCGCCGCCACAACAGCAGCCAGGTCGCTGAGCCCCAGCCAGTACGCCAGCGCTGCCCCAAGCAGAATTCCCACCAATGGCAAGCCATAGACGATGAGCGCCGCTGACAGCAAGTTGGCTGGAGACAGCTGCAACCGAACAGTGTCACCGACGGACAGAGACAGTTGGTATCCCGCC
>Ga0102946_1000404_pt1 | contig 15159 bp, 14 predicted proteins | sample SalPon2A_A_D1_MG_FD_78209 | JGI IMG/M metagenome (GOLD analysis project Ga0102946, IMG submission 78209) | Soil microbial communities from South San Francisco under conditions of wetland restoration - Salt Pond MetaG R2A_A_D1_MG | ecosystem: Environmental > Terrestrial > Soil > Wetlands | place... | reverse complement strand
CTGAAGAGCGTTTTGTCGGATACTGCTGGGCCAAACTGGCAGAGCTGCATGCCCATCGCGGCGAGCTGGAGCCGGCCCTGGCTGCTGGACTCGCGGCCATTGATGAAGGGATAACCGACCCCGGTCTGATCATGCTCTGCTCGCAACTTCTGGAACGTGTAGAACGCTACGATGAAGCGGAAGCCCTGCTGATGAGAATGCCCGGCGGTGGCTGCGGCGGCGGAGCCCACCCGATGCTCGCGGAGTACTGGCTACGCCGCGGCAAGAATCTGAACAAGGCACTTGAATCATTCAAGGGTGCCATGCGCCAGGAGACCGACAACCCCCGCTGGTTGCTGCGCATCGCCCAGGTATATATGGCCAAGGGATGGAAGAAGGAAGCCTCCGAGCAAATTGAGCGGTTGATGAAGCAGGAGGGACTACCTGACCAGATTCGCGACGAAGTAAGATCCGTGGCGGACCAACTGCAACAAAGCTGAAGAGAAACTCTATATATGGAGATGCCGGCGCCGTATCTTCGAAAAGATCCTGCCACCTGATAAGCAGAAGATTGATGCTATCGCGATCGACCTGATGGGGACCGGTGTGGAACCTGCTCCCGGCTGTAGTTGTCGTGATCGAGGTGCTCTGGACATTTGGCATCGCCTGAGAGACAAACCCTCCAAGAAAAGGGCACTATCGGTTCTCGGGCGATTGCTTTACTTCACTTGGCGGCGCCAGTGGAAGGGTGACGATAAATCTGGCCCCCTTCTCAACATTGAGCACTTTGATCTCACCATAATGATGAGCAATAATCCGGTGGGAGATTGACAGGCCCAGCCCCGTTCCCTTGGCGAATGTTGAGAAAAAAGGGTTGAACATGTTGCGCATGACTTCCGGACGGATTCCCCCGCCAGTGTCTTCCACTTCGATCACCACAGCTTCTTCGCCACGAAGAAAACCTGTTCTGACCCTGATTGTGATCACGCCTCCCTTACCGATGACCTGGCGGGCATTGATGAGCAGGTTGTGAAAGACCTGCCGCAGTTGACGATAGTCGCCGACCAACTGGGGCAAGTTGATCGGCACATCGTAGTCGATTGTGATGTCCTGTTTTCGGCAATTTTCGATATCCAGGTCCATGACTTCGTTCAGGACATCGACGATATTGCAGTCATCAAGACAAACCAGCTGTTTCTTGCTGAAAGACAAAATATTGTCCAGCATTTCCTCCATGCGCCTGACTTCGCGGGCGATAATGCCGGCATATTCATTGGCTTTCTGATCTTTGAGGTCCTGGCGGTTCAGGCGTTGGGCAAACCCGCCAATCGAAACCAGGGGATTCCGCAACTCATGGGCTACCTGGGCGGCCACTTCCCCAAGGACGGCCATCTTTTCACCATGGATCAACTGTTCCTGAATATCCTGAAGGTTGTGATGAGCCGCCTCCAGTCGCTTTATCAGACTGGCATTGTCGAGTGCCGAGCCTGCCTGGTTGGCAAACAGCTCCAGAAAACGCCTGCGCTGAGGAGTAATCTCGATCTTGCTTAAAGGATTGTCAACGAGCAGGACGCCCATGATCTGGTCCCGGCCCAGCAAAGGGGCGCAAGCGTAAGGTCCGAGCTCCAATTCCCGGAACAGGTGTCTGCCACCATCCGGTTCTTTTTCAGGAACAGGGACCAGGACAACCTGTCTTTCCATGAACGCTCTCGCCAGGGCGTTATCCCGTGCGTTCAGGGGCAGCCTCTGTTTGATAACCTTCTGGTTGTAAGGTGTTTGCCGCTGTGCCTCACGGGCTTCTTCATCAAGGTCCGGAGCCCCCCGTTGCAGTCTTTGCTCTGAGGTTGAAAGCACCAGAGACGCCACGTCTTGAGGCACTCCCAACATCCCCTGCAGCATCCCGGTGCGCCGGTTGACGGTAAACAGCGTGGCCCTCTCGAAACAACCTGCTTCGACACTGGTTGCCGCAGAGAGGGTCAGGTGAGATAGCTCATCCAGGTTGAGTGTACTGTGCATCATGCGTGACATCCGGTACAGGATCGATGTCTCACGACTGGCCACTTCCTGCCGTTCTTCAGCTTCCAGCCTCCTGCCTAATTCTTTGTTCAATTCTGTATAGGATTGGCTCATCTCCCGGAACAGCGTCGTAAAGGGAGAGCGAAGAGTGCCTTCGACCAGGGCTATATAGGCCAAAACGACACTGCCCAACTTGAAATAGTGTCCGAGGAAATTGAAGAACCCGTAAATATCCGTGTAAAGGGTAAACATCAACTCGGAGACAGCACTCATTGCAATTGAGAGCAACAGCAGCGTCGTAAGCTGTTGATTGAGGTATTTTTTCTTCTGGTACAGAAGGCTGGCGGCAAGTGCGAGCAGACAGATTATGGCGTACTCGGAAGACATCTTGAATGGAGTCAATCCGACACCTTCGACATAGCAGGCGGGAAAAATCTTGAACGGCCAGACCAGAGCTACGAGAAACCCGGCAGCAAGCGAGAATGACAGTAGCCACACTTTCGTCGAGCAGATTTCCTCTCGGCCGAGGCTGACTATTGCACAGAAGAATGCACTGGTCCCGATCATCCTGGCAATCACCCATAATTGCGTGGCAGTATCAGCCCCGGCCTCGGGGAGAATCTGCACTCCCTTGTAAGAGAAGGTGTGCAGCAGATCGACCATGCCGGTCAAAAGAAAGCCGACCGCAAGGATCAGGAAAAACTGGGTGTGCACCAGGCGTCTGGTATTCCAGCCAATCAGAAAAATGGAGGTCAGCAGGACAATACTGAAAACTTCTATCAGGGTGTGGACCAGCAGGTAATTGTTACGTCCCAGGAAGAACAGGAAAAGGCCGGCGAGCAGAAAAACTGCCAGTCCGGCCTTGAAAGATAAACGCGTAAAGATGATTGACAGGTCAGTGTCGGATAATTGCGGCACCGCTGTCGGCTTACGGCTAAAAGGATCAGATTGTTCGCCCGGCATGACCACCTCCCGCCTGCCGGCAAAGACCGAAACGAATCAGCCGATCTTTTCCTGACGCTCCTGTTCAGTCTTGCATTCGATGCACAAGGTAGTAACCGGACGGGCTTTGAGCCGCGCTTCGCCGATCTGGTCACCACAATCTTCACATTCGCCGAATTCACCGGAATCAATACGGTCAAGCGCTTCGCGGATCTTGCCGATCAACCTTCGTTCGCGATCACGGATACGCAATTCAAAGTTGCGGTCGGACTCCAACGAGGCCCGATCGGTGGGATCGGGGAAGTTGGTCTTTTCATCTGTCATTTCGGAGACCGTTTTGCCTGCTTCACGGAGCAACTGGTCCATCTGCTCCTGCAGCAGCTGACGAAACTCCTCCAACTTGGCTTTGTTCATTGGAAAGCTCCTCATACTAGAACGGGCACAAATTAAATGAAATTGACCTTCAAGTCAACCTAAATACCCGATCTCTGCGTTCACGCCCTAAACTGGGCCAGCAGGACATAGGCCAGAGCGATAACAGCGAACCATGCGGTGAAGACATCCGCCTGCCTGAGCGGAGGCTGTTTCGCGAGTTGATCAGTCTCATCAGTGACCGTCCCATCCGGGACCGACTCGATCAAACAGTTCAGCATGGCCGGAAAATTCCCGTAGGAGTTGGAGATAATCAGGAAGTCATCATTGCCGGCAACCAGGGTCATAAAAATCCGGTTACGCACCCGGACCGTCTCCAGGCTTGTGACGTCGGCAAAACGAATCCGGCGCTGTCGAAAAGGACGGTAAGCCGTGATTTCTTGCGTATCGATAACCAGACGGCGGAATGCGCTTTCGACAAAGAGAACAGCCATAGGCATGAGCAGGCAGGCAAGGATAATGATCTTGGCGAGCGGCTGTTCCTGCAGGAGACAGACAACCAGCAGGGCAACCGTCAAGACAATCAGCAGGCCCATCGGCACGATAAAGGCACGCCGGATAAAGAATGTCCGATGCTGTTCCACTAAGCCGGCTCCTCTGAGTTGATGAAATGTCCACTGCGACCGCCCTGCTTTTCCACCAGGCGTACATGGCCGATCAACATGGTTTTGTCCACGGCCTTGCACATATCGTAAATCGTCAGGGCAGCCACAGAGACAGCCGTCAACGCCTCCATTTCGACTCCTGTCCGGCCGTTGACTTTGACGATTGCCTCGATCTTCACCAGGGACTTATCAGTATCAGGGGAAAAATCAACCTCGACACTGTTGATCATCAGGGGATGGCACAGGGGGATCAAGTCGGGGGTCTTTTTTGCCGCCATGATGCCGGCCAGTCGGGCGACATCAAACACATCACCTTTTTCAATCCTCTTATCGAGGATGCGGTTGAGTGTCTCCGGCTGCATCTGTATCTCGCCTCGCGCCAGGGCAAACCTGCGGGTGCTTTCCTTGTCACCGACATCAACCATGATTGCCTTGCCTTCATGGTTGAAATGGGTCAATTTATCCGACATTTTGCATTCCGTTCTAAGATCGGGTTAGGGGCAATGGGAAAGAGGTAAAGAGGAAAGAAAGTTGCTGTCCCCTATCCCCTTGCCTCTTTCCTCTTACCTGAATAAATCTTCCAAGGCCTCTGCCGCACTGCGTACACCGATCAGCTTGATGCCCTTCTGTTGATCAAGGTTTTTCAGGTTGCCGGCAGGCAAGAGACAGCGGTTGAACCCGAGTCTGGCAGCCTCCTTGACGCGCAGCTCCGGATGTGAAACAGCCCGCACTTCGCCGGCCAGGCCTATCTCGCCGAAGAGTACGGTACGCTCATGGATCGGCCGGTTGAGATGGCTTGAGGCCAGTGCGGCAACAATACCAAGATCGATCGCCGGTTCGGCCAGGCGGACTCCGCCGGCAACGTTGACAAAGATGTCCTGAGTCAGCATGGCATAACCGACTTTCTTCTCCAGCACGGCAACCAGCAGGGCGATCCGGTTGGAGTCGATCCCCATTGCCTTGCGCTGCGGATTCCCGTATGCAGCGCCTGAAACCAGCGCCTGTATTTCCACCAGGATTGGCCGGGTCCCCTCAATGGCCGGCACGACGACGCTGCCGGCAGCCTCCTCGGGACGTTCCGCCAGAAATAGCTCCGAGGGGTTAGGCACTTCGTTCAGGCCGACATCCTTCATCTCGAAGACACCAATTTCATTGGTTGAACCAAAACGGTTCTTGACCGCCCTGAGGATCCTGTAAGGATGTCCGGCATCACCCTCAAAGTAGAGGACCGTATCCACCATATGCTCGAGCATGCGTGGCCCGGCGATCGACCCGTCCTTGGTAACATGGCCAACGATAAAGGTCGGGATGCCTTCTCCCTTGGCCAAGTGCATGAGCCGCCCGGCGCATTCACGTACCTGACTGACACTCCCGGGAGCCGACTCGAGCGCCGCGGTGAAAACCGTCTGGATCGAATCGACGACCAAAAAAGCCGGCTTCAGCTCCCGGACTCGTTCTAGAATGCCCTCCAGGGAGGTCTCTGCCAGTAGGTAGAGGTCTTCGGCCATAACATCGAGACGGCCGGCACGCAGTTTGACCTGACGGGTCGACTCTTCTGCGGTTACATAGAGAACCGTTCCGCAACGGGTCCAGCTTCCGGCAGCCTGCAACAACAGGGTCGACTTGCCGATTCCCGGGTCACCACCGATCAGGCTGAAGGAGCCGGGGACCACACCGCCGCCGAGGACCCGGTCGAATTCGGCGATGCCACAATGCATGCGGTCCTCGTCTGTGGCCGAAACCTCCGCCAGCCGGACAGGAGCACTCTCGGAGCGCAAGGGAACCGTACGACCACCTTTTTTGGCCACGGTTACGGTTTCTTCCACCAGGGTATTCCACTGGCCGCAATCGGGGCATTTGCCCAGCCACTTGGGGCTCTGCATCCCGCACTGCTGGCAACTGTAGATGGTCTTCTGTTTCAAATTTAACCTCTGCGGCTAGATGAGCAAATCATTCTAGGCTGACCGGTCCTGACTGTCAACGACCGTCACCATTAACTTGCAACACAAGCTCGGAACGACCTACAATGTAAAGTTGAAAGACGGAGACACCAATTGAACCATTTCTCACTGAACTACGGCTCGACAGTCATGTCAGCGGACCTTGTGGCAAGAGCCCTGTCGACATCAACCGTGCCGGACCTCCCCGACCCCGTAGAAGAGGTCCGCAGAGCGCTGGCGAACCCGATCGGCACATCCCCGCTGGGCAAGGTAGTCGTTCCCGGAGAACGGGTTGTGATTGTCACCTCCGACATCACCCGTTATACAGGCAGCGAAATCTACCTGCCGATCCTGGTTGAAGAATTGAATCAACATGGTATCCCGGATGACGATATCGAGCTAATCATCGCACTGGGAATACACCGCAAACAAACACAGGCAGAACACCGAAAAATCCTTGGTCCACTTTATGGCCGCGTCAAAGTATATGACCATGAATGCGACGACCGGGAAGAGCTGGTGGACCTGGGTATGACTTCTTCCGGACTGCCGGTCCAGATCAACCGACGTGTCGTCGAGGCCGACCGGGTGATTGTCACCGGCACCATAGGCCTGCATTACTTTGCCGGTTTCGGCGGCGGGCGCAAAAGCCTTGTCCCGGGCGTTGCCAGCCGGGAAACCTGCATGGCCACCCACTTTTCCATATTCAACCCGCCGGAGCAGGGAGGCCGCAATCCACAGGCCTGCACAGCCAACCTCGACGGTAACCCGGTCCATCGGGCGATCCTCGAGGCGGCACAGATGGTCAAACCGGACTTTATCCTGAATACGGTCCTCACTGCAGACAAGCAGGTCACTCGGGTCTTTTGCGGTGAACTGGAGCAGGCGCACCTGGCCGGCTGCAGACTGGCAAAAGAGTTGTATACATCTGACCTGGACCATCCTGTTGACATGGCGATCGTCTCCTGCGGCGGGCATCCCAAAGACATCAACTTTATCCAGGCACACAAGGCCCTCGATTACGGAGTAAACGCCGTTAAACAGGGTGGAACGGTGATTCTGCTTGCCGCCTGTCCGGACGGCTTCGGCAACCCCACATTCTTCAACTGGTTCAACTACGAAGATATGGATATCTTTGAGAAGGCTTTGCGCAGCCGTTACGAGATCAACGGCCAGACCGCCTGGTCGACCCTGTGCAAGGCGCGGGCCTGGCGTGTCATCCTGGTCAGCGAGTTTACCCGCAAACAAACCGAGAAAATGGGGATGAATAAAGCTGCAACTCTTGACGCTGCCCTGCAGATGGCTTACAAACAGCTGCCGGATAATCCGGAGATCGTGGTCATCCCGGATGGCGGAACTATTTTACCTGTAATAACCCCGAAGCGCGGAGCGTGAGCAGAGAATAAGTCTGTGCACACTTCGCACCTCGCACTTCATTCTGATTCACAGAGGAATCAATGTTACCAGACAGCACCATCAGGGCCCTAGAAGAGATAGTCGGCAAGGACAACGTCTTCACCAGCATGGCCGATCGCATCTGCTACTCCTACGATGCCACCCAGCAGAGTTTTCTGCCCGCTGTGGTGGTGCATCCCGGTTCAACTGACGAAATCAGCCGCATCATGAAGTTGGCCAACCGCGAGCTTATCCCGGTCTTCCCCCGAGGAGCCGGTAGCGGCTTTACCGGCGGCAGCCTGCCGACTCGCGGTGGCATTGTCCTGTGCACCGAGCGAATGGACCGCATCATCCTTATCGACGAAGAGAATCTGGTCGCCACCGTTGAGCCCGGAGTGGTCACCGAACAGTTTCAGAAGGAAGTCGAGAAACGCGGCCTCTTCTACCCCCCCGACCCGGCCTCGCTCAAATTCTCCACCCTCGGCGGCAACGTTGCCGAGTGCGCCGGCGGCCCACGCTGCATCAAGTACGGAGTCACCAAGGATTTCATCATCGGTCTCGAAGTAGTCACTCCGATCGGTGATGTCATCACCACCGGCGGACCGACCATGAAGGGGGTGGTCGGCTATGACCTGACCAAACTGCTGTGCGGCTCAGAAGGGACGCTCGGCATTATCACCCGAATCGTCATCAAGCTGCTTCCCCTGCCGGAAGCGAAGAAGACCATGCTGGTCCTGTTCGATTCCATTGACGGTGCCGCGCAGGCGGTTTCTGCAATCATCCGCGGCAAGATCATCCCCGCCACTCTGGAGTTCATGGATGGCCGTACCCTCGACTGCGTGCGTCAGGCCACCAGCCTCGAGGTCCCCGAAGACGCACGGGCAGTCTTGATCATCGAGGTCGACGGCGACAGCGAATTCCTCGACAAACAGGCCGCACGGATTGCCGAGATTATCAAACCGCTGGGCGTCGTTGAGACCCGTATCGCTACGACTCCGGAAGAGAGCGAAGCGCTCTGGCAGATTCGCCGCTCGGTCTCGGCCAGCTTGCGCAAGGTCAACCCGGACAAGTACAATGAGGATATCTGCGTACCGCGCAGCAAGGTGCCGGATATGATTCGCAAGGTCGATGCCATATCCGAGAGGTATGCCATACCGATCGTCAACTTCGGACATGCCGGCGACGGCAACATCCATGTCAACATTATGGTTAACAAGAAGGTCGCCGGTGACACCCTCAAGGCTGAGGGGGCTATCCGTGACGTCTTCAAGGCCGCCCTCGAACTAGGCGGAACCATGAGCGGCGAGCACGGCATCGGCATTGCCAAGGCACCCTACATCCCGCTGGAGATTACCCCGGCGGCGGCAGACTACATGAAAGCGATCAAGAATGCTCTGGACCCGAACAACATTCTCAACCCCGGCAAGATATTTTTCGACGAGGAAGATTCTGTTCCCGAGTAGTTCAGCATCGTCCCCTCTTTACCTTTTTTTGCGCCTTGCGCCACGGAACATATGGCAAAACTGAAAGATCTCGAAGACTACCGCGAAGAGATTGAACATTGCGTGAAATGCGGTGCCTGCCGTGCCCATTGCCCGGTGTTTGTTGCCGACAAACGTGAAGGACGGGTTGCCCGGGGAAAAATTGCTCTGGCAAACTCGGTTCTGGAGGGTGAAGTCGGTTTCGAAAAGAAGGTCCTGGAAGACATGAGCCAGTGCCTGCTCTGCGGCAGCTGCTGCGCCGGCTGTCCCAATAAGGTCCACACCGAAGAGATCGTTGCCGCGACGCGACGGCGGATTGCCGAACAGCAGGGCCTTTCAACTTTCGGCAAAGGAATTGCGGCGGTGATGGGTCGGCCGAAGTTGATGAACCTGCTGGCCAAATCAGGCGGGACGCTGTCCGCGATACTGTTCAAGAAGCTCCCCGAAGACAGCGGCCTGCGCCTGCGCTTTCCGGCTCCCTACCTGGAAGCGGATCGCACCCTGCCGCCGATTACCACCAAACCTTTCCGTGAAAGGGTTCCGGAGATTGTCCCGGGTGAAGAAGGCCAACCCACCATTCTCTTCTTCACCGGCTGCGGCATCAACTACATGTATCCTGCGATTGGAGAAGCTTTTCTCAGAGTCCTGAAATTTCTCGGCGTGACGGTCATTATCCCCAAGGACCAGGTTTGCTGCGGTCTGCCTGCAGTCAGCGCCGGAGCGACCAGGACGATCGAAAAACTTGCCGAGCAGAATCTCGCTGCGCTCAGCCGCCACAAGGTTGATCACATTGTTACCGCCTGTGCTTCGTGCAATGCCGGGCTCGGCGACATCTATGCAGGGATGGGCGATGCGTTCACTGACCTGTCTGCAAAGACCGTCGACATTTTTGTGTTTCTCGCCAATCATGGTTTACCGGAAAAACTGGCAGCACTGCCGAAAGCCGACAAACGGATCAAAGTCACCTATCACGACCCCTGCCACCTGCGTAACCGCGGGATCACCAAAGAGCCGCGCCAGATCCTCAAGTCCCTGCCACAGGTGGAGTACGTCGAGATGCCCGATGCGCAGACCTGCTGCGGCCTCGGCGGAACCTACTCTGTCTACCATTACGAAACCAGCAAGAAGATCGGGGCCAGGAAGGCCGCCAACATCGCCGCGAGCGGAGCGGACGTGGTCGCAACCGACTGTCCGGGCTGCATCATGCAGCTGCAGGACAACATCAATCACGCCAAGGGCAAGCAACATCCGGTGCACATTCTGGAACTGCTGGTGGAGGCTCTGCCGGAAGAATTTTAATCGAGACATTTTTCGTTGCAGGTTTGCATGCGTTCAGCAACCTGCTAAACTGACAACGTTTATGGAAACAGCTCACTGATTATTCCTGCAAGGAGGAAACCATTATGCAAAAGCTGGTCGTACTGATTGTTGCAATTCTTTTTGTAAGTTCCACTGTTGTCCTGGCCGTTCCGGCAAAGAAAACCATCCAGTTCAACGAAAGTCCGATGGGCACCGTGACTTTCGACGGCACTATACACAAGGAAGCCGGCATCAAATGTAAGGAATGTCACAACAGCGGAATGTTCCCGAAGATGAAGCAGGGCACTGTCAAAATCACCATGGACGACATCTACGCCGGCAAACTTTGTGGCGTTTGTCACAATGGTGGGCGTGCTTTTGATGCCAAGAGCAACTGCGCCAGGTGTCATGTGAAGCAATAACCCCGGATTCCCCGTAACGCATGGACGCCCGCCGGCTTATCTGGCGGGCGTTTTTATGTATCGGGCAGTTCAAAACGCAGCCCCGACTCAAGCGGTCTGCCATCGATTACTGCAGGCGCAACCTCTGCGGCACCTTGCTGGATGTCAAAGAGCCCTCACCTGGGAAGAAATATCTTTCACGTCAATCAGGAATTTGATATTATTTGCGGCACGTAAAGGCAAAATCAGGGTAACCTGATGACGCAAAGCCACGGGTCCTTATGCAGGATAGCCGGGTTGCCAGAAGCCAACCAGGAGTTGACGACTAGCCACCCGGATAACATCGGGTGGCTTATTTTATTTTGTTTCAGATGACGGGGAAGCAGGAAAGGGACAAGATTAATGTTGACTTCAGGACAATCTGGAGCAGGTCGCCAGAAAAGCTCAATGGAGAGAATTAAATTTGAAACAACCGTCCAATATGAGCCATCACATGAAAGTAAACATTCTGACCTTTGTTGTGATTTGAGCGAGGGAGGGCTGTACATTAGAACAAAATATCCATTTGACACCGATGAAACCCTGACCCTGTTATTTTCAATACCAAAAATGGATCAGGAGGTTTCAATCTCGTGTAAGGCCAGGGTCGCATGGACAAATTTTGAAACAAATCGTTGTAAAACCGAGTACCCCTCAGGTGTGGGTGTGCAGTTCCTGGATCTTTCTAGCGAAGATTTGACTGCACTGTCCAAATTTGTTGACGCATATGATGAGAGCAAAAAAATGAATGTGGTTTGTGCCTGGTGTGGCAGCAGTTTAGGTATGCGCAGTGGACCGTTTGGCACGACAAGTCACGGTATCTGTAGTCAGTGCCGTGAAAAATTTGATTGATATTTTAGATCTTCACTTCAATTCCTGTAAGCTGCCGTCGACAAAACATAAAATGCCCAAGCTCCCGGATGGCCTGTTCTTATATTCATTCCGGCGCAATTGAATCTCTCGTCCCTGCCGTTCCAAGCGCATCGAGCAAGAAGGGATGTCCATAAAAAACTCTCTCCTTTTGACCTCAACTTAAGATTAATGTAGATTGGCGGATACTTTACTTAATGATGGCTTGTGGCGAGTTCTAGAGAATCGTGCCGACAATAGAGATCCTCCCCTGAATCAGTGAGTCGCTTTTTGTGTCCGCGCATATAATGCTTTATTGAATTCACCCTGAGGGTTTGATTCAATAGCGGAACATTCGACTCGTTAAGTTATTCGGCTATGGGAACCCTTCAATGACCAGAACAATATCAGACCCTCTGTATTCAAGCCCCAGCAGAGGTCAAGGAAGCAGCAAACGAGAATACTGCCAGCAACTTCAGTTGTGTGAGGCCTCTATAACCAGGCCAACGCCAGCAGAGGAAAAGGCGATTAAACCACAAATCTGGGCTGTCGGTGGAGGCAAAGGCGGGGTCGGCAAGTCAGCTCTCACTACCGGCATTGCCATGACTTTGGCCAGCCAGGGAAGACGCTGCATCATGATTGATGCAGATCTTGGCGGCGCCAATCTGCATACCTTCCTCGGCATGTCTTCCCCGAAACATACCATCAGCGACCTGTTCCGCGACCCCGTCAAAAACCTGCAGGACATTCTTCTGGCCACCCCCTTTGACAACCTCGGATTAATCAGCGGCGCTCGGGCGATGCTCAACGTGGCCAATCTGAAACACCTTCAGAAGGAGAAGTTGATCAGGCAGGTTTCTTCCCTGGAAGCAGATTATATCTTCATTGATCTGGGCGCCGGCAGTTCCTTTAACGTGCTCGACTTTTTCATTGCCGCTCATAATGGCCTGATGGTCGTCACGCCGACCCCGACCTCGATAGAGAACGCCTACCACTTCCTGAGAGCGGCATATTTTCGCAAATTACGCCATGTCATTCGAGATCTCAAGGTCGAGGATCTGGTGGATTCTTCCCTGGATGAAAAAGAGAGATTTGGCATCCGCTCACCGCGAGACCTTATGGCCGAACTCCGCCGCCGTGACCCGACAGTCGGAGAACTTATCGACCGGGCGATGATGTCGTTCAGTCCAGGCTTGATTGTAAACCAGGTGCAACGACATCAAGATCGCAATCTCGGCAGAGAGATTGCGCTGGCCTGTAAGGATTTTTTGGGGATCGATGTGGTGATGGCCGGTACTGTCCGAACCGACGAACAAGTGCTGATGGCTCTCAATTCGCGCCGGCCGGCTTTAACCATGTTTCCGCAAAGTCACTTTGCCGCCGACGTACGGCGGATAGTACAAAACTTGAACCTGGCAGCGGAGATCTGAGATGGGTGAAGACAGCCTGCAGGCAAGTTTTGATTTTTTCGGTCTGAGCCACGAGGCCAGTATGGACGAGGTGGATAAATCGTTTCGTGAGTTAAGCAATCTGTACAGTGAGGGATCTCTGGCAACCTACTCGTTGTTGGATGATGACGTCCGGCAGGAGAAACTTGAGTCACTGCGTAAAGCCTATGATCGGATTCTGCAATCGTATCCCAATGGACCAAATACCGAAGTGGATTCCGAAAGAGGAGAAGAGTCCTTAGACGCAGAGTCGCAAAGAGTTTGCATTGACGCCGATTTACAGCAGAGGCCAGGGTTGTTTCTTCAGCAGTCACGTAAGGCCCTTGGCTTGAGCTTGCAAGACGTTGCGACTCGGACCAAGGTCAGGTCATCTCTTCTGCAGGACATAGAAGAGCAGCGCCTTGATTTTCTTCCGGCCCCTGTTTATCTGCGTGGATTTTTGAGGGAATTTGCGCGAATGGTTAATGTGCCCGATGCCAAAGCACTCATTGATGCTTTTATGGCACTGCATGAAAGAGACAAATAGAGTTCTTTGATAACGCTTCACATCTAGCAGAACCATTATTCCCTCAACTGAACAACCCAATTGACCGATTCTGCGATAATACGCTTCCTGTTTCAGAATGTAATTTCGGATCACTTCTACGACGCGGACTTCTCCTGTGGCAGAACACCGGCAGGCAAATTACCATATCCCCTCCCCTGTATCTCTGCATAGCCAACAGCAAGAACTTGCCGGCGACAATTCTGCACCCAGGGTATATGATACTGCAGGCCCATATCGAATGGGTTAAACCTTGTCATTATGCTTTCCGAAAGTCTCCATATCCAGGAACGTTGAGCGATTCACAGGTGGGCGGTTTTTCGTTACAGCCGGAAGTCATCCTTTAAAGTTCCGAGGAATAATCCCGGAGTTTTCCATAACATAAAAAATCCTGTCTCGCCGTTGTTATACCCCAACAGTCTCAGTCTGCAAGCCATTTTGAGAAAATTGTGCGTGCTCACCTGCTAAAATGGGATTTGGCTGATGACCTTCGACATCGGAGTGGTTGAGAATTTCATGTCTTTTTTCCTTCGTACTGCCAAAAATGTGAGATAGCAATGGGAAAAACGCCCCAAGCCCAACACACCGAGACCACATCATCCGACCATATAAAAGTCCTTGACCTCTCCAGACGGGGCCATCAACTCCTTAAGGAAGAAAGCTACCTTGAAGCCTGTGCCCTGTTTGAGGAGGCACGTAATCTCGAGCCAACCAACCCATATATACTCATAGGCATTGGCAATGCCGAACGTGGGCTAAAAAACTTTTCACAGGCCGCCCGATGTTATCAAAGAGTTTTGGATCAGGATCCGGAGAATGTCTTTGCGCTGCGCGGCTTGGGGGACACTCGTCGCGACCAGGGCCTGCATGATGAAGCTCTGGTGCTGTGGAAATGTTACATCCAGTGCCGGCCGCGGGACATTTTCGTGCTTACCCGGATCGCAGATGGACACAAGAATATCGGCGAGCCGCAGTTGGCAGAAGAATACTACAAGAGGACTCTGCACATCAAAAAGGGAGACAGCCACGCTTTGATGGGACTGGCTGACCTGTACCATAAAACCGGACAAGAGGAGCTTGCCATCCAGCACTATCAACACGTTTTGGAGAAGAACCCTGAGATGATCAACATCCTGACTATTTTGGGCAACCTCCAAAGATGTCGTGGTGAGCAAGAAAAAGCCCGGGAATGCTTCGAAAAAGCACTCGATCTGGAAGACGACAACACTTTTGCCCTGTATGGACTAGGTCACTACTATCGCTGGCAACGAAACTATCCGATGGCCATTTCTCTATGGGAACAAGTTCTTGAGCAATCACAAGGGAGCGCCGACTTGTTCACTCGGCTGGGGGATGCCTACAGAAATATCGGGAACCTGGTTGCCGCTGAATCAAACTACCGGAAGGGCCTTGACAGTGGTTACGACAAATTCAGTCTTCTGGGCCTTGCCAAGGTGCATGCGATTCGCGGCGAAGTAAATGAGATGGTACGCTGCTATCGCAAACTTATGGCCAATGAGGAAAAGATTGGTTGGTTTTTTGGCGAAATCGCCTCGCAATTGCTCGAACACCGACAAAAGTCGGATGCGGAAAGCTTCTACCGGACTGCCTGTGAGCTGCAACAGGACAACCAGGATGTTTTTCAGGATGTTGCCAAGCAGGCAGAAGATCTCGGGCTGATATCATCCAGCGCCGGATCACGTCTCATCTCTTGAACACATTTTCCTCGTATTCTTTCCTTCAAGCTATCATTTCTGGAACAAAATGGGCGTAAAGACGGAATGTCTTT
>Ga0102946_1000402_pt1 | contig 15184 bp, 11 predicted proteins | sample SalPon2A_A_D1_MG_FD_78209 | JGI IMG/M metagenome (GOLD analysis project Ga0102946, IMG submission 78209) | Soil microbial communities from South San Francisco under conditions of wetland restoration - Salt Pond MetaG R2A_A_D1_MG | ecosystem: Environmental > Terrestrial > Soil > Wetlands | place... | reverse complement strand
GCCGTTTCGTGGGTCGGATACGATCTGGAACGCCCACTCGGCAACAAGGAAACCGGATCAAAAGCCGCAGCTCCGGCATGGGTAGCGTTCATGGAGCAGGCGACCGCAGAGATGCCGGTTGAGCAATTCCCGGTACCGGATACTATCGAATTCCGGCCGATCGATCCGCTTACCGGACTGCTGTCACCGGAGGACAGCCCGGATATCATCATCGAGGCCTTTGCGCCCAACACGGCTCCGGTACGTTATGCCATTGAAGAAAAGTCGCCGCAGGCGAAGGATTTTTTCAGGTTGGATATGGATGAGCTTTAGGGTACAGATGGATATAGTTCTGTTTTAGAAGGGCCCGGCTATTGTCGGGCCTTTCTTTATTTATTACATAAACACAAAACCTTTATCTGACAAAACCGGCAGTTCGCGTACTGCCAGACGCCTTACTTTTTGTCCATGCGGCGACAAAAAGTAAGCAAAAAACGCCTTTCTCCTTGCGGAGGGCATCTACTTTGCCGGATTTCTGAGAAATCCATTAATGACGGAGCTTAGTAAGTCGGCCCGTTGCAGGGGGCCTTCCTTGCAGTGTGACTTACAAGGGAAAAGCTAAACAACACATCAGTCGATGCAATTCTCCACAAATGGAGAGGCTCTCAAGAGCCTCGGATCCTGCGAGGGAAGTGTAGCCTCTTGGTCGATAAGAATAATCCTGATTGATGTTGCCGTCTTGACGAGCCAGACACGCTCAGCGCAGCGCCAGGGACTTTTGCATGCTTTTGCTGCCGGGCAAAAGTATGTCGTCTGGCGGGACGAGCCCCGCCGGTATTGTTGTTGGGTTTTGTTACCAGATGTTAAACAGGGAAAGAAACTACTTCTGCCGCCCAACCCCAACCTGCGGACAACGAACCACAACCGGACAATTCGAGCACCAGGCCGTCTGGGCCCGGCAGCACTGCCGGCCGTGAAAAATCAACACATGGGCCGCCTGGGTCCAGCGCTCAGCAGGAAGCAGAGCACAGAGGTCACGTTCTATTTTTTCAGCGTCTTTTGCTTGAGTCCAACCAAGCCGCCGGGCGATCCGCCCCACGTGGGTATCTACGACCATCCCAGGGACGCCAAATGCGTTGCCGAGGATCACATTGGCGGTCTTGCGCCCGACACCCGGCAAAGAGACCAACGCTGACATCTCATCCGGCACCTCGCTATCATGACAACGGACCAACTCCATCGCGCATCCGATCAGGTTTTTCGTCTTGTTTCGGAAAAACCCTGTCGATCGGATCAATTTTTCGACCTCTGCCGGATCGGCAGTCGCCATGTTGCGTGGGCCGGGATACCGCACAAACAATTCAGGCGTCACCTGGTTGACCCGCACATCCGTACACTGGGCAGAGAGGATCGTTGCAACCAGCAGCTGCCAGGGATTGTCGTGTACTAGCGCGCAGTGGGCTTGCGGATATGTTGTTTCAAGAAGATCGAGAATCTCCAGGGCATGAGCAGATGAAGGAGGGGTATTTTTCATCAACTGATCCGTTTTGCCTGTTTGTTCTTGAGTTATCAACCTTGTCCACAGACTTTTCCACATCTGCGCGCAACGCACACTCGCCGGCTATCCTGGAGCCGCTTCCATCCGACGGGCAGGCAAACGACCCAGCTTCACGGAACGCCTGGTGTCCGTAATCTGCACCGTCAGCGTTAACGGTAAGTGTAGGGACGCCTTCCGGGCCAGGAAGCTGCGGTTTATCGTAGCATCGAGAACTCTGACCGCACCACGCAGGTAGGCGCGATCGCGACCGAATACCGGGAATCGTGACGGGTAGGTGCCGCGCCAGAGGGGCCGACGAGTCCGGCGCAGGACCGAAGCCAACTCCAGGTTGCCCGCGCCCCATATATAATCGGCAAAATCTCCGATGATCAGGGCAGGACAGACCAGTGATGGGTTGCCAAGCAGTTCCGGTCCCAGCAATTTCGTCACCTGGTGGCTGCGGAAACGTGGGTAACTGTCGAGGCAGACATTGAGCAGATGCAGGCGCTTGCCACCGAGTTCGACGTCAGCGCGCAGGCACTGCCCACCGTGGTCGAGTTCAAAATTCTGTACGCCTTTAAGGGGGAAGTAGGAGAGGTAGGCCAGCGGGCCTCCGGTGGCACCGCGATAAGCATCCAGACCGCTACGTTCCTCCAGGTAGGGAAGGATGTCTGCGTGGTGTACGGCACCGAGCTCCTGTATCACGACGATATCGGGAGCAGCGTCGGCAATCACATTCAGGATACGATCCGGATTGACCCGATTGTCGCTGCCTCGGCAGTGCTGTATATTGTAGGTCATGATGCGGGCGGTGGTCATTCCTGCCTCGCTGCCAGGCCATCATTCGACGGCAACCAGCTACTCTTGGTTGATGCGATTGATACTGTGAATGACAACCGGTTCCACCGGGACATCACGAAAACGGCGGAAACTGTGCGTCTGAGTGCTGCCGATCTTGTCAACCACTTCCATTCCCTTAACGACCTTGCCGAATACCGCATAGCCGTAACCCTGCGGTGAGCTATTTTTGTGATCAAGGAAATCGTTGTCCTTGAGATTGATAAAGAACTGGCTGGTGGCACTATCGACCACCCCGGTGCGGGCCATGGCGATGGTACCGCGCAGGTTGCGCAGGCCGTTACCGGCCTCGTTCTTGATTGGTTCGCGGTTTTTTTTCGGTGCCATCTCGGTGGTAAAGTTACCCCCCTGGATCATGAAATCCTTGATGACCCGGTGAAAAATCGTATCCGTGTAATGCTGGGTGTCGACATAGGTCAGGAAATTGGTTACGGACTGTGGTGCCTTTTCATCGTTCAGTTCGACGGTGATGTCACCATAATTGGTTACGATGACGACATATTCATAGGCACAGGCCGAAGAGACCAGGCTTAAGCTCAAAAGAAGCAAGAGAGTTATCTTCTTCATCAACCGCAATCCTTTCATTCGTCTTCCGAAGTCAGCGCCCGTCGCATCAGGTCTATAACGGCACGCTCGGGATCTTTGTCCTCATAGAGGATCTGGTACATCTGTTCGGTAATCGGCATTTTCACGCCGAGCTTATTGGCCAACTGGAAGGCCGACAGGGTGGTCTTGACCCCCTCTGCCACCATATGCATCCGGTTAAGGATTTCATCCAGCTTTCGACCGCGTCCCAGCTCCATTCCAACCGTACGGTTACGGGAAAGGTCACCGGTACAGGTTAAAATCAGGTCGCCCATCCCCGCCAGTCCGGCAAAGGTAGATTCCTCGGCACCCTTGGCCATGCCTAGTCGGGCAATTTCCACCAACCCCCTGGTAATCAATGCTGCCCTGGCATTGTGGTTGAATCCGAGTCCGTCGCCAACGCCGGCGGCCAAGGCAATCACGTTTTTCAGGGCACCGCCGATTTCAACTCCGACGACGTCCTGATTGGTATAGACGCGGAAGTAGTCGGTGCTGAAAATTTCCTGAGCCCGATGTGCCACATCCAGGTCGTCTGCGGCCAGCGCCACCGCTGTCGGTTGCTCTTCGGCGACCTCCTTGGCGAAGGACGGCCCCGACAGAAAAGCGCAGCGGTTTTTGATCTCGGCCCCCAAAACATCTTCGAACACTTCCGACATGATCTGCAGGGAATTGTTTTCTATCCCCTTGGCAGCTGAAACCAGCAGGCAGGTTTCATCCAGGTGCGGCTGCAACTGCTTCAAGACCTGTCGCATCACCTGGGACGGCGACACCAGGAGCAGCAACTGGCGACCGGCCACGGCATCAGAAAGCTCGCTGGTAAAAACCAGGTTCGGCGACAGGGGATATCCATCGAGGTAAAGATCGTTGATCCGGGTCTTTGCCATGCGCTCGGCGAGATCCGTTTCATACACCCAGAGGGTTACGGGAAAACCTTTTTTCGCCAGCAAATTGGCCAGCGTCGTCCCCCAACTCCCGGCTCCGATGACTCCTATTTTCATATGACCCGTCCTTAGATCGCCTTTTTTTTCTTTTCTATCCGCTCGCGTACCTGCCCGGTTTTCTTCTTCAGTATATCCTGTTTTGGATAAATTCCATCCAGTTCTTCCAGAATCTTAAGAGCTTCAAGCAACTCTCCCTGCTCCTCGAGTACCTTTGCCAGGCCGAAACGGGCTTCGATCGCATAGGGACTTTCGGGCCAGTCCTGAACAACCAGTCGGTAAGCCGCATCGGCATCAGGCAGCTTGCCTTCAAGAGCATATGTCATGGCGATGCGATACCGGATCTCGGCTGTCAGGTCGCTGGCAGGGTAGTTGTTCAAAAGGGTTTCGAATTCAATACGCGCCTGTTCAAAATTATTCAAACGGAAATAGCAGTCGGCAACCTCATACTGCAATTGGTCATTGTCGGGATCGGGCAGATCAAGGACCTTCTGATAGACAGAGATGGCTTGACCGCAGTCATCCAGACGGTACTTGAAAAGAGTCGCAACCTGCCGCCTGGCCATCTCTACCTGCGGAGCATCCGGGTAATCTCGCTCCAGCAACAGGTAGGTAAGGAGTGCATCAGAGTAGCGGAAAAGGTACAAATCCAGAATTTCAGCCTTCTGAAAGAGGGCCTCCGGGACTCGTCCGTGAGAAGGGTAATTGTCGTGCAAACGACTGAACAGTTCAACGGCCTCATCGTACCGGCCCGACTGCCGCAGAGCCATGCCTTTTTGGAATGTCTCTTCGAGCCTGGCCTGCAGCGTTGCGTGATACCAGTAAGCTCCTCCGGCAACAAAAACCGCCAGCGCCAGACCAAGAAAAACCCAGAGCCGCCAATTAGGCACCTTCCCCTGGCGCTGGAGCTCCTGCATCAGGAGCTGTTTCTTCAATTTCTGGATTTCCTTCGTCATCTTCCTTCTCTGCCAGCTTGGCCACAGCGACAATCCGCTCATCTGTTTCGAGGACCATCAGGCGTACACCCATGGTGTTCCGACCGATAATCGACAGGGCTTTGACCCGGGTACGCAGGACCTTTCCTCGGTCGGTTATGAACATCAGGTCGGACTCGTTGTCAACCAGTTTGACGTCGACGACCTGACCGTTACGGCCGCCGGTCTTGATCGTGATTATCCCTTTGCCACCACGACTCTGGACCCGGTATTCATTGAGGCTGGTGCGTTTTCCGTAGCCGGTTTCGGTCACAGAAACCAGGGTGGCCGCAGTTGCATCGGAAACGACCTCCATGCCGATAATCCGGTCACCATCCTCGAGCATCATCCCCCTGACCCCGCGGGTGGTACGACCCATAGGTCTGGCGTCGGACTCATTGAAACGGATCGATTTGCCGTTGCGGCTGGCCATCAGGATATCCATCGAGCCGTCAGTCAGGCGGGCCGCAATCAGGCTGTCATCTTCATCGATCGTCAAGGCGATAATTCCTCCTTGGCGCGGGTGCGAATAGGCCATCAGGTCGGTTTTTTTCACCGTCCCCTTGCGCGTTGCAGTGATAATGAACTTGCCCTCTTCGAACTCCTTCACCGGCAGAATGGTCATAACCTTCTCATCATCCTGCAGGTTGAGCAGGTTGACGATCGCCTTGCCGCGCGCTGCACGGCCACCCTGCGGTATCTCGTGGACCTTGAGCCAGTAGACCTTACCACGGTTAGTAAAGATCAGGATATAACTGTGGGTCGAGGCGATAAAGAGGTTTTCAACGAAATCCTCATCCTTCGGCCGCATTCCGGTTGCGCCCTTGCCGCCGCGCCGCTGCGCCCGATAGAGCGAGACCGCATTGCGCTTGATATAACCTGAGTGTGAAACCGTAACCACCATATCTTCCTCAACGATCAGGTCCTCGATCGAAAGGTCTGCTGTCATGGCGACGATCTCGGTGCGACGCTCGTCACCGAAACGTTCCTTGGTCTCGGTCAGCTCCCCTTTGATGATCGTCAAAATCTCGGCTTCGCTGCCCAGGATCTCCTTCAGGCGCTTGATCAGGGCGAGGATCTGATTATACTCCTCGATGATCTTGTCACGCTCAAGGCCGGTCAGGCGATGCAGACGCATTTCGAGAATCGCCTGAGCCTGAATGGCGCTAAGGTCGAAGCCGGCAATCAGCCTCTCTTTGGCTTCTGCGGGGTTAGCGCTGGTTTTGATCGTCTGGATGACCTCATCAAGGTTGTCGAGAGCGATCTTCAGACCTTCGAGTATGTGGGCGCGGGCTTCGGCTTTTTTCAGTTCGAACAGGGTCCGGCGGGTGATGATCTCCTTGCGGTGTTCAATGAAATTCGTGAGCACTTCACGCAGCGAGAGAATGCGAGGCTGTCCGGCAACGATCGCCAACATGATGATGCCGAATGACGATTGCATCGGTGTCATCTTGTAAAGCTGGTTGATAATAACCTGAGGGATGGTGTCCTTTTTCAGTTCGACCACAATCCGCATGCCTTCACGGTCCGATTCATCACGCAAATCAGAGATACCCTCGATCCTCTTCTCCTTGACCAGATCGGCGATTTTCTCGATCAGGCGAGCCTTGTTAACCTGAAAAGGGATCTCCGTGACTATTATACTCTCCCGCCCGGTTCGCTTGTTCTGTTCGACCAGGGCGCGGGCGCGCATCTGGATAATGCCGCGACCGGTGCGATATGCTTCCTTGATACCCTCCTGGCCAAGGATAAATCCTCCGGTCGGGAAGTCCGGCCCGGGAACGATACCGAGCAATGCCTCATCATCGAGTTTCGGGTTATCGATCAGCGCCACCAGGCTGTTGATCACTTCAACGAGGTTGTGCGGCGGGATCTTGGTCGCCATACCCACCGCAATCCCCTCGGAACCATTGACCAGCAGGTTGGGGTATTTGCACGGCAGGACCAGCGGCTCCTCAAGGGAGTCATCGTAGTTGGGTCCAAAATCGACGGTTTCCTTGTCGATGTCGTTGAGCAACTCATGGGCCAGGCGATCCATACGGACTTCTGTATAACGCATCGCTGCGGCCGAGTCGCCATCGATCGAACCGAAGTTGCCCTGGCCGTCGACCAGAGGATAACGCATGGAGAAGTCCTGAGCCATACGGACGATCGTATCGTAGACAGCTGAATCGCCGTGGGGATGGTATTTACCGATAACGTCGCCGACCACGCGGGCCGATTTCTTGTACGGCTTGTTGTAGTCGTTGCCAAGTTCGTTCATGGCAAACAGCACCCGGCGGTGGACCGGCTTGAGACCGTCACGTACGTCCGGCAGGGCACGGCCGACGATGACGCTCATCGCATAGTCCATGTAGGACTTGCGCATTTCGTCTTCGATATTGACTGTGATACGATTCTGTTCAGAGAGCATCTAGATTTTCCTCCGGAAAATCAGAGGTGCGAAGTGCGAAGCGCAAATTTTTCCGTCTCGCGCCTCTGCTTCCCGCCTCGGAATTAAACATCCAAATTCGATACGTTCAACGCGTTTTTTTCGATAAACTCGCGGCGCGGCTCGACCTGATCACCCATCAGCACGGTGAAGATCTGTTCCGCTTCCAGGGTATCCTCGACTTTGACCTGCAGCAGCACCCGCTTGTCCGGGTCCATGGTCGTCTCCCATAGCTGCCCCGGGTTCATCTCGCCAAGCCCTTTATAGCGCTGGATGTACTGGCCTTTTTTGGCGCGGTTTATAAAATAATCCAGCAAACCCTGACGCGAGGTCACTTCCTCGGCATCCTTGTCATCCTGGCTGACAAACGCGCTGTCATTCAGACAGATGTCTTCAACCTGTTTGTACGACTGGAGTAGCAGCTTGTATTCGTACATTGACAGGCTCTCGAGAACTTTCTGGTCGATGTAGGAACGCAGGTTGCCACGCTGGTATAGAATGCGCGGCGGATCGTTCTGCACCTGAAATTCGGCAGCCGGCTCGACTTGGCGTAATTTGAAAGCCAGCGGCTCGAGGTCGAGCATGTCGGCAAAACCATTCTGCAGTTTTCCCCGCACAAAGACCTCGAGAACTTCCGGGTTGACGCCTTTGAGTACCATCTTGTCAAAATGCTGGTTGAACTCGATGATATTGCGCAGGGTAGGAATGATCTGTTTGCCTCGCAACACCTTGCCGCTCTTCTCCAGATGCACGGTCATCCCCTCGACACCTTCATCGAGCAGATACTCCTGCAACGCAGCCTCATCCTTGAGGTAGAGTTCGCGTTTTCCCCGCTTGGCTTTGTAGAGCGGCGGTTGCGCAATATAGAGATGGCCTCGCTCGACCAGCTCCGGCATCTGTCGGAAAAAAAAGGTCAACAACAAGGTACGGATATGGGAGCCGTCGACATCGGCATCGGTCATGATTATAATGCGATGATAGCGCAGTTTGGTAATGTCGAAATCGTCCTTCCCGATACTGGTGCCCATAGCGGTAATCAGGGTCCGGATCTCGTTGGACGTAAGCATCTTGTCAAACCGGGCTTTTTCGACGTTGAGAATCTTGCCCTTGAGCGGCAGTATCGCCTGATAGCGCCGTTCGCGTCCCTGCTTGGCGCTGCCGCCCGCCGAGTCGCCCTCGACCAGGTAGAGTTCACACAGAGCCGGGTCCTTTTCCTGGCAATCTGCAAGTTTGCCCGGCAGGGCCAGTCCATCGAGAGCGCCTTTTCGACGCGTCAGGTCACGAGCCTTGCGAGCTGCTTCGCGGGCTCGCGCGGCATCAATCCCTTTTTCAAGTATCTTGCGGGCAATCGGCGGGTTCTCTTCGAGAAACTCTGCCAGCTTCTCGTTCATTATCGTTTCCACATACCCCTTGATCTCGGAATTGCCCAGCTTGGTCTTGGTCTGTCCTTCGAACTGCGGATCAGGAACCTTAACCGAAATCACCGCAGCCATTCCTTCACGCAGATCTTCACCGGAGATTGCTGTTTTCATGTTCTTCAGCAGGTTATTATTCGTGGCATAGGTGTTCATGGTGCGCGTCAGCGCCGCCTTGAAACCACTCAGATGGGTACCGCCCTCGTGGGTATTTATGTTGTTGGCAAAGGAAAAAATCTTCTCGTCGTAGGCATCGTTGTACTGCATGGCTATTTCGATTTCAACCCCTTCCTTGGCGCCGGTAAACAGGATAGGTTTAGGATGCACAGGGGTTTTGGCCCGGTTCAGGTATTCTACAAAAGAGACGATGCCGCCTTCGTAATGAAAGACGTGACTCTTATCGCTGCGTTCGTCAACGATCTCGATTTTAACGCCGGCATTGAGAAAAGCCAGTTCACGCAAACGGGTTGACAGGGTTTCAAAGGAAAAGTCTGTTGTCTCGAAGATCTCCGGATCTGGCCAGAAGATTATCCGGGTGCCGCGACGCTTGGTAATGCCATCTTGCTTGAGCTCACATATCGGCACACCGCGCTCGTAATTTTGGCGGTAAACTTTGCCGTCCCGGCGGATCTCAAGCTCCAGGCGACTCGACAGCGCGTTGACGACCGAGACACCGACGCCGTGCAAGCCACCCGAGACCTTGTAACTGTCGCTGTCAAACTTGCCGCCGGCGTGTAATACGGTCATGACGACTTCTGCGGCCGGTTTCTTCTGGGACTTATGCATATCGACCGGAATGCCGCGTCCGTTATCAGTCACAGTCACGGAATTGTCGATGTGAATGATGACCTTGACCTCGTTACAATGACCGGCGAGGGCCTCATCAATCGAGTTGTCAACCACCTCGTATACCAGGTGATGCAATCCCTGAATCGCAGTTGAGCCGATGTACATGGCCGGACGCTTGCGGACGGCCGAAAGGCCCTCGAGAACTTTGATACTGTCCGCACTGTAATCTTTTTTCAAATCCTGTGTCATAATCACCCTCGTTCCGGGGATATCGATTTGACCATTCCTTGGTCAACCTTGTAGTAACATGCCTTCTGTCTTACGGCATCCGTAAGCAGGGTTTGCTGGGCCGAGGTCAGAAAAATCTGCCCTCTGCGTTGCAACAGAAAATTGAAAAATCCCTCCTGGCGACGCAGGTCCAGTTCGCTTGCCAGATCATCAAGCAGAAGAACCGGCGGGTCCTGCATCTCTTTTTCAAGGTCCATGACCTGGGCGGCCTTGAAAGCCAACAGGTAGGATCTCTGTTGACCCTGCGAACCGAAAGAACGCAAAGATCTTTCCTCGACCAGAAAGTCAAGATCGTCACGATGTGGCCCGGCCAGAGTCAATCCCAATTTTCGTTCCCGTGGCGCCAGCCGCCGCAGCGCCTCCACCAGGTAATCGGATAACCTCTCGATGGTGTCTTCCTCGACGGAATAATTTAATCCAGCCGATTCCGACCCGGCCGTTATTTCACAATATGCCTGACATAGCTGCGGCAAAAACCTTTTGAGATAAGTCAACCGGTCGTGGCGGATACGGCTGCCGGTACGAACCAGGGATTCGGTCCATGGTGCCAGTTGATCTTCACCGACCTGTTGTTTAAGAAGCTGATTGCGCTGACGCAAAATCCGGTCGTATTCCTGAACCCGATCTAGGTAAGCCGGATCAGTCTGCAATATTGCCCGGTCCAGCAGTGCCCGGCGACCGGCCGGAAAACCTTTCACACTGTTCAATTCTTCCGGTGTGAATATTACGGTTCGCAAATATCCGAGAAAATCACTGAGTTTCTTTACCGTTTTTCCATTAATGCGAGGATTACGGCCGGTCTTTTGCAAACCGATTTCCAGCCGATGTCGCACACCATTTTTTTCTACCTGTGCTCCGACCCATGCCGTTTCAGCGGCATGTTCTATCAGTTCATGTCCGCGAGCACCACGAAAGCTCTTCAGGTGACCGAGCAGGTAAATAGCCTCAAGGAGATTGGTCTTGCCTTGAGCATTCTGTCCATAAATGACATTGAAGTGCCCGCTCCACGAAACATTTACATCTGCCAGATTGCGATAGCAACGCAGCTTCAGGTTGTCGAGAATCATACTCCCCATCAAGAAAAAAGCCCCGTACTGAAAGGCTTTTTCCTCTTGTCATCCTGTTAGAGTCGCATCGGCATGATTACCGCCAGATAACCATCCTCATCAACCGGCTTAATCAGTCCCGGCGACAGATTGTCCTTAAGAATAATATTGATCCGATCCTGATCCTGAACCTGCAATATATCCAGCAGGTAGCGTGCATTGAAGCCAACCGACAGCTCCGTACCCTGATATTCAACATCCAGTTCTTCTCGTGCATCACCCAGTTCCGGGTTGGATGATGACACTTCGAGAAGATTATTCTTCAGATTCATCTTTACACCGCGGGATTTCTCACTTGAAACTATAATCATGCGCCGCAACGCATGCAGGAAAGGGTCGACAGCTATCGAGGCCTGCTGTTCGTTGTTTTTCGGTATTACCCTGCCGTAATCAGGAAATTCGCCATCTACCAGACGCATGATAATCACGGTCTGATCCTTGCTAACCACGGCGTTATTGTCCATGAAACCTAGCCGTAGGTCAGTTTCACCCTCTTCAGCAAGTTTTCTTAACTCAAGAATACCTTTACGTGGCAGTATCACCCCTCGGGTCAGTTCTTCGCTTTCGTTTTTTTCTATGGTCTTGTCAATCATAGAGAGACGATGACCATCCGTAGCAACCATGCGCAGTTGATCGGTATCTTCCTGAACCTGACAGAAAATACCGTTTAGATTGTATTTGCTTTCATCCTGTGAAACGGCAAAAAAGGTTTTCTCTATCATTTCCTTGCAGAGAGAACTCTGCAGAGAAATAAAACTGGTTTTATCCGGCTTGGGAAAATTGGGAAACTCGTCTGCCGAAAGACCTACAATGTTGAATTGTGCCTTACCGCATTCTACTTCAATCCAGCAATTATCCTTGGCATTGAAACTTATCTCATTATCCGGCAATTCCTTTATTATTTCATAAAGTTTTTTCGCGGAAACCGTTATTTTACCCGGTTTACGTATTTTGGCCGGATAGGTTGATTGCATACCAACTTCAAGATCCGTTGCGGTCAAACACAGTTCACCATCCGTGCCTTCCAAAAGAACATTAGAAAGAACGGGGATGGTATTGCGCTTTTCGACGATCCCCTGAACCCTTGCCAGTCCTTTGAGAAAAACTTCTTTTTCAATGGTGAAATTCATAATGCCTCCTCGATCAACAGGTTATATTAAAAATATAGAACCTATAAATAATTAAAATATAGTAGTAGTAATAAGTGCTGTTGATACGTGTAAAACTCTATTTATTCTTTTATATCAATACTTTGTCTGTAATATAACTTCAGGTATAAGTTGTTTGCCGTTAGGGGATAAGTGTACTTTCTTAAGTAAGCCTTTTTTGTCCCCAGGATATACCTTCCAGTTGTTAACAGTTTATCAACTGGTCAGTTCCTTCTTCAGATTTTCTATTGTGCTACGTAATTGAAAATCCTCTTCCATGAGCTTATCTATCTTGCGAATGGCATGAATTATCGTCGAATGATCTTTGCCACCAAATCTTTCGCCAATTTCCGGGTAGGATGACGAGGTCAGTTGCCGAGAGAGATACATGGCAATCTGTCTTGGCAAGACTACGGCTTTTAACCTTTTTGGCGATTTTATATCTGAAATTTTTATGTTGAAATGACTGCTGACCCTTTTCAATATTTCCTCTACCGACAGCTCCTTGTTACGTTCGATCAGAATGTCTTTGAGAACGTCACGTGCCATTTCAAGAGAAACAGGAGTTGATGTAAGGCTGGCATAAGCTCCTATTCTGATCAGATAACCCTCCAATTCCCGGACGTTGCTGCATACTGAATTGGCAAGAAAAAGGGCCACCTCTTCTGGTAGTTTAATACTGTTTTGCTCGGCCTTCATTTTAAGAATAGCCAGTTTTGTTTCTACATCCGGCGGTTGTATATCGGCAATCAGCCCCCACTCAAAACGGGATCTGAGTCTCTCTTCCAATCCGGGAATGTCTTTGGGAAATTTATCCGAGGTGACAATTATCTGTTTATGTGATTCATAGAGCGCGTTGAATGTATGGAAAAACTCTTCCTGGGTACGCTCCTTGCCGGCTATAAATTGGATATCGTCAATCAGTAGAACATCCATAGACCTGAATTTGTTGCGAAATTCATCCATGCGATTGTAACGCAGTGAATTAATTAATTCATTCATGAATTTTTCGGACGTGTAGTAACATATACGCATCTGTGGTGATTTTTTCAATATGGCATTGCCAATTGCGTTCACCAGATGTGTTTTACCCAGTCCGACACCACCGTAGATGAAAAGAGGATTATAGGTCGTCGCCGGATTGTTGGCGACCGCCATCGCTGCAGCATAAGCAAACTGGTTGGATGAACCGGAAACAAATTCTTCAAACGTGTATCTGCGGTTCAGGTTGATGTCTGCCGTATGAATGTTGTTGGCGGCCTTTTTCTGACTTTCAACCTGAAACACAGGTGTTTCCGGAATTTCGCTGGTTTTGGATAAACCATCCCGGGCCTGACCGGTGACGCTGAACTGCAGTCGATAACTGACGGCTGAGAGTTCTTCTAGAATCTTCTGAATAAGCTTGCTGTAATTGTCTTTAACCCAGTCTAGGACAAACCGGTTGGGAACTTCCAGGTAAACCATATCCTGCTCGATCTTGACGAGTTTCAATGGTTTTATCCAGGTAGAAAAATGTTGGGAACTGAGGTTCAGTTCCAGATGTGTCAGGGTGTCTTCCCAGAGTTTGCTCATACCTGCGTCATTTATCACTCACCGGTTTCCGGACGGAGATGGTGGCGATGGATTTATCCACAAACTTTTAAACAGTTGTGGATAACTATAAAAACAACCTAAAATCAGTGGGTTAGCTAAAAATAATCAGGTGAAAAACTTGACAACAAAGACTAACAGAGCCAATTTTTTATTGCAAGGGAAAATTGCTTCGAGAATAACAGTAGAAGATTAGTGTCCCTTTTCGTTCTTGACATTGGTTTACAACTATGTTTAAAAGTGCTTTTCACAAAAATCAATACCTTGTTGTTGAACGGGAGTAGATAAAACCATGAAACGTACATTTCAACCGAGTAGAATCAGTCGCAAACGTACACACGGATTTCGCAAGCGGATGCGTTCCAAATCTGGAGCAAGCGTTATCAGACGTCGGCGTGCCAGAGGGCGCAAGCGCCTGGCCGCAACTATTTCGAGCAAGTAACGCCGATCCATCGGGTGAACGGTGATCAAACCTTCCCCAGGCTGCGTCGGATTCGTCGATCCAGCGAATACCAAAGGGCCTGGCAGGAAGGACAACGTTATCACACGACCCATTTTGTTGTGATTATCAACCCGGCCCGGGACAACTCCCGCCTGGGTATAACCGTGAGTCGCAAGGTTGGTAATGCGGTTCACCGGAACCGGCTCAAGCGCTGGATTCGAGAGTTCTTCAGACATCACTATAAACAGTTCGGTTGGGCCATAGATGTTTCCGTTGTCGCCAAACGCCAAGCCGGAAACCTGGAACATATGCAAGTGGACCAGGAACTATTAACAGTCTTTGCCCGCCTGGAGACCGATCACCATGATTAAGCGGTTAGCCATAGCGGGCATTCGCTTTTACCGACTCTTTATTTCCCCTTTGATGCCTCCAGCCTGCCGTTTTTATCCATCCTGCTCCAGGTACACCCTGGATGCTGTAAACAGGTATGGTGTCATGCACGGACTGTGGTTGGGAATCAGGCGTCTGTCAAGGTGTCACCCCTGGAATCCGGGTGGCTACGATCCTGTTGACCGGGACCTTACATAACCAGGAGCTTTTCTTGTCATGAATTCATCTGAAAACAAGAACCTTATCCTTGCCATGTCGCTTATGTTGGCAGTGTGGCTAGGTTTTTCGATACTCTTTCCGCCTGTCAAACAGGACCAGAACACTCAACCGGTTTCAGAACCAGCCAAACAGGCCGCTACCGAGAGCGTTGAACAGGTGGTTACTCCTGAGCCGGTTACTCTTGAACCTCTCAACGAAGCGGGTTCAGTTGCTCCTGCTGCCACCGATATGTCAGTTCCTGGCCGGGAAATCACGATCGATACCGATAAATACCAGGCCGTTTTTACCACGCAGGGTGCACGTTTGGTTTCTTTCAAGCTCAAGGACTACAAGGCAACTGCGGCTGATGATGCCCCACCTGTCCAGATGATAGATGTGAGCGACCAGCGTTATGCTACCTTGCGCACAACCGGAACAGGCGGCTTCGTTCTCAACGAAGACGCCCCGTTTGAAAGCTTAACCGCGGATCTGGTAAAAGTTAGCGGCGACGAGCAG
>Ga0102946_1000401_pt1 | contig 15207 bp, 15 predicted proteins | sample SalPon2A_A_D1_MG_FD_78209 | JGI IMG/M metagenome (GOLD analysis project Ga0102946, IMG submission 78209) | Soil microbial communities from South San Francisco under conditions of wetland restoration - Salt Pond MetaG R2A_A_D1_MG | ecosystem: Environmental > Terrestrial > Soil > Wetlands | place... | reverse complement strand
TAAGTATAAGCCCTTCTTCGAGCTCATTCTCAGTTAAAATGTTATTTTGGCGCATCACGGCCTCTCCATCAGTTAGGCGAGCAATGCAGCTACTACAGATGCCACCTTGGCACGAATAAGGTGCGTCGATATCATTTTCAACGCAGCTTCTAAAATGGTCTTTACTTGTGGCATAATAAAGGTAGACTTCTCGTCATCTACCATTACGGTTACTGTAGTATTACCATCTTGATGATTGCCGACAACAACCTCAGATGTTTCGGTTGGAACCGTAAATAACTCAAAATGAATCTGCTCTTCTACAACACCTTTTGCTTGTAAAACGTCACTAACCGAATGAATCATTGATTCAGGACCGCAGATATAAAACGCTTCAACATTGGCTACTTTGTTCAATATGTAATTCACCGTTGAGGTATCTATACGTCCAAAAAGAGCATCATTTGTATGTTGCTCGCTATATACCAATTGTAGGATGAAACGCTGCCCAAAATCCTCTCTCATTTTTAAAAGTTCATTTAAGAATATAGTATCTTCAGAACTTTTGTTACCATAGACTAGTATCATTCTACTAGCTGGCTCCTCTTCTAAGAGAGTTTTGGTAATACTCATAATGGGCGTAATACCACTTCCTGCAGCAAAAGCCAATATTGTTCGCTTATTAGTATTATCTACTTCAAATATAAAACGACCTCGTGGAGGCGCTACTTCTAAAACATCTCCGACTTTTAGTTGGGTGGTAGCAAATTTTGAAAATAAACCGGATTCAACACGTTTTACAACCACTTTAATTTCTCCTCCATGAGCATTTGCACACAAAGAGTAGTCGCGACGTATTTCCTCGCCATCTAATTTGGTTTTTAAAGTTATATATTGACCAGCCTTAAACTTAAAAGTTGCTTTGAGATCTTGAGGTACCTCAAAAGCGATACTTACGGCTTTATCGGTCTCATTAATTATTTCCTTTATAACAAGTTTGTAAAAATCCACAGATAAAATTTTGTGCAAAAATAAAGAAGTACAATAGGAAAACTAACTTTGTTTGTAACAAATTAACGTTTAAGTTTACTAATGAATCAAATAACAATTATAACATGATCGGACATTTTCTGAGATTAGAGTGGAAGCAATATTTTAGATCGTCCTATTGGCAAAAGAATATTGTGTTGAATATTTTACTTGTTTTAGCAGCATTGTATTTTATATTGTTATTTCTAGGAGGGGGTATTGCAATGTATCCTATTCTAAAAAAAATGTATCCAGATCAGGATCCTTTTGTGGTATTTAATGGGTTTTTGTTTTTTTGGATTATAGGAGATCTCTTCGTTCGTTTCTTTTTTCAGAAACTGCCAGTGATGAGTGTTCAGCCTTTGCTGACGCTTCCTATAAAACGTAGTACGGTAGTCAATTTTGTATTAGGGAAATCGGCTTTATCATTTTTTAATTTCCTACCATTATTTTTTATTATTCCTTTCGGTCTTGTTTTAATAGATAAAGGGTATGATATATCTATGATAGTAATTTGGATGATTACTTTACTGCTCATTACCCTTATAAATAATTTCGTGAATTTTATTATTGAGAGTTTGTCATCTGAAACCGAATTGTCCTTTTTGCCTATTATTGTTTTGGTTGGGGGTTTATATGGTTTAAATTATTTTGGAATCATATCATTTTCAGATTTAATTGCTATCGGAATAACGAGTATAATAAATAATCCTATTCTTTTAATAGTGCCCATAACGCTTCTTTTAGCATTTTACACTTTAAATTATAACGTATTAAGAAAAAAGCTTTATTTAGACCATTCATTAAAAACAAAGACCAAAGAAGCGACTTCTACCAATTTGGAATGGACTAAAAAGTTTGGTGATATTGCTCCCTTTTTACAATTAGATTTAAAACTCATTACACGTAATAAACGAGCAAAATCTGCTATATGGATGCTGGTACTCGGACTGCTATATGGCCTGTTTTTCTATCCACAGAAAATATATATGGAAATGGAATTTATTTTCATGTTCATAGGCATTTTTGTAACAGGTATTTTCCTTATCAATTTTGGACAATTCATACCTGCCTGGGACAGTAGTTATTATAAATTACTCATGAGTCAAAATATTAAATATGAAAAATATTTGAAGTCTAAATTCACCTTGATGGTCATCAGTGTTATTATCATGTTTGTATTGAGTATACCGTATGTTTATTTTGGATGGAAAATTTTATTGGCTCACTTTGCGGCGGCCATTTATAATATCGGTGTTAATTCACATGTCATTATGCTAGGAGGCTCATACAATAGAAAGAAAATCGATCTCGATCAACGTGCAGCATTTAATTTTCAAGGTACTGGCGCAGTACAATGGCTTATTGGCATCCCCCTTATGTTGGTGCCAATGGGGATTTTTGCTTTATTAAATTTCTTAGTGAACTTTCAAACAGGTGTAGCCGTTATCATAGCTTTGGGTTTGATGGGGATTGTATTTCATCAAAAAATCATGACACACATTACGCAGAGATATTTAAATTCAAAATATAGGATGATTGATGCATTTAGTCAAGATACATAACAATAAATAACATGATACAAGTTAGAGAATTATCAAAATCATATAAGGGCGTTGAAGTATTAAATCTTCCGCTACTTGACATAACAAGAGGAGAAAGTTTTGGGCTGGTTGGAAATAATGGCGCAGGCAAAACAACCTTCTTCAGCCTATTACTTGATCTTATTAAGCCTACTACTGGTTACGTGACTTCGAAAGATATTCAAGTAAACGAAAGTGAATCATGGAAGCAATTTACTTCATCGTTTATAGACGAAAGTTTCCTTATTGGCTATTTAACACCAGAAGAGTATTTTTACTTTATTGGCGATTTGAGAGGACAGAATAAAGCAGATGTCGATCAATTAATAAAACAATTTGAAGATTTTTTTCATGGTGAAATCATAGGTAAGAAGAAATACTTGAGAGATCTCAGTAAGGGAAATCAAAAGAAAGTTGGCATTGTGGCGGCTCTGATAGGAAATCCCGAGGTTATCATATTAGATGAACCTTTTGCAAATTTAGATCCAACGACCCAAATACGATTAAAGAAAATTATCAAAGAGCTGACTGAAAATCGTGAGGTTACAGTATTAATTTCCAGTCACGACCTTATGCATGTTACTGAAGTCTGTGAACGTATTGTAGTACTTGATAAGGGTGAAATTGTTAAAGACATTAGAACTAGTGAAGCCACATTAAAAGAATTAGAACAATATTTTGCCGGTTAACCACTTTTCTAAAAGTGCTCCTATTTATTAGTTAAATTCAAAAAGATGAGTATTTTTATAGCCTATACTAATTTAATATTGGTATAGGCATAATATTATGCCAGCACCTTAGTTATACATGTACTAAATAAAGGCCAACGTTGAAAAAATTCTTTAAAATTGGACTTCCATTAATTCTAACTGCATTTTTGGTGAGTAGTTGCTCACGAAAAAAGGATAGTTTTATCAATAGAAACTGGCATGCTGTTGGTACTGAATTTAATATACTTTACAATGGTAATCTTGCTTTTGAAAATGGCAGGAGGACTTTGGCTGAGAGTTATTCTGATAATTACTGGGATATCCTTCCGATTGAGCGTTTAGAAATAAGAGAGGAAGTGATACTGCCTGGACAATCAAAAAACACCGATTTTGAACGTGCTGAAGAAAAAGCTACTAAGGCTATTCAGAAGCACTCAATGAATATTGATGGTAAGGAAAAAAACCCTCAGATAGATGAAGCATATCTGCTTTTGGGAAAAGCACGTTATTTTGATCAGCGTTTTGTGCCTGCTTTACAAGCTTTCAATTATATTTTATTTAAATATCCTGCAAGCGATAAGATAAATCAAGCAAAGATTTGGAGAGAAAAGACCAATTTAAGATTGGAGAATACGCAGTTGGCCGTCGATAACTTAAAACGCTTATTAAAGCGTGCCAGTATTGAGAAACAAGACCTTGCAGATGCCACCGCAACTCTTGCACAAGCATATATTAATTTGCAGCAACCTGACAGTGCTGTCTGGCAATTAGAAATTGCAGCAAATGAAACGAAAAACAATGATGAGCGGGGGCGTTACAGATATATTCAAGGTCAATTGTATAACTTATTAGGGAAAAAGGATAGTGCTAATATTGCTTTTGATAAGGTTATAGAACTAAACAGAAAAACACCAAGAATTTATCTTATTGCAGCGCATGTAAGCAAAGCAAGGAATTTCGATTACGATAAGGGTAACAAAGTAGCTTTTCTTGAGCTGTTAACAGATCTAGAAGAAGATCGTGAAAATAGGCCATATCTTGATAAGATTTATTATAGAGTAGCCGAATATCACAGAATCAATGAATCTGACTCCTTAGCCGTTGCTTATTATAACAAATCCTTAAGAACTAACACACCAGATAAGCTATTAAAAGCAAATAATTACCGAACTCTTGGAGATTTAAGATTTGATTATGCTGATTATAAGCAAGCTGGAGCGTATTTTGATAGCACCTTACTCAATCTTAAACAAAACACTAAGGAATTTAGAAGTATACAGCGTAAAAGAGATAACCTAGATGATGTCATTTACTATGAAGACATTGCACAGAGAAATGATAGCGTTTTAGGCCTTGTGGCCCTAACCGATGAGGAACGTCTAACCAAGTTCACACTTTACACGGACGAACTTAGGAATCGAGCTGAAGAACAGAAAGCTAAGGAAGAGGCAGAAAAGCTTAGACAGGAAATCGTTGCTGCCAACACGAATAATAATAGTAGAGTGGGGCCATCACGAACTGATTTTAATAATAATACCCCTGTCACATTTTACTTTTACAACCCCACTACGGTTGCTTTTGGAAAAAATGAGTTTATTCAGACATGGGGTGAACGCCAACTAGCAGATAATTGGCGCTGGGCAAATAAGAACAGTACTAATTTAGGTGATGAAATTTTAGACGATGCTACCGCTAACGCATCAGAGGATGAATTGTATGATCCACTTTTTTATATTGAGAGAATCCCAAAAGAACAGACCGTTATAGATAGTTTATCTAAGGACAGAAACTTTGCTTATTATCAATTAGGACTGATTTATAAGGAAAAGTTTAATGAATACGATCTTGCCAGAATGAAGCTTGAAGATTTAATGAGGAGTACACCAGAAGAACGATTGGTGCTGCCTTCAAAGTATAATTTATTCAAAATTTACGAAGCATTGGAAATGGTCAATGAAGCCGAAGCAATGAAAAATGACATTGTATCAAACCATGCTGATTCAAGGTATGCTACAATACTCTTAAATCCAAATACAACCTTGCCGGAGGATGAAAGTAGTCCAGAGAATATTTATGAAAAATTGTATAGGCAATTTGAGAATCAACAATACGAAGAAGTTATTGCTGCATCAGATAGGCATATAACAATGTTTGATGGTGAGGCAATAGTACCGAAATTTGAGTTTTTAAAGGCAGTTGCTAAAGCGCGTTTGTATGGTTTTGAAAGCTATAAGGAGTCTATTAATTATATAGCACTTAATTATCCAAATACACCAGAAGGTAAAAAGGCTGAAAACATGTTACAAAAAACAATACCATCATTAGAGAATGAAACTTTTGAAGACGATACCTCAGCTACCAGTTGTAAAGTGATTTATCAATTCATAGGAGAAGACAGAAAGGAAATAGATGAATTTAAAAAATCGTTGGACGAAGCCGTGATAAAAGTGCGCTATTTTGATCTTTTTACTTCAATTGATGTTTATGACAAAAACACTACCTTTGTAGTAGTGCATGGTCTAAAAAGTATTCAAGGCGCTTCAGGCTTTGCGCATATATTGAATGAGCGTGAAGACACAAACATTACGAAGGAACATTTTGCTATTTCCTCCTCAAACTATCAAATTGTTCAAATATTTAAGAACTTAGATAGTTATTTAAAATTAGAATAACTTATTTAATCAAAGAATCATGTTTTCAGACACAAAAAAAGGAAAAATGACAAACGAAAACTCATCTCATCAAAATATTATAGCTCAAGACACTAAGATTGTCGGGGATATAATTAGTAAAGGACCTTTCAGGATCGACGGGCAAGTAGAAGGCAATGTAAAAACCAATGAAAAAATTGTCATTGGCAAATCAGGATTTGTCAACGGCACCATTACTGGAACTAATGCAGATTTTGAAGGTAGTTTTTCAGGGAAGTTAAAATTATCAGGTACATTGTCGTTAAAGTCCTCGGCGTATGTTCAAGGTGAAGTGGAAATAGGTAAACTTGCTGTGGAGCCAGGAGCTACTTTTAATGCCACTTGCAATATGAAAGGTGCGGTTAAAGAACTCAACAACAAAACTGAACGTGAACGCGAACGAGAACAAGAACCAAAAAAACAGCAAGGGCCTGAAGGCGAAAAGTCGGCTTAATACGTATACTCAGTTTTCTGGTGCAGGATTTCAAATGCTGGCAACAATAGGACTTGGCGTATTTATTGGTGTTAAACTGGATGAACATTACCCAAACGACAATCAGTTATATACCATCATATTCTCTTTGCTATTTATAGGCATAGCACTGTATGCCGTAATTAAACAAGTTTCAAAATTTTCCAATCAACAAAATAATGACTAAAGAGATCTCTACCTTTTTGGTTAAACTGATAACATTTGCTATCGTACTCTTTGCAATACACTTATATCTCATTCTGCAGTTTTTTGAAGGGTCATTGTATTTTCCCATATGGGCAATCTATCTTTTTAATATTGTTGTGGTCGCTATTGTCTTTATGACCATACGATATCAAAGCCAAAAAGGCAATAAAAAAATGTATCAATTGTTTTTAGGATTGACACTACTTAAAATGTTGCTTGCTCTAGTGTTTTTAACGCCATTATTCTTTGGTAAATCTGAGCACGCTCAATTAGAAGTGATCAATTTTTTTATCCCTTATTTTTTGTTTTTGGGATTTGAAATATTCAGCTTAAATCAATTTCTTCAAAAAACCTAAACATTGTTCATTTTTGGTTTGTTAATTAATTTAATGGTTGTACATTTGCACCGAATTTTAGAGAAGGTATTTTTAACAAGAGAAACCGATGCAAATCAACACTACTAGAGCCTTTTTATATAGCCTTTTTATAGGGCTTTCATTTTCTGTGAACGCCTCTGAAATTTCTGAAGAAAAAGAAGGCGAAAAGGAGTTTAATGTTACCGATATGATCATGCACCATATAAAAGATGCGCATGATTTTCATATTATGGACTGGAATGGTCATGCAGTATCAATTCCATTACCAGTTATTTTATGGACAGAGGAAGGGCTGGTAACATTTATGTCATCAGAATTTCACCATGATGACAGTGGCAATGTCGTTGTTGAAAAAGGGGGTCAGAAGTTTGTAAAGTACCACGAAGAGATTTATTATGCTAACAACACACCAAACGAACAAGGGTCCTATGTGAATTTTGATGAGGAGCACCACGCAACCAATGCTACACCTTTAGACTTCTCTATAACTAAACTGGTGTTTTCTATGTTCTTGTCGATCATATTGCTCTTAATTATATTCGGAATATCTGCAAAAAAATATAATAGCGATGGCGTTCCTAAAGGTATTGCTAAGTTTACAGAACCATTGGTGGTTTTTATTAGAGATGAGGTTGCTAGACCCAATATTGGTGAAAAGCACTACAGACGTTTTATGCCTTTCCTATTAACTTTATTTTTCTTTATTTGGATTAATAATATCATGGGATTAATTCCTGTATTTCCTTTCAGTGCTAATCTAAGTGGAAACATTGCTTTTACTTTAGTTTTAGCTCTGATAACGTTTGTAATTACAACATTCGTTGGTAACAAAGATTACTGGAAGCATATCTTCTGGATGCCAGGCTTACCTGTTCCAATGAAGATATTTCTGGCTCCCATAGAATTTATGGGCATTTTTATAAAACCGATCTCGTTGATGATACGTTTGTTTGCAAACATTACAGCGGGACATATTATAGTACTAAGTTTAATTTCACTTATATTTATTGCAAAGAGCGCATGGGTATCTCCAGCATCTATATTCTTTTCGGTATTTATTAGTGTTATTGAAGTTTTAGTTGTGGCAATTCAAGCCTATATATTTACCATGTTATCTGCTTTGTATATAGGCAGTGCCATGGAAGAACATGAACATTAATTAATTTTTAATATTTAAACTATGAGTTTAGCATTATTACAAGAGGCAGCAACGGCAGTAGATTACGGCGCGTTTGCAGCTATTGGAGCAGGACTTGCAGCTATTGGTGCCGGTATCGGTATTGGTAGAATTGGTGGATCGGCTATGGAAGCCATGGCACGTCAACCAGAAATGCAAGGAAAATTACAAGCATCTGCAATTGTACTATTGGCCTTCGTTGAAGCGGTAGCACTTTTTGCGGTTGTTGTATCGCTGATCAAGTAAATAAAAGAATGGTGCAACGGTTGGTTGCACCATCCTTTTAGTATTAAAAATTATAAATTATAAAAGAAATGGATTTAGTAACTCCTGATGTTGGATTGTTGTTTTGGACATTGATATCATTTTTCGTGCTATTATTTTTATTAAGAAAATTTGCATGGAAACCTATTGTAAATACTGTAGATACTAGAGAACAATCAATAAGAGAAGCACTTGATGAGGCAGAAAAAGCACGCCTTGAAATGCAGAACCTTCAAGCAGATAATGAACGCATTCTTAAAGAAGCAAGAGTAGAACGTGAAGCTATGCTCAAGGAAGCTCGTGAATTAAAAACTAAGATTGTAGCTGATGCCAAAGATGAGGCACAAATACAAGCAAATAAAATGATTGAACAGGCACAAACCGCAATTGAAAGTGAAAAGAAATCAGCTATGGCTGAATTAAAGAACCATGTAGCTGGATTGGCAGTAGAAATTGCAGAGAAAGTAGTGCGAGAGGAGCTGTCCAACAAAGACAAACAACTACAATTAGTAGAGTCTATGTTAAATGACGCTAAACTAAACTAAACAACAAAATGGCGGAATCAAGAGCAGCAATACGTTATGCAAAAGCGGCATTGAGTTTAGCATCAGATCAGAATTCTTCTGAAACCGTTAACGAATCTATGCAGGCAATGGCGCAAGCTATCTCGGGACATCAAGACCTTGCCAACATACTTAAGAACTCAGTTGTAAAAGCTGATGATAAAAAATCTGTGTTGTTGAAAGTATTTCCTCAATTGGATGATATTAGTAATAACCTAATCGATTTATTAGTTTCTAATAAACGTATTGACATTCTAGAAGAAGTTGCTATAGAATATAATAGACTTTATGATAAGTTAAATGGTAAGGAAAAAGCAACTGTTACCACAGCAATACCTATGACCAACGATTTAGAGTTGAAGGTACTTGCTAAAGTAAAAGAGTTAACAACAAAGGCCGTAGAGCTTGAAAATATAGTAGATGAGAGCATATTAGGAGGCTTCATTTTAAGGGTTGGTGATAAGCAATATAATGCGAGTGTCGCCAGTCAATTAAACAAACTAAAAAGAGAATTTACATTAAACTAAGATAAGATGGCAGAAGTAAAACCAGCTGAGATATCAGCAATCTTAAAACAACAATTATCGGGTTTCGAAGCAGGGGCTTCATTAGACGAAGTAGGAACAGTATTGACCGTTGGTGATGGTATTGTACGGGCTTACGGTTTGTCTAACGCTCAATATGGTGAGTTAGTTGAATTTGATGGAGGCCTTGAAGGTATTGTACTTAACCTTGAAGAAGATAATGTTGGTATCGTATTGTTAGGTCCTTCGGTTGGAATTAAGGAAGGTTCGACGGTAAAAAGAACCAATCGTATAGCATCTATCAATGTAGGTGAAGGCATTGTAGGCCGAGTAGTTGACACTTTGGGAAATCCAATTGATGGTAAAGGCCCAATTTCAGGCGAAACTTATGAAATGCCATTAGAGCGTAAAGCACCTGGTGTTATTTATCGTGAACCAGTAACTGAACCATTGCAAACAGGTATCAAGTCAATTGATGCCATGATTCCAGTGGGTAGAGGTCAACGTGAGTTGGTCATTGGTGACCGTCAAACTGGTAAAACGACTGTTTGTATCGACACGATTATTAATCAAAAAGAATTTTACGATGCTGGAGAACCTGTTTTCTGTATTTATGTTGCAATTGGTCAAAAAGCTTCAACAGTAGCTAACATCGCAAAAATCCTAGAAGACAAAGGCGCAATGGCCTATACCGTTATTGTAGCTGCAAATGCATCTGACCCTGCTCCTATGCAGGTTTATGCTCCTATGACTGGTGCAGCTATCGGTGAGTATTTTAGAGATACTGGTCGTCCGGCGTTAATTGTATATGATGATTTATCAAAACAGGCCGTAGCATATAGAGAGGTGTCATTACTATTACGTCGTCCTCCAGGTCGTGAGGCCTATCCAGGAGACGTTTTCTATCTTCACTCAAGATTATTAGAGCGATCGGCAAAAATCATTAATGATGATACCATTGCCCAGCAAATGAATGATCTTCCAGACGCACTGAAGCCTATGGTCAAGGGAGGAGGTTCTCTTACTGCCTTGCCTATTATTGAAACTCAAGCTGGTGATGTTTCGGCATATATTCCAACGAATGTGATCTCAATTACAGATGGACAGATTTTCTTAGATGGCGATTTATTTAATTCTGGTGTACGACCAGCTATTAACGTTGGTATTTCGGTATCACGTGTTGGCGGTAATGCACAGATTAAATCGATGAAGAAGGTCGCGGGTACATTAAAACTGGATCAAGCGCAGTTCCGTGAATTAGAAGCTTTTGCAAAATTCGGATCAGATTTAGACTCTGCAACACTAAATGTTATTGAAAAAGGAAGACGCAATGTTGAGATTTTAAAGCAAGCTCAAAACGATCCTTACACTGTAGAAGATCAGATTGCAATCATTTATGCGGGTTCTAAAAACCTATTAAGGGATGTTCCTGTAAACAAAGTAAAGGAGTTTGAACGCGATTATCTTGAATTTTTAAAAGCTAAACATCAAAATGTATTAGATACACTAAAAGCAGGTAAATTGACTGATGAGGTTACAGATACTTTAACTAAAGTTGCTAAGGATCTTTCAGAAAAATATAAGTAATTCAGAATTCATAATTCGAAATTTGAAAAATGGCAAACCTAAAAGAAATACGTAATAGAATTGTTACTGTAAAATCTACTATGCAGATTACCAGTGCAATGAAAATGGTGTCTGCTGCAAAGCTAAAAAAGGCACAGGATGCTATTACTGCAATGAGGCCATATGCCAATAAACTTACTGAACTTTTACAGAGCCTTAGCGCCACTCTTGAAGGTGATTCTGGAAGCAAATTTGCTGAACAAAGAGAGATAGAGAACATCCTTGTTGTTGCTATCACCTCTAACAGAGGTCTATGTGGAGCTTTCAATTCTAACATCATCAAGGAAGTTCGTCGTTTGGGCGAAGTTGATTATGCTAATAAGAATATGTCTATAGTAACCATTGGGAAAAAGGGTAATGACATACTTAGAAAGTCTTTTAACGTAGAATCAAATCATATTGAGATATATGATGACCTTACTTTTGAAAATGTTGCGGACATAGCAGCAATGCTCATGTCTAAATTCAAGAATGGCAGTTTTGATAAGATTGAATTGGTCTATAATAAGTTTAAAAACGCCGCTACCCAAATTGTAATGACCGAACAATTCCTTCCTATTGTTCCCATGACTTCTGATGAGGTTAATGTTAATTTAGATTACATTTTTGAACCTTCCAAAGTTGAAATAGTAGAGCAGTTAATTCCAAAATCTTTAAAGACGCAACTCTATAAGGCTATTCGTGACTCTTTTGCCAGTGAGCATGGAGCAAGAATGACAGCTATGCATAAAGCCACAGATAATGCTGGCGAATTAAGAGATTCGTTAACATTAACATATAACAAAGCCCGTCAAGCAGCTATTACTAACGAGATCTTAGAAATTGTTGGTGGTGCTGAGGCGCTGAACAATTAGACGAGCGAGAGCGAAGTCAAATTTTTCAAATTCACTGAGGCACTGAACAATTAGACGAGCGAGAGCGAAGTCAAATTTTTCAAATTCACTGAGGCACTGAACAATTAGACGAGGAGAAGCGAAGTCAAATTTTTCAAATGCACGGAAGCAGTGAACAATTAGTATTTGTCAATTATGCGTAGGCAGGAACCCACAACATAAAAGCCTTACTTTGTTTAGTAAGGCTTTTTTTATGGCACAGCAATTGATTTAATATCTTTATAACTAGAAAGCAATGAGCTATGAAACGAGTTAAACATTTTGTTGGACTATCTCTGTTAATGATAGTAACAGTTAGTTTTTCGCAATGCGCAAGTAAGAAAGTTCTTCAGGACAAATTACCTGTTGAGTTGGTTGAAGTCTACAGTCAACGTTGGGTGGGCGGTATAGAAGAAGCAGGATCAGGAGTGAACATAATTCTATTGGTAAAAGATAATTCAGTAAAGCTTGATAGTGTATATTTCAAGGATAGAGCTACAAAATTGGTATCTCAGCCCCAGAATAAAGATCTCTATGTAGGGAGTTTTAAAGCGGCTTATAAACATAAAGAAGATATGTTGATGAGTAATGAACCAAATGGAGAATACGGCAACACATTACCAGATGAAATAATCAATAAATTTCCATTCGAACTAAAGGAAAATGAGTGTATTGTTAGTTATCAGGAATCTGGCACTACTAAATATTTTAAAATCACGAATATTATTGAAAAAGAAATGATTGCATATCCTAGCGCTCCACCTAATAAGCATTAACTATTTCTTTGGTTGGCGTCGTCTAAAAACGTATTTTTAGCGCCATAACAGTAATAGTTGAGCACGCTCAAATCCTTTTTTAAAGACACGATCCTGTATGGTCTGGCTACGGTTTTACCAAGACTAATGAATTTTATCTTGGTACCACTACACACCGATACTTTAGATACTTCAAGTTATTCTGATAACACTTATTTTTATGTCTACGCTGCGTTCTTTAATGTTCTATTAGCTTATGGCATGGAGACAGCCTTCTTTAGATTTTTTAGTAAAAACCAAAACAAACAGGCTGTCTTTTCAACAGCTCTAATTAGTCTTACTACTACTACCGTTGCAATTATTACTACTATCTTGTTGTTTAGCGACCAATTAGCTGGGGTTGTCAATTTAAGGCAGGATTATTTCAACTATTTAATTGGAGTATTAGCTCTAGACGCCTTAGTTGTAGTGCCCTTTGCATACTTACGTGCTACTGGCAAACCCATTATGTTTACTGCTATTAAGTTAACCAATATCGTCATTTACATAACACTCAACTTTTTCTTTTTATGGGCAATTCCTAAGTTTAGTCTGGACGTTTCAGGTTATAATTCTAATGACATTGTAAAGTATATTTTCATTGCAAATCTTGTGGCAAGTGCCGCAACTTTTTTATTGTTAAGCCCATACTTTTTTAGATATAAATTGATTTTTGATGTTGATATTTTAAAAAAAATGCTCACTTATGCATGGCCAATAATGGTGGCAGGATTAGCTTATGTCATCAACGAGAATTTTGATAAATGGCTGATTCCTGATGTGTTGGGTAAAGACATTAATGGAGCCTACGCTGGCTGCTACAAACTTGCTGTTTTTATGACTATTTTCATTCAAGCCTTTCGTCTTGGAGCCGAGCCGTTTTTCTTTAATCACGCTAAGGAAAAAAATGCTAAACAGACATATGCACTTATTATGAAATATTTTGTTGTTTTTGGGTGTTCAATGCTACTGTTTATCATAGCTTTTATTGATATTTTTAAAGTGTTGATTGTAAGAGATGAAGCTTATTGGTTAGCTTTAGATATAGTGCCCATCGTCTTATTGGCTAATTTGTTTTTAGGAATATATTTTAATTTAGCAATTTGGTATAAATTAACAGATAAAACACACTTTGGAATGTATATATCAGTTATCGGAGCCTTCATCACTATTGTGTTGAATATACTGTTAATACCTAAAATAGGATTTATGGCGGCAGCCTGGACAACATTGATAGCCTATGCTACAATGATGATAATCTCTTATATATTAGGACAAAAACACTATAAAGTGCCTTATAATATTAGGAGAATAATTTTGTACTTAGCCGTAGTCATAATACTTTCTACACTTTCGTACATTAAATTAAAAGGAAATTACTATCTAAGCATAACTTTGTTGCTTTCATTTATTACATTTATTTTGATTCTAGAACATAAGGAGCTTAAACAATTACTTAAGAAAATATGAATATTAAAATAATAAATAAGTCACGCCATGATTTACCACATTATGAAACCAGTGCGTCTGCGGGTATGGATTTACGTGCAAATTTAACGGAATCTAGAGTATTAAAACCGCTAGAACGAAGTGTCGTTGGCACAGGATTATTTATTGAGTTACCAATAGGGTATGAAGCACAGGTAAGACCAAGAAGCGGTCTGGCTGCCAAAAAGGGTATTACGGTTCTAAACGCGCCTGGCACGATTGATGCTGATTATAGAGGTGAAATTGGAGTGATTCTTGTTAATCTATCAAATGATGATTTCACAATACAAAACGGTGAACGTATTGCACAACTGGTCATTGCCAAACATGAACGTGCACAGTGGCAGGCAACAGAAACGTTAAGTGAAACCGATAGAGGCGAGGGTGGATTCGGTAGTACGGGAAATAAATAAGCGTTAAAAATACCATAATATCGATTACAACGGCAGCAATTTTGGTAATTTAGATTTTATTACTTCAATGATCAAAAATATCTACATATGGCTTGTTTTGTTGGCACTGCTTTGTGTTACACAAGCAGCTCACAGCCAAGTTAATTTTAATCAAGTCCCAAATGACGACCTAGGAAATTTTGAAGATAAATTTCAAGAGTATTTCTATGAAGCTATTAAGCAAAGGAGTATAGAAAATTATAATCGAGCCAATGACGCATTACAGAAATGTCTCATGTTTAACGATGATGAACCAGTAATTTACTTTGAAATGGCCAAAAATTATGTTGAACTCAAAAATTTTGGAGCCGCAGAAGACGCACTTAAAAAAGCCATAGCCAAGGATGAAGACAATGAGTGGTATTTAGATGAACTATATGGTGTTTATGTAGAGTTGAAT
>Ga0102946_1000400_pt1 | contig 15207 bp, 10 predicted proteins | sample SalPon2A_A_D1_MG_FD_78209 | JGI IMG/M metagenome (GOLD analysis project Ga0102946, IMG submission 78209) | Soil microbial communities from South San Francisco under conditions of wetland restoration - Salt Pond MetaG R2A_A_D1_MG | ecosystem: Environmental > Terrestrial > Soil > Wetlands | place... | reverse complement strand
AAAAGGAAAGTTTTTCAGAAGAGATTGATGCTCAAACTCCAAAGAAGACATCTGGTTCAGGGTTAAATCCGCTCTATGTAAAGGGGGTGGCTCTTGTCATAGTTGTCAGTCTTATAGTGGGCGGATTGAACGTGCTGAAAGGAAATGATGCACATGAGGAATATACTAAGGCTTATATTCAGGCTCTTTACGGAGTTACCTCTGGTGCAGATTATAGTCTTAAAAAGTTGACTCAAATATCTTCCGGAAAGCCACTTACGGAACAAGATACTCAGCAATTGAACAGAATGAAGGCTACGATTGAAAAAAAGCGACTCAAATTGTCTCCATCACCAGAACAATTTACTATTTCGCTTGAAAATCTTGATGGTATCTATAAAGCTTATTCTGATTTACACTCTTTGACTGTTTCGACTGTAGTTGTGTCCAGTAGTTTTAATGAAAAAGTTGAATCATTGACTACCAATTTATATCAGGCTGAACAAAAACTGAAGGGAGACCTTCCCAGTGCTCTGCGGCAGAATATAGAAGTGGCTTCAAAAAGATATAAAAGTTTAGATTTTATATCAAAATAGGTGCCTTTTTTTGTCACTACTTGACATAAACTGTCAGTATGTGTCCGGGAATAAGATGAAATCTTTCCTTTCTTATTAAATCATCCGGGCGTTAATATGACGAGTATCATTTTCTATTAACGGTCAATGGCCCCCACGCTTGATCAACCGGCATAACTTCCAGTGTGTTTACATTGATATGTGCTGGCAGGGATGCAATGTAAAAAACAATATCGGCGATGTCTTCAGGTCTGAGAGGGTCAGTTCCGCTATAAACATTCGCTGCAGCCTCATTATCTCCCTTAAAGCGAACTTGTGAAAATTCACTTTCTGCCATACCTGGTTCCAGGTTGGTGACTCGAACCTTGGTTCCGCACAGATCGGCCCTCAGGTTGCGTGAAAATTGCTGGACAAACGCTTTGGTGGCTCCATAGACATTCCCTCCCGGATAGGGCCAACTGCCAGCTGTTGAGCCAATGTTGATGATATGTCCTTGTTTTCGCTCTACCATTCCCGGCAATATCTCTCTCGTGCAATACATGACACCCTTGATGTTGGTATCAACCATCCTTTCCCAATCATCCATATCCGTTTCGTAAGCCGGTTCCAACCCAAGGGCCAAGCCAGCGTTGTTAAGAAGGACATCAATCCCTGTCAAGTCTTTCAGGGCTTCGTGGACGTCTGAACGATTTCTTACGTCCAGAGTAATAATTTTGAGAACGGAAAATCCTAATTCGTCTTTCAGGCTTTCAAGTCTCTCAGTGCGTCGCCCGACAAGTATCAGTTTCCAGCCCTCGCTGGAAAAATGTCTCGCACACGCTTTACCAAAGCCAGAAGTTGCGCCTGTAATCAGAATTGTTTTCGACATAAACCCTCCTTTTTGTGCTTTAAACAATATCTGATTTTCACAGCAGAGCAACATATTTCTCTTCGATACAAGGATGATCTCCTTTGTTAAAAAGCGGCGCCATCGTTTGATGGCGCCGCTTTATGGTTAAGAGTCGAAAGATTTCTCCAGATGCAGATCATTTTTGAGAAGAAGGGTCCTCTGCGTTCTCAGAGCGTTTTTTTCGTGGTCTCGGTTTTTTCTCAGTGGTCACTTTTCCCACAGCATTCCCTGCAACGGTCTGATCTTCTTTCCGTTTAACGGGGGAGGTATCCGTTTTTATAGCTGCTGATTTTCTGGGCGTGCGACGCTTCGGTTTTGGAGTCTCTGGTATTCCTGAGTCAGTTTCTGTCTGTTTCGAAGGCCGTGTTTTTTTTACAGTTCGACTCTTTGGTTTATCTATTGCTGACTGAATGGCAGGTTCAACAAGTGGTTTCTCCGCTTTCATGGATGCTTTTTTTGTCGCACCACGTTTCGGTTTTTCTACCGGGACTTCTGATCCATGAATTGTTTCTTTGGTTTCTTCTGTTTTATTGATAGCGACTTCCTGCTTCACTTTCCTGCGCGATGAAGTGTTATCCTCAGGATTCTCTGTTACCGTACGGTTCGGTTCTGTGGCTGATTTAATTGATTGTTGAACCGCAGCGGAGTCTTGCCGGGCCGGTGTTTGGCGTGGGGTTCGCTTTTTCGGTTTCTCCTCTGGCTTTTTGCTATCGGGTGTCTTATTTTCCTGCTGTTCTTTGAATTCAGTTGCTTCCACCTGAGATGTCTGCTCTTTGGCGGGGCCTATCTTTCTGGGTGCGCGTCGTTTGGGCTTTACTTCGGCTTCTTTATCGGCCGTTCCAAGATCCACCGGCTGACTCGCCGACGTATCAGTTCCCTCTAAGGAGCTCTCTGAGGTTTTTTTCTTTGTCGGAGTTTTTCTGGGCGCACGTTTTTTCGGTTTAACCTCGTCCACGGTCTTAACTGATGACATCTGAGTTTCGTCAGATTCTTTTTGATGCTCTATCTCTGTCGATTTAACCGTCTTTTTTACGGGCGTTTTTTGGGTAGGTTGACGTTTGGGTTTACCAGCAGTAGATATTTCATTGGTTAAGTCGGTTGATTCAACCTCAGGTGCAGCAATAGGCTTAGCCCCAGTTTCCGATAGAGTTTCACCGGACCCTTCAGTGGTTGTTTTCCTCCCACCACGGCGGTTGCGTGGTCTCGCATTGGCAGGTTTGGTTACTTCATTTTCAGTTTCTGTAATGACGACATCCTTATTCGCCGTTGGTGTAACAATCGACTCTCCGTCGGACGGAACATTTTCTGAATTCTCCGAAGTTGTCACCTGCAGATCGTCTGTATCTTTGCGTCCTCCGCGCCGCCGACGCCGTCTTCTTCGTTTTCGACCAGTGTTCTCCTCGCCATTGGGAGTCATCGTTTCTTTGGCTTCTGGTTCTTCTGCGGGAATGGCTGGTTCGGGTTTCTCCTGGTTGACAGCAGCCAGGGCCTCTTCAATTTTGTTTGCATGAGATACAGGAGCAGATCTCAGTGGCTGTTCTTGCTCCTGTTCCTGGTCCTGGTCCTGATCTTGTTGTTTTTCCCGTTTGTGAAGTTCGAGTTCGATCTGACCGGGGACGAAGTCTGGACGCCCTTCAATGCTGATAGTCAGGCTGAGTTGTTTCTCTAACTCTCCAAGCGTTGAACGTTTTTCGTTAAGCAGGTAGTTGGCGACTTCAAGCGGGGTTCTGGCTTCAATCCTGGCGATTTGACCTTTTGATGCAGCAGAATGGGCTTGGCGCAGAAAACTAATGGCCTGAGCTTCAACGCTTTTGATACGCCCTTTACCCTGGCAATGAGGGCAGTCAAGGTAGGCTCCCACGCTGAGAGCTCCTTTGATCCGTTGCCGACTCATTTCAAGAAGACCGAACTGGCTGATCCGGCCGACGGTGACCTTGGCTTTGTCGTCACGAAGCGATACGCGTAAGGTGTGTTCCACGTCGCGAATTCGCTTGCGGTCACGCATATCTATGAAATCGATGACGATCAGTCCACCTAAGTCACGTAAACGGAGTTGACGGCCAACTTCGGCGGCAGCTTCAATGTTGGTTTTTCCGGCAGTGGCTTCTATGCCGTTTTCGCTCGACATTTTTCCCGAGTTAACGTCGATGGCCACCAGGGCTTCAGTCTGGTCAATGACGATTGATCCTCCAGAGGGGAGTGGAATCTGATTGCGGGCCAGGCCATCAATCTGTTCCTCAATCTGAAAACGGGAGAAAATTGGACGTCGTTCTCGATGTTGCCTGACCAGCTTGGTCTGATCCGGCATGACGAGCGAAAAGAAATCTTTCGCCTCCTTGAACACCCTGGAGTCGTCAATGAGAACTTCGTCAATTTCATTGCTGAAGTAATCACGGATAGAGCGGATAACCAGGTTGGATTCCTGATAGAGCTGAGCTGGCGCTTTGGATTGTTCCTTATGGTTCAAAATTCCCTGATAAAGACTGACCAGGTAGTCGAAGTCACGCTTGAGCTCTTCTTGCTCTTTGCCTATGCCAGCGGTGCGGACGATGTAGCCCATCCTTTCTGGAAGGTCGAGTTCAGCCATAGTCCTTTTTAGCTGTTTGCGTTCGGATTCATCTGTGATTTTACGGGAGACGCCTTTTGTTTTACTGTCTGGCATCAGAACCATGTAGCGGCCGGGCAGAGACAAGAATGTGGTTAGCGCTGCCCCCTTGGTCCCGCGCTCTTCCTTGACCACTTGCACCAGGATTTCCTGGCCCCGCTGCAGAATCTCATTGATTCGTGGTCGGCTCTTCGGGTCCAGGTTTTCTTTTTGAGGATAGAGGTTTGGGTGGATTTCCCCAATTTGCAGGAACCCCATTTTTTCAGCGCCGTAATCAACAAAGGCGGCTTGCAGCCCGGACTCAACCCGGACAACAACCGCCTTGTAGATATTCCCTTTTGTTTGTTCCTGACCTGCGATCTCAATATCGAGTTCGCTCAGAATTCCATCAACGACAATCGCAACCCGGTTTTCTTCAGGATGCGATGCATTAATCAGCATCTTCTTACTCATTGAAAACCTTTCTGATCGTCACCGACGATCCGCCTGACATCTGGAGCGCGTGGGACCGCACCGCTCGTTGCGGGGTCCATGGCGGAGTGTCAGGAAACTGATGAAACCTTAAGGTTTCAGAGCGCCTCCCACTGAGGCACCGATAAAATTATTCGCCCTGAACAGGGCATCTATGTGACCGGAACACCTCGACGTCAGATGCGGAGTTGTCCGGTTAAATACTCGTTAAGAGAACACCATACCAGAATTGATGCAGTTATGGAATCGAGTAACGTCTTTTTGGTTATTCAGGACGAAAATAGCATGCGTGTGAACGGTATTTGGGGGAGTAAGTGCAGGATATTCGACGAAACAAGTGTTGAATATCCTACGGTTGTCATCGCTTCAAGTATGTTGCTTTCTTTAACTTTCTGTAAAACAAAAGCAAATTTGGTTGGCACGTCTCTTGTTAATAATCATAAGCATGATATCAATAATGCTAACTTCCACTAGAAAGGAACTCACAATGAAAAAAATTGCTTCCTGGTCAGTTCTGGTAATGGTTGCTCTTACATTAACCGCCTGCGCGGCTTCAACCTCCGGGGAGAGCCAGCGGGTCAAGTGTCCGTCTTGCGGCTATGAGTTTGATGTCGAAAGATACGGAAGTTAAACCAAGCTCGGGGCTGCCAATGCCAAGTCATTAAATAAAATACTTTGGCAGCCCCGTAAATTTAAATGCAATGCGTGAGTCATAAATGAAAACTGCACCAATCATTTCTCTGATATTCGTGGTCAGCTTCTGCCTGACCGCTGTTGGCGGGGCCTCAGAAAAATATCCTCAGTTGACACATTTGCTCGAAGAAGCGGACAGTAACAATCCTTCTCTTCTCGCAGCTTTTGAGCAGATAGCGGTTGCCAGGAGTATTAAGGACCAGGTGGCATCTTTGGCTGATCCGGTTCTTTCCCTTTCTCTTTCCAACTATCCAATAGACGAACTCCAGCCTGATATCAGTCCAATGACCGGGAATGAGGTGCGATTGGCGCAACAATTCCCGTTTCCCGGGAAACTGGATTCCAAGGGAAAGATTGCTGCTCAAAAGAGCCGCTGGTTTACTTCCGCCTACCAGGATGCCAGGTTGCAGATTCGGCAAAAGGTTAAGGATGCCTGGTATCGATTGATATTTCAGAAACAAGCAATAGGTCTGACCTCTAGAAATCTTGAACTGCTCGAGGATTTTATCAGGTTGACGGAAACCCGCTATGAAGTCGGCAAGGGATTGCAGCAGAATGTTCTTAAGGCTCATCTGCAACGCTCGAAGCAGTTGGATAAGTTGCTCATGTTACAGCAACAACAAGAAGCGACCCTGGCAGAGTTGAATAGCCTGATCGGTCGTCAGACGGACCAAACGCTTCTGATTCCAGAGCCTCTTGACCCGCCATCGATAAATTACTCACTCAGTGATCTGAAAATGCAGGCAGAGCAGAATCGACCGATGTATGCGGCTTTCGATGCTCTGATCGATCAATATAAAGAGCAGCGCACTCTGGCTGAACTCGATTACCGCCCCGATTTCACCCTGTGGGCCGGTTATCGCTTTCGTGACAATGGTCTGGCGGATGGCGGCACCGATTTTGTCAGCGCCGGTCTCAGCTTCAACCTTCCGGTAAGAAGAGCAAAGCGTGCTGCTGCCGTCGCAGAAACAGATTCTTCGTTGCGGATGGCTTATCAGAAACGGAGCGACTTTAACAACAAAGTGCAGCTGGCGATCCATCGCTCACTTAGCAAACTGGAACAGTCCACTCAACTCGTTGATCTTTACAGGAACGGTATTATTCCCCAGGCTACCCAGACATTTCAGGCCACCCTGAGTGCCTATCAGGTCGATAAAGTCGATTTTCTTACTTTGCTCGATTCTGTCATGAGCCTTTATCAATATGAAATAGACCATGCACGCACACTCAGTGAGCAGCAGCGCAGCTTGGCTGAGCTTGAGGCTGCAGCCGGACTTGAAATCAATCAATTGAAAAAAACAGCGACTCCAGCTGAAGGGTAGCGCCAATATGAGAAAATTGCTGAAACCACTTGTTTGTCTCTTCTCTCTTATCCTGTTAGGTGCTGCTTTGTTGGTGGCCTCTGACTTGAGTGAGCAATTACCGCTCAATGCCCCTGCACAAAGCCACGCCGCCGAAGAGCATGAAGCTGCCTCAGTGCAGTACACCTGTGGGATGCACCCGATGATTATTGTCGATGAACCGGGAAGTTGTCCGATCTGTGGCATGGACCTGACGCCCTTGAAGGCGGGGACTGGAAATAGTGGTGATGTCGCGTCAGAGAGTGCTGGCAAGGGAAAGATCAAGTACTGGCAAGCACCGATGGACCCAACATTTATTCGCGACGAACCGGGAAAATCGCCGATGGGGATGGACCTGATCCCCGTTTATGAAAATGAAGCAACTGGCGGATCGATGATCACCATCGACCCGACCACCATTCAGAACATGGGAGTGCGAACTGCAGAGGTGACCCGTAGTGACCTGTCTCGTACGATCCGTACCGTTGGCTTGGTCAGCTATGAGGAGCCCAGGCAGTACGTGATCAACGCCAAGATCTCAGGCTGGGTGGAAAAACTCTATGTTGATGAAACTGGACAGCAGGTTAAGAAAGGCCAACCTCTCCTGGAAATCTACAGCCCCGACCTGGTGAGCGCTCAACAGGAACTGCTGTTGGCTCGTGACAACTATAATTCTCTGAAAGAGAGCAGCTTTAAGCAGATTTCCGACAGCGCCAAACGGTTGCTCGATTCATCACGCAAACGGTTGCAACTCTGGGATATCAGCCAGAAGCAGATTGCCCGGCTGGAAAAAACCGGAGAAGTGTGGAAGACCATCACCCTTTATTCAAATTACAACGGCATCGTGACCATGAAAATGGTTAATGAAGGAATGTACGTCAAGTCAGGAATGCCCCTGCTTAATCTGGCTGATCTGTCGAAGGTCTGGGTGTTGGCTGATATCTATGAGTATCAGCTTCCCTGGATCAAGGTCGGTCAGCAGGTGCGTGTAGAACTGCCTTATGTACATGATCAGAAGTTTAATGCTCATGTTGACTATCTCTACCCTTACGTTGAGCCCAAAACCCGCACTGTCAAGGCACGCATCGAGTTTGAAAATGCTGATTTTGAGCTGCGTCCGGACATGTATGTGAATGTGTATTTGACTGGAGAGAAGGTTGAAAATGCGCTGGTCATACCTCAAGAGGCAGTTCTACATTCCGGTGAAAAGAAGACAGTCTTTGTAGCCCTTAAGGGAGGACGCTTCGAGCCGAGGCAGGTGAAGACAGGTCTGCAGGGGGGAGATGGTCAGATCGAAATCATCCAGGGTCTGTTTGAAGGGGAGCAGGTGGTGACCAGCGCCCAATTCATGCTCGATTCCGAGAGCAAGCTGCGCGAGGCGATTCAGAAGATGCTCAATCCGACCCGCGCCGTATCGCCGACACCCGCTGAGACCGGGAACATGGAAGATCTGTTCGGTGAGGAAGAATCGAAGGATGAGGAAGACCTTGACGATCTGTTCAACTAATCGACCGACTCCGGTCTGGCTCTAGGGAAATACCGATGCTGGAAAAACTTATAGAATGGTCGATCAAAAATAGATTCATGGTCGTGCTGCTGACCTTCTTCATGGTCGTCGGCGGCATCTATGCCCTGAAAAATACACCACTCGACGCCATTCCCGATCTCTCCGACGTTCAGGTGATCGTCTTCACCGAGTACGCCGGTCAGGCCCCGCAGGTGGTCGAGGATCAGGTCACCTATCCGCTCACGACCCAGATGCTGGCGGTTCCCCAGGCCAAGACCGTGCGCGGCTATTCCTTCTTCGGTCTTTCGTTCGTTTACATTATTTTCGAGGATGGCACCGATCTTTATTGGGCACGCTCGCGGGTCCTGGAATACCTGAATTACGCTGCGGGCAAGCTGCCCAAGGGGGTTACGCCGAGCCTCGGCCCGGATGCCACCGGGGTCGGCTGGATCTACGAGTACGTTCTTGAGAGTGACCGCCACGATCTGCAGCAGCTGCGTTCGTTACAGGATTGGTTTCTCCGTTACGAACTGACTTCCGTGGACGGGGTGTCCGAGGTTGCCAGTATTGGCGGTTATGTCAAACAGTATCAGGTGGAGATCGATCCCGAACGGCTACTGGCTTATCATCTGACCATCCCCAAACTGCGGATGGCGATCCAGCGCAGCAACAATGATGTCGGCGGTCGACTGGTGGAGATGGCCGAGACCGAATTCATGGTGCGTGGGCTCGGTTACCTCCAATCGACTGAAGACCTTGAACAGGTGGTGGTCGGCACCGACAGTCGCGGCACTCCGATCCTGCTACGGGACCTGGCGAAGGTAACCATCGGTCCCGAGCTGCGGCGCGGGGTGGCCGAACTGGACGGGCAGGGCGAGGCGGTCGGCGGCGTGGTCATCATGCGCTACGGTGGCAACGCCCTGAAAACAATCGAGAACGTCAAGCACAAACTGGAACAGTTGCAGGCCGGACTCCCCGAAGGGGTGACCATAAAGCCGGTCTACGACCGGAGCGGCCTCATCGAGAGGGCGGTCGACAACCTGACGGAAAAGCTGATCGAGGAGAGCATCGTCGTCGCGGTGGTCACGGCCCTGTTCCTGTTTCATCTCCCCAGTTCACTGGTCGCTATCCTGACCCTGCCGGTGGCGATCCTGATGGCTTTCATGGTCATGTTCTTCCAGGGGATCAACGCCAATATCATGAGCCTCGGCGGGATCGCTATCGCCATCGGCGCGATGATCGACGCGGCAATTATCATGATTGAGAACGCCCACAAGCACCTGGAACGCGATCGCGGCAAGAAGGACCACTGGGAGATCATCATGACCTCCTGCAAGGAGGTCGGCCCCTCGTTGTTCTATGCGCTGCTGGTCATTACCGTCTCTTTCTTTCCGGTCTTCACGCTGGGCGAACAGTCGGGGCGGATGTTCAAGCCGCTGGCTTACACCAAGACCTATGCCATGGCCGCCGGAGCTCTGCTGTCGGTGACCATCGTGCCGGTGCTGCTGGGCTGGTTTGTGCGTGGCAAAATTCCGGAAGAGCACAAGAACCCGATCAACCGCTTCTTGATCTGGGCTTATAACCCGATGGTCGATTTTGTCATCAAGTGGCGGAAAATGGTGCTGCTGGTCGCATTGCTGATCACCGTGTCGATTGTCGTGCCGATTCAGAAGATGGGCTCCGAGTTCATGCCGCCGCTCTACGAGGGAGATCTGCTCTACATGCCGACCACCCTGCCGGGGATTTCGATCACCAAGGCGCGTGAGTTGCTGCAACAGACCGACCGGATTATTGCGCAGTTCCCGGAAGTCGAGCGGGTCTTCGGTAAGGTTGGTCGCGCTGAAACCGCGACCGATCCTGCGCCGCTGGCGATGCTGGAAACCACCATCATGCTCAAGCCGGAGTCGGAGTGGCGCACAGTGTCGAAACATCGATTCTATTCTGACTGGTCGGAGGGCTACGAATGGGCCAAGAAGCCGCTTCGTCTGGTCTGGCCGGAAGAGGGAACCATTGATGTCGAAGAGCTCAAAACCCTGCTCAATGATTCGATCCGATTCCCGGGTCTGACCAACGCCTGGACTATGCCGATCAAGACCCGTATCGACATGCTTTCGACCGGGATCAAGACCCCGGTCGGCATCAAGGTCATGGGCGACGATCTGGAGGTCCTGTCGCGCATCGGTCAGGAGATCGAGGCGGTGGTGAGGGAGATTCCGGGAACTCTGAGCGCCTTCTCAGAGCGGGTGGTCGGCGGAAACTATCTCGACTACGACATCGATCGGCGTGCGGTGGCCCGTTACGGACTGACAGTCGGCGACGTGCAGGACACCATCAAATCGGCTATCGGCGGGATGAATGTGACCCAGACCGTCGAGGGGCTGGAGCGGTATCCGGTGAATATCCGATATGCCCGTGATTACCGCAACGATCTGCAGGCGCTGGAGCGGGTGCTGATCCCCATCGCCGGCGGCAAGCATATTCCGATTTCACAGGTCGCCGAGATCCACATCCGCAAAGGTCCGCCTGGGATCAAGAGCGAAAATGCCCGTCGCACCGCCTGGGTCTTCGTCGATCTCAAAGGCGTCGATGTCGGCAGCTACGTACAGAAAGCCCAGCAGGTGGTGCAGGAGAAAGTCGAATTGCCGGCAGGGTATAACCTGGTCTGGAGCGGACAGTATGAATACATGCAGGCCGCCGCTGCCAAACTCAAAGTGGTGATCCCGCTGACCCTGCTGATTATATTTGTTATTATCTATATCAGCACCAAATCGATGATCAAGACCGGCATCATATTTATCGCCCTGCCGCTGTCGCTGGTCGGCTGCTTCTGGTTTCTCTGGCTGCTCGACTACAACATGTCAGTGGCGGTCTGGGTTGGAATTATTGCCCTGGCCGGAATCTCGGCGGAGACCGGGGTGGTTATGCTGCTGTATCTCGATCTGGCCTACGAGCTCTGGGAGAAGAACGGCCGGATGCTCAACCGGGGCGATCTGATCCAGTCGATCCATCACGGTGCCGTCAAGCGGATTCGGCCCAAGGTCATGACCATCTGCGTGATTATCGCCGGTCTGATTCCGATCATGTGGAGCCATGGTGCCGGGGCCGATGTTATGAAGCGCATTGCGGCACCGATGGTCGGCGGGGTCATTACTTCGGGTGTCATGGAATTGCTGGTCTTCCCGGTTATTTACTTTATCTGGAGGCAGCGTGGTCTGGCTCGTACTGTCGAACCGACGGCAATGGAAGAACTTCATGAATAAAGGAAAATCAAGGCACGGACAAGCAGGAAACGACACTATTGGGGTTGAAACCCCGAACCGACACGGATGGAAATCCGCTAAAAACAAAGGAGTAAGCAGATGAAAAAACAGATGATGATACTGATGATGACCGCAGTACTGATGGTTCCGGTCAGCGTGATGGCGATGGACCACTCAAAAAAGGAATCGATGGGCCATGACATGAAAGATATGGAGCATGGCAAGAAGATGGATCATGGCAGTATGGAGATGGACCATGGAAGCATGGGAATGGATGGTGAAATGATCATGCTTCAGTCAGAGGAAATCGAGGGGGTCAAAGCCTCTGCTCATCTGATGGACGTCAAAGAGAAGATGGCTGAACACGGCATGAGCCAGACCCATCATATTATGGTCAGATTCATGGATAAGGAAGGGAATCCGCTAGAAGAGGGCAGTGCGGCGGTTAAAATTGAAGGTCCTGACGAAAAGATCAGCAATCCGATCAAGATGATGGGTATGGATGGTCATTTCGGGGTAGATATCACCCTTGATCAGGAAGGGATGTACCATTTTAAGGTTGGAACCAAGTTGGCTGATGGCCAGAAAAGAACCTTTCATTTTCACTACGAGAATTAGAACTCGCTGAAATAGAAGTTGCAGGGCCTCAAACTATTGAGGCCCTTTTTTTAGCGGGTCTGATTGGTCTGCTTTGTTTGACATAGCAGAGCATCTGGTGTTATTAGTTTAGTCCAATAAAGAGGTTGGTGGAATGGAATTCTCATCTGATTTTGTTTGGTTCTGATGGGGGGTAGATCGTGGATAAGAAAAAGATATTACTGGTTGATGATGTTGAACTTTTTCTGGAGCTGGAAAAATCCTTCTTTGATCAGGAAAGGTTTGAGGTTCTGATTGCCAGAAATGGACGCCTGGCAATAGAGCTTGCCCAAAAAGAGATCCCGGACCTGATTCTGATGGATTTTTATATGCCAGAGATCAACGGAGATGATGCCTGTCGCCAGCTCAAGGATAACCCGAAGACATCGTCCATTCCGATCATCATGGTGACTCAGGTCGGGCGCACAGAGGACCTGGAACTCTGTCGTGAGGCAGGGTGTGATGATATCCTGCTCAAACCGGTCAATCGGCAGGATTTTATTAGGAAATCTCTGAGATATTTGAAACTCAACGAAGTACCAATGTCTCGGATTGAAGCACGGCTTGAGGTCTTTTTAAACACTGAAGAAAGTAGAAAGTTGAAAAATTATAGCGTTAACTTCAGCCCGGGCGGGTTGTTTCTGGAAACCGATGAGCTTGAGGATGTCGATACACAGCTCTCTCTGGAATTTAAGCTTCCAGAGACAGGGGCACAGATGAAATGCAAGGCAAGAGTTGCCTGGGTCAATCACCCCGAAAAATTGCAAAACCCTCGACTTCCTGCAGGTTTCGGTCTTCAGTTTGTCGATTTAACCCAGCAGGCGAGATCTGTCATCCGCGATTTTATCAGGACGGTGAGCTGAGAATCCTTCGCCGTTATTCTAAAACTCTCCACCATTTGCAGGGCCGGTCGTTCACTCGATCGGCCCTTTCTCTTGTTCTGGTACCGACGTTCGATTGATTTCCATAAGCGGGAAGCATATATTTGGTAGCGATGTTCCCCAGTTAAATTCCCCCGAAACGTTATCGCTGTATTGCCAGCGCTGGAGTCAACGATGTCGTCTGAAATGAAACGATCTGTTTGCCCTTATGATTGTCCCGACACCTGTTCAATACTGGTAGAGGTGAAAAATGGCAGGGCGATTCACGTCAGGGGCGATCAGGAACATTCTTTTACCAGAGGGACACTCTGCACGAAGATGAATCATTATGAAAAGACTGTTCATTCGGGTCGGCGGCTCACTACGCCTTTGTTACGGGTCGGACCTAAGGGTAATGGAGAGTTTGAGCCAATTTCATGGGATGAGGCGATAGAAAGGATAAGCACCAGCTGGCAGAGCACTATCAGTGACTCTGGAACCGAAGCGATCCTTCCGTATTCTTATGCCGGAACCATGGGCATCATTCAACGCGAGGCCGGGCATCCATTTTTTCATCGCCTCGGTGCTTCACGTCTGGATCGCACCATCTGCTCCCCCGCCAAGGGCGAGGGCTGGGAAGCGGTCATGGGAGACACTCCGGCTCCGCATCCCGAAACCGTCGCGCAGAGCGATCTGGTGATTCTGTGGGGGGCGAACATTGTCGCCACCAATATCCATTTCCTTCATGGTGTCAAAGAAGCACAAAGACGTGGAGCCAAAGTCTGGTTGATCGATACCTATCAGACTTCAACCGCCAAGGTTGCCGACGAAACCTTCTTGGTTCGCCCAGGGAGTGATGGTGCTCTGGCTCTGGGCCTGATGCATCTACTGGATAGCTACAATCTTCTGGATCAAAAATTCCTGGATGAGAAGGTGTTGGGGTTTGCTGAATTAAAAGACCATGTCCTGCCGGATTATCCACCAGGAAAAGTCAGTGAACTGACCGGAATCTCAGTGTCCACTCTGGAGCAGATGGCGAAGGCTTTCGGACAGGCCAATGCTCCATTTATACGCCTGGGTAGTGGTTTGTCCCGTTATGCGAATGGGGCGATGACGGTGCGTTGCATCGTTACACTACCTGCCATTGTTGGCGCCTACGGAAGGTCCGGTGGCGGATGCTTTGCCGATACCAGCACCGGTCGCTATTTCGATATGCAGACCATCCGCCATGAAAACTTCATGGTACGCGACACACGGATCGTCAACATGAATCGGCTGGGCCATGCCCTGACCGAACTGAACGACCCGCCGATTAGCGCTCTTTATGTTTATGCCGCTAACCCGGCCGCAGCGACTCCTGATCAGAATCAGGTGCTCAATGGGTTGACCCGCGATGACCTGTTCACCGTCGTCCATGAGCGCTTCATGACCGATACCGCCCGCTATGCAGACATCGTACTGCCGGCAACCACCTCTCTCGAGCATGATGATCTCTATCGGGCTTACGGCTCTTATTTTGTGCAACGTGCTTTTCCGGTGATCCCTCCGGTCGGCGAAAGCAAATCGAACTGGGAGGTGTTTGCCCTGCTGGCCGAAGCCCTCGGTTTTGAAGAACGCTTCTTCAAGCAAAGTGCCCATGAGTTGATTGACGACCTGCTGACTGCCTCGGCTTCGCTTCTCAAGGGTGTGAATCTGGTAGCACTGCGCTCCGGTGAGCCGGTGGAGTTGCCGATCCCGGCCCGTAATGACACATACCTGACACCGTCAGGAAAAATTGAAATTTACAATCCCCGTCAGGAATATGCACTCCCCCTATATGTCGCTCCCTATGGCGGAGAATTGCCACTGCAACTGATGACCGCACCTTCGGTTTATGCGCTTAATTCCTCTTTTTACGAACGGGACGAACTGCGCGCCAGACAACAGGCGATGAAATTGATGATGAGTCCGGTCGACGCAGAGGACAGGAGTATAACTGATGGCGAGCAGGTCGTTGCCCGCAACAAACTTGGCGAAGTGGATTTCATCCTGGAGGTCACTGACAAAACACCGCCCGGAGTTGTCATCGCCGAAGGGGTCTGGTGGGTCGAATTCGCCCCCGGAAAACGTTCTGTAAATGCTCTGACCTCTCAGCGCTTGACTGACCAGGGGGGAGGGAGCACATTTTATGACACACGGGTCGAGGTTGTGGCGTCTGGGCTGAAGCAAACTTGATACTTGTAGAAGGAAGCCCGGAAGCGGTACTGGCCGTGAATCGGCTGCTGTTGTTGAGTTTTCTTTCGGTTCGCCCCTGTAGGGTCTCCTGCGACATCCCTCAAGGTTGTTGTTGTGCTGTTGGTGTTTCGAGGCCTTGCTCGTTCATTACAAAACCGGCATGGTAGCCCTTGGTTTT
>Ga0102946_1000399_pt1 | contig 15218 bp, 12 predicted proteins | sample SalPon2A_A_D1_MG_FD_78209 | JGI IMG/M metagenome (GOLD analysis project Ga0102946, IMG submission 78209) | Soil microbial communities from South San Francisco under conditions of wetland restoration - Salt Pond MetaG R2A_A_D1_MG | ecosystem: Environmental > Terrestrial > Soil > Wetlands | place... | reverse complement strand
GAAAGCTCCGGGCTGATTGAAGCCAAACCCTACCAGCAACGCCCGCTCAGACTGGAATATGTACTCACCGACATGGGTATGGGTCTGCTGCCCGTTCTGCAAGAGCTGTGTCGTTGGGGCAACAGCCACTTGCCCTATACGTTCGTTCCGCCGGCTGATTTCATGGAGCAAAAAGTCCGGTAAGGCGAGCAAGCTTGGAGCGCGTTGCGAACCTCACCACAAGCTGGTCGCCACAAAAAAACCACCCCGGAGGGTGGCTTTTTCGTCGAGCCGCAATTCAAAATGCACTTCACGCCATGCGGTTTTCATCGCTCAGGGAGCAAATGGAAGCATCACGGTGCTGATGACGTGAATCACGCCGTTTGAGGCATTGATATTGATCAACGACGGCACCGGCTCCACGATCTGGAAAGCGCCATCCATGATGGTGAGGTTGGGCAAGGTGGTGATGCTATCGCCTGACAGCATCTCGATGCTCTTGGGGTTTTTCTTGTTAAAAACACTGTTTGAAAAACGCCGGCCATCCGTGAGATGGTAGGCCAGAACACTAAACAGGGTTCCCGACCCAAACAGCGTGTCCACAGCGCAGCTTGCTTCCGGTGAAGTCTCTACGACACCCAGCGCGGTTTGCAGATTCCGGAACGCCTGGTTGGTGGGCGCAAATATCGTGTACTTGTCCGAGCCGGTGAGCAGCCCAATGACCGTTTCCTGGTCTTGCGCTGACAAACATCCAACTGCACCCAGTAAGTAGGCAAATTCGCCGACCATCTCGTCTTCGTTTTCAATCCCCAGGCCGTTAACGGTTGCAGCGATTTCCAGGATATTGCCGCCCTCTTTGATGGGATTTACTCCGGGTTTGCCGGGCCCGGCCAAGCCTGCCGTGGTGACCATCAGGCAAATCGCGCCCAGTGTGAGGATGCTGGTAGTTTTAAATTTTGTATATATATCGTACATTTATATCTCCGATCAATTAAACGTAAGTGTAAATTAAAACATCCTGTTTTAATAAATAGTTAAATACAGCCTCAGCTCCATTTGAGTAATAATAGTACAAGTTTAGTATAGATTAATCAAATCAACCATCAAGGGCAGGTTTTTTGGACAAGGCGGCGGAATCTTTCGTTGGGGCTATACTGAACCCATGGGGAAGTTATATGACAGGAGTCGCCCTTATGAGCAGAAAGTCGTTTTCAGTTTGCATCCTGGCCCTTGCAATCACCCTTCCTTCGCCGGCGAAGGCCAATAAGATTCAGAAGCTGGATATTTCCCCTTACGATGGTTTTTCGAATGCACCCTTGATTGAGGTGTACTCAACGGACGGCGAGAAATGGAACGCCGTAGACAAATCCGAAGCGGTCAATTTCAAGGTCAAGCTGAATGCCGAATGCCAGTTTGAAGGTAAGGGCAACAAGGCTTATGAGGGCGATCTGATGGTGGAGGGCTTCGACATCATCGGCGATACCGACCCGGCCGATTTCCTGATCCCCAACTCAAATTCGGCGGAGGCCACGTTCCGCTACACAGGCGGGGCCGGCCAGCCGATTAACCCGATTGAGGTGTGCAACACAGAGCTCACCAAGCGAGTGTCCGAGAACAAGGACAAGACCAAATACCACATTCTCAGCAAGGGCTTTACCGTCGACTACGCTGGCGCTTTCAGTGTCAAGTACCGCATGTACTGCCGCGCCACGGGCCTCGGAAAAACAGATTATGGCTCCGACAGCACGCTGGTGAACGCCCGCATTCGCTGTGCGGCCTCTGATCTGGCCAAAGACAAGATTCCCAAAAAGCCTGCACGGGCCAAGGTGGTTCCGGCGCGCCAGACGCTCCTGGTGAAGTCGGTGCAGTTCAAGGCGGAGCCACAAACCTACCAGGGCGAATGCCCGATGGGCGTCAAATTCAACGGCAGCATCACTGCCAGCCGGGCAGGTACGGTGAAATACCAGTATACGAGTGACGACGGTAAGAAATCCCCTGAACTGACGGTGGAGTTCGAGCAGGCCGGAACGAAATCCACCCGCACCTGGAACCGAACGCTCAGCCAGCCGGACCCGGGAAGTAAAATTGCCGCCACGTCTGGCGACTCGGGCTGGGACCACCAGGGCTGGTACCGCATGGACATTATCGAGCCGAACTCCAACAAGTCAGCGAAGGCGGACTACAAGGTGAGATGCCAGGCGCCAACGCCGGCCCGGGCGCGGAAGCAGGACTAGTTCAGAAAACTGGTTGCACTTGAGCGATTGCATTGAAGTGACAAGGAGGTAGACAGTTGGACACCACAGCACCGTATCGCCAATTAAGCCATTCCGTCTTCCGCATGTGCAGTCTTTTCTTTTTGCTGAACATCCTGGCGGCCTGTCACGATGACGGTGCACCCCACATGTGCGTCGACGGCACAACCTGTGATACCGGCAATCCCTGCGCCCGCGCCACCACGGTGTGCGGCGCCGATGACAAGGCGCATTGCGTGGTTCAGGACATTCTGCCGGATTGTCCCGCACCGCCACCGCCCAGCTGTGTGGCTGGCGCAACCTGTGACCTTGGCGACCCTTGTCTGCGTGGAGAAATCGTGTGCGGGGCGGACGACACCGCCCATTGTGTGGCCAGGGACACTGCCCCTGGATGCACGGTTGACGACCCGGGCATCTGCGTCAACGGCGCTACCTGCGACACCGGCAACCCATGTGCTCGCGGCGCTACAGTATGCGGCGTGGATGGCCGGGCTCATTGTGTGATCAACGATGTTCTTCCCGATTGCCCGCCACCCCCACTACCTTCATGTGTCGATGGCGCCACTTGTGACACCGCCGATCCCTGCAAAAGAGGTCAGTACGTTTGCGGTGCCGATGATGTAGCCCATTGTGTTGTCATCGACGTACTGGAAGACTGTCCATAGTCTCAATGATTGATTTCCACGATGCTGCCGGATTCACCTTCATCCGTTTCAACATGGCGATAGACCAGAATGGAGCCACCCTGTGGTGAGAAGGAAGGCTGAACGTGTGCCCATGAGCCTTGCGTGATTTGCTGCAGGTCGCTGCCATCCGGGCGGACCAGCCAAACCTGCCCGGTGAGCGGCGGCCCGGTTCGATTGGAGGCAAAAACAACCCATTGCCCGTCGGGAGACCACTGGGGCCAACCGTCAAACGCCGGGTGTGCTGACAGATTGCGTGCTTCGCCACCTGACAGGGGAACAACATAGATTTCGGAATTGCGGTCGCCAGCCTCCAGCACCCAGTTCAGGCCCGGGCTGTTGTCCACCCGCCGGTACAGCAACTGGCTGCCATCGGGCGAGACACTGCCGAAAGTGCAGGTGCTCTTGCAGTTGGTGAGCTTGGTGGCGCCACTGCCGTCAGGCGCCACGGACCAGATATCGTGCCAGCGTAAATGCCACGCGGCATCAGGCTCTGGTGTGTCGCGGTCTGAGTTGAACACAATGCGCTGCCCATCCGCGCTCCAGTGCGGGTGGCCATCGTAGCCGGGCCCGTTGCTGATTTGCTTTTGGTCAGAACCATCCGGCCGCATGATGAACACATCATTATTGCCTTCAGCGAGGTAAGCGGCATAGACAATGAATTGCCCGTCTGGTGACCAGCCGGGCGTTTCTGCGCCTTCACCAGCTGCATGGGTCAATTGTTTGAGACCGCTGCCATCCCGCTGCATCAGCCAGATCTGGTTGCTGCCATCGCGATTGGACTGAAACACAATGTATTGGCCGTCCGGCGAGATTTGCGGGTAACTATCGCGCACCGGCTTGATTAACCGGGTTTGCGCATCCTCGGCCAGGACGGTTTCCGCCGGTAGCCAGCCAAACAGAGCCAGGGTGAACAAGAGAAGTCGCATGAAGGCAGTGTACTGCAAGCGAAACTTACACCATGGCGGCGTAACGACAAAACCGGGCGTTCTGTCGAAACAGAGGACAGATGGCGCGAACCTGAACTGCGGGGACACGATCCACGCGTACCCTTCAGAAAATCCGGTGCTCTATAATCAGCGCGTGGACCGGAGCCCCAATAACTGTTTATGAATGGGTTCTCCGAAATCGGTAATCAGGAGCACGCCGCTTAAGCGCTGATCTTCTGACAGTTCGCGCAGCCTATTATCAGCGTTGCGTAATATTGCTCTCAGTTCAGGGTCGTCATCATCAGCGGCGCCAGCGATGGAAAGCTGCAGGTCCCGATGAAAATCGAAGAAGGCCTGCAGCTTTCGAACGCCATCAAAAAACTGGGCGAAGCGGACACGCTCATCCACATTTTTACAAGACTGCATGAATTCGGCCTGTACAGCGCCCCAGACAGCGACTTCCAGTTCCGTATGAATGAGTTCGTTGGCTGTTCTTTGGTCAACCTTTAAGCGCAGCCTGCTGGCCTCGCTGGCATTCCTGACCACGCTGCCGAGCACGGTGTGCCGCGCGCGCTGCATTTGATCTGCTGATTCTTTTTCGCGCTGTGAATTTTCGTGTGCTTGGCGGCGCCGGTCGGTGATCAGCGCAAGCCACACGCCCACGAATACGCCGATTACACCCGCCAGGGTTTGAACCAGGAAATCAATCAGCCAGGGGTTCATCCGGGTTCGGGTCAGGAGGGGCGATGAGCCAAATTCAGGCCGTCACTGCAGCTACCGTAGGATCTATGACTCGATTAACCTTTTCAACCGAATTAACGGGAATACCCGTAAGACGTCCGTGTTCGCGGATCAGTTCTTCACTGGTGGCCAGATAAACACAATAGAGCTTGTTACCCGTGATGTAGCTTTCTATCCATTGAATGTCCACCCCGAGGCCTTCCAGCACACTCACCGACCGGCGGGCCACAGCGCGTATTTCATCGATAGACATTTTTCCGACACCGGGTATCTGGCGTTCAATCACAAACTTTTGCATTGCTAACTCCTTACGAAGGGAGCCAAAGACATTTAAAGAAACTCAGAAAACCAACACGTTATTGTGCGCACAAATTCACTGTGCCTGCAATGGAAGACTCTCCCGGCTTGCTCCGCGGAATCACTCTGCCGCTATCTCCTCCAGGCGAATCCGGGCCAGCTGGAAATGGCCCAGGAGGTTGGGGATGGGAGTGCTGCCGTATCCGGCGATGAGCTTTTCTTCTGCCACGTCCAGCACGCGCAACAGCTTTGCGGCCGCTTGTCGGGCCGCTACCGGGTCGGTGCTGCCCACCTGGCCGAACCACACGGGGCTGGTTTCGGCATAGAGGTAGCTGTCCATGGAGGGCCATCCGCCATCAGGACCCAGCACACGAGCGGTGATCCAGCCACCGATGGGAACTTCAACGAGGCCGGTGTAGTTGACGCTACCCGCAATGTGGCTGCCGAGTTGTGTTTCCACCACCTCGCCATTGACAAAAATTTCCACGCTGTCGTAGGGCAGGGCTGAATGGACATTCAAACCCCAGGTTACCCAGCCGTCCGGTACGCCGGCGGCGGTTTCGGAATCAGATCCGGCGGCTTCACTCCCGGTGGGGGTTAAAACGATTGCCTCGCCCGGCTCCATTCCATCCACCTCGAACTCCAGCATCGGCCCGCTGCTGACAAAACTTCGGCCTTCCTTCAGCGCTTTGAGGTAACTGGCCGTATTTAACTCACCTTCGGGCTTCACGTACACGCGTGTCGCGCCCACAGCCATGGTGCGGAAGTAATCCATCATCACGTCGCTGCCCGCTGAAGCTGCCAGCGGTATGCCCAGGTTCAATACGGTATGCCACAGGGCGGCGGTGCCGATTTCGTCGGTCCACAGGCAGCCCACTTCAATCAGGTCCACCTCGCCGAGCACCGCATCGGCCACAAAGCCGATGGGTACCTGACCGTAAGTCTCGGTGGTGAACGGATCCCGCCCGGCCACCGGATGAACGTAGCCGCCCAGGCCGCCGCTCGCGCGCGCAAAGCGCAGGGCCTCGGCGTTAATGCGGTCATCGTTGGCATACACCTGGTAACCCGGCCCCCACACCCAGGGCCAAAACAAGGCATCGTTGCCAATCAGTCCAACATGCCCAAGGAAATGAGCGCGTACTTCCTGTCCAAAATGAATGATCGGGCCGCTCTCTAAGGACCAGCCCCACAGGTCCTGCTCCAGGAAACGATTGTGCAGGTTGGCGAGCAACGGGAATGCGACATCCAGCGCTTCGCCCTGCATTGGCATGACCAGGTCGCCCGGCGTCAGGCGATAGGGCCCGCCATAATTCAGATGAAAATGATTGTCCGCGGAATACCAGCCGTTGTCGGCCGCATCCCAGACCTGTTGCAGCACCAGGTCTACCTGGGTGGTGGCCTTGGCGCGCACCACCACGGTCTCGACCAGCTCCGGCGTCTCGAAACCGTGTACCACAGAAACCGTGACCGGCCCGGCGGGTGCGATCAACTCAATGTAGCCGTTCGAGTAAAAGAAAATTCGACCATGCTGCCCCTCGGAATGCACGGCGCCGAATGTCGGAAGAACCGGGTGTCCCGCCTGATCCACCACACTCATTCGTACGGCGGCCGGCTGGCCCGACAGGTTGGTGGTGATGACCAGCGTGCCGGTATCGGTGCCCCAGTCCCACTCGTTCACGCGCAGGGTTTCCACCGCGCCTCCGTTGATGCTGATGCGGCGCAGCTCGCTGCGTTCTTCATCTATGTTCTCGGAGAAATACACCCAGGCGCCATCGCGGCTGAACGCGGGGGCCAGGGGTTGCCCCAGGCCTTGCGTTAACAGCACGGAGGTATCCGGTTCGGCCACGGACAGCACGCGCAGTTCGTAACCGCCATCAAACGGCCAGGTGTAGGCCAGGTATTTGGCATCGGGTGACAGCGTCATGTCCGCCTGGGCCGCCAGGCGGTCTTTCAGCAGGGGCGTGGAGGCCTGGGTGATGGTGTTATACAGCTCAATGGAATCGGCAGTGTCCTGTTTTTTCAGGTACAGAACCAGGTTGCCCCCCGACAGCACAATGGGACGACGCTTCAACGGGCGCTTCAGGAGCGGCCCCGAGGGCGTAACCTGCTCGCGCACCAGCGAATCCAGGGCCACCCGCCACAACTCAATCTGGCCTGATTCCGCGGAGGCGTAATACACGAAGGCGCCGTCGGGGGAAAACGCCGGATCGAGATTAATGGCCTGCACGTTGACCAGCAGCCGTTCTTCGCCGGATTTCAGGTTGAGGGAAACAATGCTCAACTGGCTTCCGTTGTCACGGATGAACACCAGGTTTTTGCCGTTGGGTGACCACTCGGGACGGGAGTCAATGCCGCCGGAGCTCGTCAGCCTCCGCGCATTGCCCGACTTCAGGTCCATCAGCCAGAGCCAGCCCTTGGCTGAAAATGCAACGCTGTTGCCGTCCGGAGACGGCGCCGGATCGATCGGTCCGGAATTCAAAACGGGAAGTTCGAAGCCTTCCAGGTAGACCTGGTGACCAAAACCTTCAGCCGCAGGATAACGGTTTGACCATTGGGCGGAAGCGGTAAATGGAAATGTAACAGTCGAAAAAAGAACGGCAAGTGAAAGAAAAAATTTCATCAGAATCAGGGCCCCTGGTTTTGCGCACAGTATAAGACATCCCGCCATCAACTCCGTCATCCCGGCCCCTAAAGCCGGCATCCCCATCATTGTCAAAAATGTCACCCAGGCAGTACACTCAAGCTCAAGCCAATCCGCAAAAGGGAAAAGCGGGAGCATCAAGGGGCCATGCGAAAGGACTCAATCTATATATTGAGTGTCACGGCACTATTAACGGCGGCCATTCTCGGCGGCGGTTACTACATGGCCAAAAAAACCCAGGAACGAGCCCTGGATACAAACCCGGGTGGCTGGCAGGAACTCAAACCCAATTCAAACACGGCCACCGGCAACGCAACAAACCGCCCCGGCGTTTCCGAGGGATCGTTCCAGGGCAGAACCGACACCCCCATCAAATGCATAGATCCCGAACTGGGCGAGTTCTGGACCAACGCCAGCACCTGCGAGGGCGCTGACTTGCACAACCGCATGTCCATCGCTCAACCCATGCCCACCACCCCTGCCCGCGACCAGTTTGAGGGCAGGAACTACAAAACGCCGCAGGAAGAGGCTGGTAACAGCCGCAGCAACCCGATACCCAATTTGCGGCTACACGCGAAGTCGCCGCCGCCGGGCTTGAACGTATCGTGTAAGTTTGCTGTAGGGAAGGCGTTGGAGATTGAGCGCAGCTTGAGCGCAGCAAAAGATCCGGAAGAAAGTGTTTGGCGGGAGGATTATTGTGAGTGGTTGGGGGAGGTCAGGTCGGAACAGTGTGAAGTTCCGAGAAACTATTTCTATTACGGAAACCTTTGCCCGATGGGGTTTTAAACTTATCCGCCGGCCGCTTATCCGCTGTCGATTTCCCCTTCACGGTTTGTCGCGCCCGGTTTTACTTTGTACATATATCGGCTCAAATGATGATCCATCGGGTTGCTTTGCCAGCCCTTGACGGTTGGGGCGACCAGCCGTTTGCTGACGTCGATGTAGAGGGGAATGATCACGTTGTCTTCCAGCAGCTTGCGCTCGGCCTCGGCCAGCAGGCGGTTGCGGCGGTCCGGGTTTTGTTCACGGGCAACTTTCACCAGCAAAGCATCGTATTCGCTGTTGGTGTAACCGGCGCTGTTTTGTCCACTGCCGCTGCGGAATAACTCCAGGAAACTGTAAGGGTCGTTATAGTCACTCGCCCAACCGTCGCGGAACACCTGGGTGACCTGCTTTTGCGTGCGGTTTTGCAGGAAGACTTTCCATTCCTCGTTGACCAGCGAAACCTCCACGCCCAGCACGGCCTTCCACATGGAGGCAATGGCCAGGGCGATCTTCCTGTGGTTTTCGCTGGTGTTGTAGCGGATTTCCACTTTCAGGGGGCTTTCCCTGGAGTAACCGGCCTGCTCGTACAGGCGGCTGGCTTCGGTATTGCGCTTCGCCTGGCTCCACGCCGCGTATTCAGGAACCGGTGATTTGTAGTCGTTTATACCGGGTGGCACCAGGCTATAGGAAGCTTGTTCACCGTATTGGGTGACTTTATCGGTAATAACATTTCGGTCAATGGCAAGCGTCAGGGCCCGCCGCAACTGGGGCTTATCGGCAAACGGTTCCCGGGTGAGGTTGAAGCCGTAAAAGTAGGAACCCAGCCAGGGTGAGACGACGAGTGCATCGGCTTGGTGTTCCTTTAGCCAGTCAAACTGATTGTTGGGCACCTGCATGGTCCAGTCCACTTCGCCGGCGCGGAATTGTTTTACCTCGCTTGCTTGGTCTTCAATGGGAAGATAGATCACCCGCATCAGCCGCGTGTTTTCTGCATCGCGATACTGCGAGTTCTTCACCAGCACCAGGCTTGAGCGTACGTTCCACGCTTCCAGTGTGAACGCGCCGTTGGATACCAGGTTTCCGGGCCGGGTAAAGTCGTTGCCAAATGTCTCCAGGCTGGCGCGGTGGACCGGGAAAGTACTGGGGTGTGAGAGCAGGCTGAGAAAATAGGCGGTGGGTTCATGCAAAATGATTTGCAGCGTGCGTTCATCCAGTGCCTCAACAGCCAGGGATTCTGGCGGCATTTTCCCGTTAATCACTTCGCGCGCGTTGAGAATGGGCAGCAGCATGGTGGCGGAGTTGGAGGCGGTTTCAGGGTCGCTGCTGCGTCTCATGCTGAATACGAAGTCACTGGCCAATAGCGGGTCTCCGTTGGACCAACGCGCATTGGGGTCAAGGTAAAATGTATAGGTTCTGCCGTCAGGGGATACCGTCCAGCGCTGCGCAGCGCCGGGGGCAATGCGGCCATCGGCCGCCTCGCTGGTCAGTCCTTCAAACAGGTCGCGCAGGATATGGCCGGCCGGCACGCCTTCCGCCGCGTGCGGGTCCAGGGTTTGTGGTTCCTCACCGTTACCCCGGTACAGTACCTGCTCCTCAGCCAGCACGTCCTGGTCGGTGTGGTTCGACGGACGTTCGCCCGCATCACAAGTGATCAGCGTGGCGGCCAGGAACGCCCCCAGCAGGGGCTGTCGAATGCATCCGATCAAGCTCAGTTTCCTGTTGTTTGGGCGATTTAAGTGTAAGGCGGTACACATGGGGCGAACCAGTAAAAAAGCGACAGGATTGCTTCAGAATTGCGTCAGAATGTGGTCTCCCTCAACCAATTGGCTGACCTTTTCTACGCCCATACGCTGCAGGTCATAACGCATGTGGGATTGATCATAAAACCCGGCTTCCTGGGCGAGATCGGCCACGCTGCGGGTCCAGCCCAGTCCGGTGAGAGTGATCATGTGGCGAATGCGTTGCACGGCAAGCACCTGTTTGGTGGTCAACCCTACGGCATTGCTGACGATACGCTGCAAGGTTCTTGGCGTGACGCCAAAGTGATCCGCATAGTCCCGTACCTGGGGGCCCAATTGCATCTGCTTGATGGCCATGAGCGTCTTGCGAGCACGGCGCCAGCGCCAGTTGTTCTCAGCTTGCCCGTTCATGGACCGGCACAAGCGCGCGTTCAGGTCCGGAGCCCGTTCAATTCGAGGATCGCACAATGCATCCGCCAGGCTGTGACCAGCCAGGGATTCCGTTTGCTCCAGCACATCTCGGGGATCCACACCAAAAAGCGATTGAGCCGCACCCGGAGCCAGGTTGACCAGAGTAAACCGGGTGTTGGGCGCAGTTTCCCAAATATGCGCCTGGTGCCTGGGCCCCAGCAAGGCAATGCGCGGCAGTGGAAAACGTTGGCCGGGAGCGTAATGCTCATAAAGCTGCCCGCGGCGCTGGATCAGCAGGGCGGCAGTGGGAAGGCGCATCACGCAATCCGGGCGGGTAGCTTCCGGGCTGGTTCCAAAGCGGTAGCTGACAATATTGAATGCGGCGGGTGAGTTTTCCAGCAGGAAATCTTCGGCCGAGCGTTCCTCGACCTGCGGTTCGGACTCAGTCTGTTCGCAGCTCTCAGCGTTCATGGGCTGATGTGTGCGCCAAGCGCGGTGAGTAGGAACATCGCTTCAACGGCACAATCCTGGTTTCTCCCGACCAAAAAAGACTCGCCATGTCGCATTTTTACTAGCGGTAAAAGCCCTGAATTTCAATACTACGGCCTTCATCTGCCAAAGTCGAACCCATGAATTCAAAGGCCTGTCAAAGCGGTATTGCTTTTCGCGCTGTGGTTTGCGCGGGGTGTTACGCATTCGGCCTTCTTCTTTGCTATCAATCCGCCGTGGCCAGCGTGACAGACAAGACTGCTGATGACGTTTGCCTGATGCTCCCGTCCAATGCCGCGATCGAAGCGCGAATCTCGGCGGCGGTTGGAGCGCTGGAAGCCACGCAAAACGAGCACTACCGAATTGTTCTGCAATACAACGTGTTGCGGCGCAGCGATGGCACGGGCGGATTTACCGACCTGGCGCTGATAGATGAGCACCTCCGCGACATCAACTGGGGTTTCAGGGACACACCCTTCGTGTTTGTTCGCATTCCCGGCGTTCGCTACATAGACAACGATGCGTATTTCGCGCTGGATACCGTCAGCGAGGCCGAGGGAATGTACACGAGCTTTCACACACCAGGGGTGGCCAATATCTACATGCACCCCGGCACCCTGTTCAACAACCCCAATGCGCGTTCCTACACCTCGCCACCGCCACCGCGCCGCGGACATACCTACGGCGATACCCGTATTGGTCTGCCCGCCAATATTGCCTATTCACCCCACGAACTGGGGCATTTCTTTTTTCTGCTGCATCCTTATGAGTCAGGTTTCGCCGGCACGGAGTGCGTCGCTCGTGAACGCTGTGATGAGACGGGTGACCTGGTGTGTGATACACCCGCTTCGCCAGCCATCTTTCAGCAAAACACCCTGCGTACCGGGGAATATATCGGCAACGCCGTGGGGCCGTGTTCGGGCGATGGACCCTATGCGCCGCTCACCGATTTATGGATGGAGGCCGGTTGGCAGTACGGAGACCCCGGAGCGCTGATCCGCAACCGTTTTACCGATGGGCAGATAGAACGCATGAGAGGCACTCTGCTGTCGCTTTCACCGGACCTGATCGGCGAGGACCGCCCCGAGGTACTGGTGGATTGCGATTTCGACGGGCTGGATGACATCGATGAAATCCTTGAGGGGAGTGAGCCCGACATCAACCAAGACAAGGTACCTGACGCCTGTCAGAAATTCCTGCGCAGTGGCGATTTGCTGGTCTCGGGCATGACCAATATCGACACCAACACACCCCGTTTTTTTGATCCACAGACCGGGGCGTTTCGTGGCGCCCTGCGCACGGGTGCCTGGTATATGCATCAGCTGCGCACCGGTCCCGATGGGCTGATCTACGCAACCTCGGTCAGCGTCATTCAACAACTGGACCCTGTTACGGGGCGGCTGGTGAAAAACCTGGTGGATGGAGGCCCTCAATCTGCCGGCACTTTTACCGATATCCTGTTTGATGCAGCGGGTAACTTGCTGGTGCTGGATCTCAGCAATAAAGACATCAAGCGTTACAGCCGGGAAACCGGGGAGTTTCTCGGAACGTTCGCGCAGGTCCCCCTGTCTTCTCCCAAATATATGGAGTATGGGCCCGACGGCCACATCTACGTCGTGGGAAATGCCGTCGGTGATAACCGGGTCGTGCGTCTTAACGCGCAGACGGGCGCGGATATGGGTGATTTAGTAACTTCCGGAAGCGGTGGTCTGACGGCAGGCCAGGGCCTGGTCTTTCATGAAGGTTACCTCTACGTGTCGGACGGGGCCAATGCCAGTGTGTTGCGTTTCGATGCAATGAGCGGTGAGTTTGACCGGGAATTCGTCAGTCCCGCTGGCAATGGTGGCCTCGCCAACCCACACAGCCTTCGGTTCGGGCCGGATGGCCGCCTATACGTGGCCTCGCGGGGCTCTAACTCGGTCAAGCGATACGATGGCACAAGCGGCGCCTACATTAATGAATTTATACCCGCCGGCAGTGGAGGCCCGCAGGGTACCGGCACCATCGACCAGCCGGCTGGTCTTTTGTTCGCCTCCGTACCGTTTGCCACGCCTGGCCCCGATATCAACCCAGGCATGAACGGCGCCTGGACCAACCTGGAAACCCTGGGACAGGGCATGTTTTTCGACGTGGTGGCGTCACAAAAGCAGTTGTTCATGGGTTGGTTCAGCTATGAGACCGACATGGGCATCGAGCTGGATCCTGATGAAAATGCCCACCGATGGCTGGTGGCCATCGGCCCGTATTCAGGGGATACAGCCACACTGGAACTTCTGGCCGTTGATGGAGGCACGTTCAATGGTCCCGAGCCGGTCACTGAAACTGCGGTGGGCCAGGCCACGTTGAAATTCAGGACCTGCACCGAAGCGGTGTTTGAATATGCACTGGATGCGGGCCTGGCCGGCGCCCTGGTTCTGAACCGCCTCTTGCCAGACACATTGTGCAATGAACTCTCGGGAGGCGTGACACAACATCATGAGTAAGCGACCTGAAACGTGCTTCACCTGTACCAGGCCCGGCCGCCTGATTCTGCTGTTCTGGGCCTTGTTGGCGCCTCTGCAGGTGGCCAATGCCGAAGACTTTGCCATTAACGCGGGCCTGTCGGGTTCCTGGGCCAATCCGGCCATTCCTGGTCAAGGCCTGTTCGTGGATATCGACCCGGCGAACGGGGTGGTGTTCCTGGCCTGGTTCACCTACGGCGAGGTCGCTGCGCAGGCCGAATCAATCGTTGCCTATCCCGGTAACCGCTGGTTCATTGCATTGGGGGCTTTTGACGAAAGCAGCACAGAGGTTTCGATGGACCTGATCGAAACCGCCGGTGGCATTTTTGATAACCCGGCCACGGTAACCGAACAAACCGTGGGGAACCTGTCCCTGAATTTCCTCAATTGCTCTGCGGCCGAGATGGCGTTTGTTTTCGATGACGGTGCCGCTCAAGGAGAGATTGAACTCTCCCGCCTGACCTCAAGCGAAGTCTGTGAAACGTTGATTGAAGCAAACTAGCTAACTTGCCGGCATCACTCGCGGTCAATATTTAGCGTGACTGAGGCTATCGGGACTGGGCTGCAAGACCTTCGCAACGCGCTACGTTGTCCGGGGTGATGCGGGTGATGGGAATCGAGCCCGACAAGCCGAGAGCAGGGATGTTATAGGTCAGTAAACCGTTCTCGCAGTCCGCGAACTGCACTTCGACGGTGCCGCCATTGGTCTGTGTTGGCATAGGGGATGCCGCGTTAAATACCCCGCCCTCGGTAACTTCGATGTCCAGTTGCGCGGTATCTCCTGAATACGGACCAAATGCCGTCAGCCAGCGATGGCCGGGCTCACCAAGATTGGCCATGACGGAGGCATCCGGGCGTTCGGTGTCGTACGTAAACCAGGCCAGAAACATTTGGCCGATGTCCGGAAATACAGTGATGAAAAAGCCCTGGCCGGGCGTTGCAGCATTGAACCAGGCGTCATTCAGGCCGGCATTGATGAGAAACTGGGTTGCCAACAACCGGACTCGCACTGCATTGGGTTGGATCAGGCCACCCGAATTGCTGCTAACCAGGTTTTTGATGAAGGTCCCGTCAGCCTCGTACATTTTCACGGTAGCGGACACGCCATCGCCGATCAGCAGGTTGCCATTGGGCAGATAATCATAACCTTCCGCCTGGGAAAGGCCGCCAACAAAGTCCCCAAGAAAATTTCCGCTGGCGTCAAAGCGTTTGACGCTGGTTCCCCGCCAATCAATAACCAGTAATTCTCCTGCATCATTGAACCAGATATTGGTGGGGCCCTGGAGATTGGAATTGATAAACAAGCCGAGATCGTTTCCGTTGCTGTCAAACTTTTGTACCAATGCATCACTGAATGAGGAAACATACAGATTCCCGTCAGTATCCCAGTCCATACCGATGCTCTGGTTAACGCCGACAGAGGTGAAATCACCCTGGGGCGTTCCGTCAAGCTGATAGCGCCGAACGCGGTTATTGCCCGCCCATTGAAGCACATACAGCAGTCCGTCGGGGCCGATTTTCATACGCGTGGGTTGACTAATCCCGGTAGCAAAATTGTCGATGTATTCACCGGTTTCTGCGTTGTGACGGGTAATGCGATTGGTGTTCAGGCTCGAGATCAGAACTGTGTTTTCTGCCTCCAGGAACAGGATATCCTGCGGCCAGGAAACATTCTCGCTGATAAATACTTCGGGGTTCTCGCCATTGGCATCGTACTTCATGATTTTCCAGGGCGGTTCTTCAAATTTACCGGCATCGCTGACGTAGATTTCAAAGTCCTGGGCAAAAGAG
>Ga0102946_1000398_pt1 | contig 15226 bp, 11 predicted proteins | sample SalPon2A_A_D1_MG_FD_78209 | JGI IMG/M metagenome (GOLD analysis project Ga0102946, IMG submission 78209) | Soil microbial communities from South San Francisco under conditions of wetland restoration - Salt Pond MetaG R2A_A_D1_MG | ecosystem: Environmental > Terrestrial > Soil > Wetlands | place... | reverse complement strand
TGCTGGTTGGGCTGACTTGGATGCGCCGAGTGGACTGACGGATTTAGGGGCGATCGGACAGGACGTCCGATCGAGGCCGCCCAAATCAGGATGATTTGTGAGGCCGGTCCCGTCAAAATCCGACGGGCCGCGAGGGGAGTCACGGACGCAGTCCGGGACCGCAGGGTCAGGAAGCCCAACCAGCAAACACCCACCGGGTCCCCTGTCTACGAAGGACCGACTATCTTTAAGTGAAAAATACAATCTCAGTGAAAACCCAGACAATGTGAACAACGTTTCTGGAATTCACAGCCAGTCGAACCAATCGAGTCGTGACTACAAGGGTAACTGTATAGGTTCTTCCTGCATTCGGCCCAGTTGCTCCCGCAGACCGAGGACAAGATCTTCCCAGTAGCGTGGCTCGCCAAACCAGGGAAAGGCAATGGGGAAGGCCGGATCCTGCCAGCGCTTTGCCAGCCAGGCAGCGTGGTGCAGCATACGCAGGGTTCGCAGCGCTTCGATCAGGTTCAGTTCACGCCGGTTAAAATGGTAAAACTGGGTGTAACCCTCCAGAACGTCCTTCATCTGTTCCGCCATTTCATAGTTTTCACCCGAAAGCAGCATCCACAAGTCCTGTATGGCCGGACCACTTCGACAGTCATCAAGGTCGACAAACAGCGGGCCGTCGCGCCACAGGATATTGCCGGGATGACAATCGCCATGCAGGCGAATCTTGCTGAATTTTCCGGCACGCTCAAACGAAGCTTCTATTGACACTATCAGGTCGTCGCTCAGGCTGGTGAATGCGGATTCAAGGTGTGGTGGCAGCCATTGCCCTTCCAGTAACTCTTTCACCGGTTCGTATGCAAAACTCCTGATGGTCAGCGCCGGTCGTGACTCGAACGGCTTGTCAGAACCCACGGCATGCATACGCCCCAGCATGCGACCAAGCCAGATTCGTGTATCTTTCTGGTCCAGTTCCGGGGCGTGCCCGCCGCGTCGCTCGAACATGGCGAACCTGAAACCGTTATGTTCATGAAGGGTTTTGCCGTTGATTACCATCGGCGGGATCAATGGTATTTCCGCTTCTGCTATCTCGATGGCGAAGGCGTGTTCTTCAAGGATTTGTTCGCTGCTCCACCGACCGGGCCGATAGACTTTTGCAATCAGCGGATTCGCATCTTCGATACCCACCTGGTAGACCCGATTTTCATAGCTGTTAAGGGCTAGCAGGCAACCGTCACAGAGCAGGCCGGTGGACTCAACCAACCTGATTATCTCTTCCGGGTCCAACCGGTAGTAGGGTGTCAGTATATCGTCTGATTGATGCATTGCTTTTTACCTACCACTGATCGGGTCAATCAGTCATAGGATACCCGTTGTGGCTGTCAAAAGTAGGGATACTTCACATTCGCCCTTTAGGGTGTCTACATTTGGCAGTAGAATAGATTGTCCAAGCGAAGGTTCAATTCTCAATGACTATCAAAACTACCAATCTGGCGCTCTATTGCGATTTTGAAAACATTGCTCTCGGCGTACGTGACGCGCAATATGCGCGTTTTGACATCATGGAAGTGCTGGAGCGATTGCTCGTTAAAGGCAATATCGTCGTCAAGAAGGCCTACTGTGACTGGGATCGTTACAAGGATTTCAAAGCCGACATGCATGAGGCTTCGTTCGAGTTGATCGAAATCCCGCATGTACGTCAATCGGGCAAGAACTCCGCGGATATCCGCCTGGTGGTTGACGCCCTGGACCTGTGTTATACCAAGTCACACGTTGATACCTTTGTTGTTATTTCCGGCGATTCGGATTTTTCGCCGCTGGTATCAAAACTTCGGGAAAATAACAAAATCGTTATCGGCGTTGGTGTTAAAGAGTCGACATCCAACCTGTTGATAGCCAATTGTGATGAGTTTATCTACTACGACGATATTGTTCGCCAGTCTGAGCGTCGCAAACCTGTAAAGAAAAAGTCCAATGGAAGAAAGGAAGGCGTGGATGAAACGCCGGCTGTTCCAGGTAAAGGTCAGCGTCGCGCAGAACAGGCTTTCGAGTGGGTGTTGGAGACACTGGATGACGTGTTCAGCGATCGTGACCCTGAAGAAAAGGTCTGGGGGTCAATGGTCAAGCAAACCCTGAAAAGACGTAAGCCCGGTTTCAATGAACGATACCATGGTTTCCGCTCGTTCAGTGAGCTGCTGGAACGGATGAAAGAGCAAAACATGGTCACACTGGAGCACGACCAAAAATCGGGTGGGTATATTATTACCGACTATGTTGGTTCCTGAGGGGCACACGCCTTGCCCGGATGGTTTTATGAACACTGTGCAAGGGAGCAGCTAATGCCATTCCGAGAACCAATCGTTTTGTTGTTTATGTTGTTTCTGTCAGGGTCCGCTTTTGCATTGGATCCGCACACCGGACCGGTAATCGAGGCCAATGGGCCGGTTTTTGATGTACCAGGGGGGTCCTGGAATCTCGATAAGGATACCTACTACAAGGTCTCGATGGATGTTTCTGCAACGGCAGAGACAACAACGGCTTTGAACCGCCATATTGAATCAGCCGCCCGCTTCCTGAACATGCACGCAAGAAATGGTATTGATCCGGGAAATATTGCCTTTGCGATCGTTGTGCATGGACCGGCAGGCAAGGACCTGTTGAAGGATGCTGCATATGAAAGCCGGTATATGACCCCAAACCCGAATACGGCCTTGTTAAAGTCCCTTCACGATGCAGGTGTAAAAGTTTACCTTTGCGGACAGACAGCTGCTTTTCGTGGTTTTTCTGCTGATGAAATCAATCCATCGGTGACCATTGCGGTTTCCGCCATGACGGCACATGTTCGTTTACAATCAGAGGGTTATACGCTGATTCCTTTTTGACCGAATACCTTTTTCCAGGCAAAAAAAAGACCCGCAAAACGGGTCTTTTTTTTCGTGGGCGATAGGTGGTTTTAGCCCAAATGCCCACAATCCCCTATTTTCTGATCATTTTGCCAACCCCCTTGTCGGCATAGTGATCACCCTTGCTTGTCCCCCAAGCTCATAACTTCTCCTGTAACGACCCATTTCCCTGGGTCTGACGCTTTCCGGGATTGTCGTTGGCACAATCTCATCCATGAACTGTCGTTGGCACAGCTACGTCACAGGTGGTGACAAACTTCCTTGTCCATAAATATATGGTCTGGAAGAAGATTTCAGTCAGAGACATTAATCTTCCCCCTTTAGAATGCAATTATAGTGCCAATAGATAAGTGTGTTAGAAATATTTAATGATAACAATCAGATAGGGTTTTTAGGACATCAGTGCTGCAAGCTTATTAAGCGAATACTCTGACGTACTATGTTCAACTACTGACAAATATTGTCAGTAGTTGTCACCAGGCGATTACAGATAACTTAACCAGCCGCGCTTATCTTCCGTTTCGCCGTTGAATAAGCCAAAAAATTCAGTCTGAATACGCTTGGTAACAGGACCACAGCCACCATTGCCAATGGTGAGATGGTCTATTTGACGAATCGGTGTTACTTCTACAGCTGTGCCTGTAAAGAAGGCTTCGTCTGCACCGTAGAGTTGCTCGCGCGACAAGGTTTGTTCGACCACGGTATAGCCAAGGTCATCTGCCAGTGAGAACACCGAGTCACGGGTGATGCCGCCAAGGATGGAGGCTGATGTCGGCGGGGTCAGGATTTTGCCGTTTTTGATCAGGAACAGATTTTCACCGGCACCTTCGCTGAGCAGGCCGTCATGACCCAGTGCGATGCCTTCATCATAACCACGGTCCCTGGCTTCAAACCCTATCAATTGACTGGACAGATAATTGCCGCCAGCCTTGGCCCCGGTAGGAATGGTGTTGGGTGCAAGACGTTGCCATGAGCTGATACAGGCCCGGATACCGTTTTTCAGTCCTTCTTCACCCAGGTATGCACCCCAGGAATCCACCATGATGGACACATCAATGGACTCCATATCCTTGGGAATAACACCCAGCCCGCAGGCGCCGCGTGCAACCAGTGGCCTGATATATGCGCTTTCAAGCCCGGTTTCCCGAACTGTTTCAAAACAGGCCTCGCGGATCTCCTCGAAACTGTAGCGCATGGGCATTCTGTAGATCGACGCTGAATAGAACAATCGTTTGATGTGGTCGTCCAGACGGAAAAAAGCCGTGCCCGTAGGTGTTTTGTAGGCGCGTATACCTTCAAAAACCGAGGAACCATAATGTAGTGCGTGGCTTAAGAGGTGTACCGTGCAATCTTCAAAATTTCGTAATTCACCGTTGAACCAGATCTTGAATTTTGTGCCCATTTTTTCATTCCGTTTTGTTTTATTGCATCACAGGGGTGCAGTATCCAACCATGAGGTGGTGAGTTCAAGCACCATTTGCCATCCTGGATTTACATTGGGTTTAACGGGTTTATCTCAAGGAAAAATTGTGGAAAAGAGATGCTTTTGCTACGGTATTTGACGTCAAATCGTATCTGGTCATGGCATTTGCAATATCTTGGAAAATATGGAATCTACATAGTGAATAGGGAAACACATCATCACCACCACCACGCGGCACCGGACTACAACCGGGCTTTCGCTGTGGGTGTTGCACTCAATGTGGTCTTTGTTGTCGTTGAAGTCTTTTATGGGGTGTTGGCCAATTCGCTGGCTTTGATCACCGATGCCGGTCACAACCTGAGTGATGTAATGGGTTTGCTATTGGCCTGGGGTGCAAACTACCTGGCGGGCAAACAGCCCTCATTACGGCGTACCTATGGTTACTCCCGGGCGACTATCCTGGCATCCATGTTCAGTGGCCTGCTCTTGCTGGCAGCGGTTGTTGTCATATCCTGGGAAGCCATCAACCGGTTTTTTGCACCTTCTGAGCCCGTCGGTCAGACCATTATGCTGGTGGCCGGCATCGGTGTGGTGATCAATACCGTCACGGCCTGGTTTTTTGTATCCGGAAAGGATCATGATCTCAATATTCGCGGCGCCTACCTGCATATGGCGGCTGACGCTCTGGTTTCACTGGGTGTGGTTGTCTCCGGTTTCGTGATCTGGAAGTTTGGGCTGAAATGGTTTGATCCCCTGAGCAGCCTGTTGATCGCAGCAGTGATCTTCTGGTCTACCTGGGGTCTGTTACGTGATTCGCTCAACCTGGCCATAGATGCGGTACCGCCGGATATGGACCCAGGTGAAATCCGCAGTTGGTTATCAGCACAACAGGGTGTTGATGACTTGCATGATCTGCATATCTGGCCGACAAGCACCACCGAGACTGCCCTGACGGCCCACTTGCAGATGTCTGAACCACCGGAGGATGATGAATTCCTGTGCTTTCTTGCATCGCAGTTACAAAAGAAATTCAAAATCGCACATGCAACCTTCCAGATTGAACGTGGAGACGAACAACATCCGTGCAAGCAGTCACAAGACTGTGCTATATGAGATTGTGGGGTTTTACTGATACTCTTCAATCCACCTTTTAATTCCCGGACGGAGACAACGCAATGGCGGACAGTTATTTCATGCAGGCTTTTGTGTACCTTGCAGCAGCGGTCATTGCAGTACCGATAGCAAAACGTCTTGGTTTGGGTTCTGCGCTGGGTTACTTGCTGGCAGGCCTCGTCATCGGTCCAAACGTGTTGTCACTGGTCGGTGATGAAGGTCAGGACGTCATGCACTTTGCCGAATTCGGTGTGGTGCTGATGCTATTTCTTGTTGGTCTTGAACTGCAGCCTTCGGTGTTGTGGCGCATGCGTGTGCCGATTATCGGATTGGGTGGTCTACAGGTTGTTGTGACCGCCTTGCTGGTTGCGCTTATATGTACCTTTTCGGGTTTTGAGTGGCAAACGGGCATAGTCATCGGCCTGGTATTTTCGATGTCATCCACGGCCATTGTCCTGCAGACCCTGGATGAAAAAGGCTGGTTGAAAACCGTTGCCGGACAGAGTGGCTTTTCGGTATTACTGTTTCAGGATGTCGCGGTCATTTTCATGTTGGCTGCCATTCCGTTTCTGTCGTCACAGGTGCTGATGGACGGCAGTGAGCTGGTGCAACATGGGTCAAGTACAGCGGTATCAGACCGGTCCAGCTGGGTGAGTGCACTGTCGGTGCTGGGTGTCGTTGCGGGTATTGTACTGGCTGGCCGGTTTTTGACCCGGCCGGTATTTCGGTACATTGCCAAAACCCGCAGCAGCGAGATCTTCATTGCAACAGCGCTGTTAGTGATCATAATGATTACGCTGGCGATGGGCGCCATTGGCCTGTCACCAGCACTGGGTACGTTTGTTGCCGGCGTGGTGATGGCGGACAGTGAGTTCCGGCATGAGCTTGAAGTCAGTATCGAACCATTCAAGGGCTTATTGCTGGGTCTGTTTTTCATAGCCGTGGGTGCAAGCATCAACCTTCAAATGATGCTGGAAGAGCCGGTCCGCATCATCGGCCTTGTTCTGGGCTTGATGGTTCTCAAGTTTGTCATATTGTTTGTACTTGGCCGGGTGTTCAAATTGAATCTGGCTGACAACCTGATGTTCAGTTTTACCCTCGCACAGGGCGGCGAATTTGCCTTTCTGCTGGTTTCGTTTGCGCTTCAGAGCAACGCGTTGACGTTTGAAATCGCCAACCAATTGATCCTGATCGTTGTGCTTTCCATGGTATTGACACCCGTTGCGATCATCGTGTTCGAGAGAGTCATCCAGCCGCGACTGCTGGGCACCTGTGATGAAAGTGGGCACGAAGAGATCGAAGATGATAGCAACCCGGTCATTATTGCCGGCTATGGCCGCTTCGGCCAGGTGGTTTCCCGTTTGCTCACGGCCAGTGGTTTCTCATCAACCCTGCTCGATCACGACGCAGCGCAGATTGAACTGACCGGGCGTTTTGGCAACAAGGTGTTTTATGGTGATGCCGCCAATGTTGAATTGCTGAAATCAGCGGGTGCCGAAAAAGCGCGTTTGCTTGTCATTGCCATTGACGAGCGGCAGAAAGCGATCAACATGATCCACAGCGTAAAGATGCATTTCCCCAATTTAAAGGTACTGGTTCGTGCCTATGACCGCACACATGCTTACGAACTCATCCATGCGGGTGCGGATTTCATCGTCCGTGAGACCTTTGGGTCGGCCCTTTGGATGGGAGAAGAGGCGCTCAAGTTGCTGGGCGCCAACCAGGAGCTTGCAAAACGCATGGTCGCCAAGTTTGACAAACACGATAACGAAGGTATGTACAAGCTCTCCGAAGTATGGGGAGACGACCACGAGTATGGTTTGCGGATTCGCCAGAACCTGGAAGACCTCGAGTCCGTTTTGCAGGACGACATTGAGTCAGCAGATAACTGAGAACAAAAAATGCCCGGGCTTGAACCTGGTGAAGCTTCGACCCCGGGCGTTTTATTGCTTTAGCGCTGGCAATGATCCACGATGACCTGCGCGACACAGGTGGTGAGTTTGCGTGCAAATGGAATGTGTAAAAATTCATTTGGTCCATGCGCATTGGATTTGGGCCCCAATACACCGGTGATCATAAACTGCGCCTCGGGGAAGAAATCGCCCAGCATGGCCATAAATGGAATGGTGCCGCCTTCACCCATGTACATGACACCTCGGCCGTAACTGGCCTGTGAGCCTTTTTCCAGCGAGGTATGTAACCAGGGTGCAATTTCCGGTGCGTTCCAGCCGGTTGCAGCGTGATCTGACTCGAAACTGACTTTCGCATTGCTGGGCGGGTTGGCTTCGAGGGCCTCTTTCATGGCCTGGCTTGCTGCTTCCCCGTCCACCGTTGCCGGTATGCGCATTGAAAGCTTCAGGGCCGTGTAGGGCCGCAGTACGTTTCCGGCAGAGTCCAGCTCAGGCATGCCGCCCACACCGGTATAAGAAAGCGCCGGACGCCAGGTGCGGTTAAGTATGCGTTCAACATTATTGGCCGCCATCGGTTCAACACCATCGACGAATGGGTAAGCCTCCCAGATACTGTCACCCAGCGCGTCTGCCATGGCACGTGTCTGTTCCATACGTTGCTCCGGAATGGCTGAATATAAATCCTTCAGAATGACCGTGCCGGTTTTTTCGTCTTCCAGCCTGCTGATCAACTGACGCAGGACACGGAAGCTTGATGGCACGACACCCGATGCATAACCGGAGTGGACCCCTTCTTCCAGCACATCGGCGCGTAAAGTGCCGGCTGCCATGCCACGAAGTGAAACCGTTAACCAAAGCTGCTCGTAGTTACCCGCGCCGGAATCAAGGCAGATAACCAACGATGGGGTGCCGATCTGTTCCCTGAGATGGTCGATGTAAAAAGGCAGATCATAGCTGCCGGATTCCTCGCAGGCTTCGATAATCACCACGATACGTGCATGCGGAAGACCCTGCCTCTGAACCGCCATGATCGCTGCCAGCGAGCTATAAGCCGCATATCCATCGTCTGCGCCACCGCGACCGTAGAGTTTTCCATCCCTGATCACCGGAATCCATGGGCCAAGGCCATCGGCCCAGCCGGTCATTTCGGGTTGCTTGTCGAGGTGGCCGTACATCAGGATGGTGTCATCGGCATCAACTTCGCCCTGCGCCGGTATTTCCATGAATATCAGCGGGGTTCGTCCTTCAAGCCGAATGATGTCCAGTGTCATGCCCTTGACGTCCTGGGATTTGCACCAGGCAAAAATTTGCTGGACAGCGTCTTCCATGTAACCGTGTTTCTGCCAGTCAGCGTCGAAGTGCGGCGATTTGTTGGGGATCTTGATGTACTCGACCAGTTCGGGAACGATGGAATCCATCCATATTTCGTCTATAAAATCCTGCGCAGTTCTTTGATCCATAAGTCTGGCCCTTTACTGATTAATGTAATTCCTGATTATCGCACGCTTGCGGACATTGATGTAAAGGTGACAACGAAATATGCGATTGACTGCCTGCATGGTATGCTTGCCGTTCTTTATCGCGGCGCAAACCCGTGGTAACACATAAAACCTTAAAACAAAATTGGAGCTGTCAACGTGACCAATCAATCTGAGGGAGAAAACACCCTGCAACCGCCCTTGCCCCCGGGAGAGTTTTTGGGCCATCCCAGGGCCTTGTGGCAATTATTCAATATCGAAATGTGGGAACGCTTTGCCTACTATGGCATGCGGGCAGTATTGGCCGTTTATGTTGCCACCACTTTCTTTTCGCACCTTGGTGCCGGCGCCAACGCCGAAGCCAGCCTGGTTTACGGTGGTTACACCGCACTGGTATATGCCACCGGTATAGCCGGCGGTTATATTGCCGACCGTATCCTGGGCTATCAACGATCCATCCTGCTCGGTGCCATCATCATGGCTGCGGGCCTGATGGTGCTATTGATTGAGGACCTGACCTGGTTTCTCGTCGGTCTGTCGCTGATTGTTTCCGGTAACGGTCTGTTCAAGCCAAATATTTCTACCATGATCGGCAAGCTCTATGCGCCAGGCGATGTGCGTCGTGATTCAGGTTTTACCATTTTCTACATGGGTATCAACCTCGGTGCGATGATCGCGCCTATCATTACCGCCTCGTGGATCGGTGCGACCTGGGGCCTCAAATGGGGTTTCTTCGCAGCCGGTATTGGCATGATCCTGTCAACCTTTTTTCTCGAGTTCGCCAAGAAGTCACTCGGCCATGTTGGCCTGCCGGAAAAAGGCAAAGACGGCTGGGGCCGGTTTTTCGCTGTCGGCGCAGGTGCCATCGTATTGGCGGGAATCGTCTACTTCCTGCTGTCAGAAAGCCGGATCCTGGGCTTCCTGCTGGTTGCCATCATGTTGGGTCTTGTTGCTTACTTTATCATCGCGGGTATCAAGTCGAACAACAAGGTGCAGATGCACCGGTACATCGCCATGATCATCCTGTTTGCTGCCAATGCCTGTTTCTGGGCCCTGTTCGAGCAGGCAGGCAGTTCGCTGAATTTCTTCGCGCGTGAGTTTGTGACACCCATGTACGGCACCATGGAGACCTGGCAGGCCGGTGGATTTGGTATCTTCCAGTCATTGAACCCGCTTTACATCCTGATTTTCGCACCGGTATTTGCCATGTTGTGGCCAAAGCTGGAATTGATGAATATGAACCCGTCGATTCCCCGCAAGTTTGCGTTGGGGTTGATCCAGGTTGCATTGGGTTTCTACCTGCTGGTGTTTGCGATTGGCAATATGACCAATGCGGCTGGTCTCGTACCATGGATATTCCTTGCGATGACCTATCTTCTACATACAACGGGTGAGTTATGCCTGTCACCGATTGGTCTGAGCATGGTGACCAAGCTGGCCGATGAGAAAGAGGTCGGGCTTGCCATGGGTGGCTGGTTCCTGTCCATAGCGATGGCGCAATATGTTGCCGGTATCATTGCAGCACTCGCATCGGGCGGCACCAATAGCGGTGCGCATGGTGAGGAAACCGTTGCTGCCACCATCACCCAGTATTCCGGTGTTTACATGCAGTTGTTCTGGATCGGATTGATCGTCGGTTTGGCTTACCTGATACTCGCTCCGCTAATCAACAAGCTGATGCATGGCGTGAAATAAGCTTGGTTAAAGAAGCAGAAAAAACCCCGGCAATTACCGGGGTTTTTTTTGCAAATAAAAAGTTGAAATCGAGCTTGTAATTGGCCTGTACTGGCATACGGGCCTATAAGTCTGCTATAACTATGTAATAAAAGTGTCATATCAGCGCGAAACGAGGTCTGAGATGGTCAATAATTCCGATTGGAAAATAATGAAACAAGCCGCTTTTGATGCCTATAAACGGGATGGCAAAATGAGCGTTGCTTCTCTTGAAAAAATCGTAGATATTGCGCTGGCGGATGGTGAGTTTGATGATCATGAAAAAGACGTATTGGTCAATATTATTTCCAATCTGACCGGCGCCGAAACGACCGACGCCATGTGGTTAAAGGTCGATGAGTTAATCCACAAGTTTGATCTGCACAGTGACAGCGAAGCTTTTATAGAGCATCTTGAGGATGAGTTTGAGGACTAATCGTTTACTGATTCAAATGACCTGGTTCCTTCCGTAGCCACAGATAGACTAGTTATCATAATTTTTGCTGGCACGCTTCCCTTCTTCACCTGATAAAATACCCCACTCGTTTTCCCGGAACTTCAAAATGACACAATCCTTAACACGTACCCTGCTTTGTTTGACCTGTCTTGTTTTTATTGGCCTTAACGCCTGTGGCAAGACAGACGAAGTATCACATCCGGCAGCCAAACCGGTGGCAATCGCGCCAGCTGAGACTTGGGAAAAGTTCGTCACCCGGCAAATTGAGGCACGTGTTGATGCCCATCCGCAATGGGCGGTTTTCCAGGGGCGGCATGAATATGATGGCCAACTCCCCGACTGGAGTCGGGCGGGAATTGAAAAAGAAGTTGCATATTTGCACCAGGCACGTGATGAGGCAATGGCATTTTCTGATGACCAGCTTAGTGCAGATCAGCTATACCAGCGCGAGTACCTGGTATCACGTTTGGACCAGGATTTGTTCTGGATAGAAAAAGCACAATGGCCCTTTCGCAATCCCGAGTACTATTTTGGCTGGATGAGTGATTCGCTGGATCCCAGCCCGTATATCGCACTGGATTATGCATCGCTGGAGCAGCGTATGCGTGCATTCACACTGTATTTAAACAATGTTCCGAGGGCGATCGCCCAGATCAGGGAAAACCTGGCAATGCCAATGCCCCGAACCTGGCTGCAACTGGGTATCGACGGTTTTGGTGGTTATGCCGAATACTTTCGCGATGATGTGCCCGCAGTATGGGCAGCGGTTGAAGATGAAGAACTACAACGGGCATTCGCGACCGCAAACGCTGGTGCGATTGATGCCATGCAGGAAATTACCAACTGGTTAAAGTCAAATATGCCGAACGCAACGGAAGACTACGCGCTTGGTCCTGACCTGTTTCGTGCAATGTTGTGGGATACCGAGCGGGTAGATACACCCCTTGATGAACTGGAAGCCATTGGCCGGGCGGATATGGCACGCAACCTGGAAAACCTGAATGATGCCTGTGACGAGTTTGCACCGGGACTCAGTATCCAGGACTGTTTCGCAAAGATGGCCAGCAACAAGCCGAAGCAGGATTCAGTAGCAACTGCAACCGAACAATTGGCCGAAATCCGTGAGTTCATGATCAAGGAGGACCTGGTCAGCATCCCCGGTAGCGAAGAGGCAATAGTGGATGAGGCACCGCCTTATGCCCGTTCCAATTTCGCCTATATCAATATTCCGGGTCCCTGGGAAAAGAACCAGCCATCGGTCTATTACATCTCACCACCCAACCCCGCATGGCCCGAGGATGTTCAGGCAGATTATATTGCCGGTGAGGCCGACCTGTTGTTCACCTCGGTACACGAGGTCTGGCCGGGACATTTTCTGAACTTCCTGCACGCCAATCGCGCACCGTTTTTCTATGGCCGAGTATTTGTCGGGTACGCGTTTGCCGAAGGCTGGGCGCATTACACCGAGGAGATGATGATCGAGGCCGGCTTGCGTGATGGTGATCCCGAGACCCGTATCGGACAGATCAGCAACGCGTTGTTGCGTAATGCCCGGTTCCTTTCGACCATTGGTTTACATACCAAGGGTTGGTCGGTAGAAGATTCGAAACGGTTTTTTATCGAAGAGGGTTTTCAGAGTGAAGGCACCGCCATCCAGCAGGCCGCACGTGGTACCTATGATCCGGCTTATCTCAATTACACCATGGGCAAATTGATGATCAAACGCTTGCGTGATGACTGGACCGCCACCCGTGGTGGCAGGACGGCCTGGCGCGAGTTTCACGATACTTTTTTAAGTTATGGTGGCCCGCCCATTCCATTGGTGCGACAGCAAATGATGGGTGAGACAGAGCCCACGGCCATTTTCCCGGCGCATCGGTAGTAGCGTTTCAGGGTGGCCTGAAAAAGATTTTGTTGAACACGGCCTAGCGGGATGATCTCAGCACTGTTTTTGGCTGCGCTGTTGCAAAACACGGTTGCCGGCGCGGTACCGGGTGAACGCACTACCGCATCAAATGGTACTGGATCTTCCGGTGTGCAACAGACTGGACCAATACCCAACATCTTCGTCCGTTCGCAAAGACAGGAAATCAATTACGCTGTTGATAGCAGTCTTTCCACCCTCGTGGACACGGAGATACTGGAGGTTGCACCCAGGCATCCAAACGAGATTTTCAGTCGCGTGCCCGGCGTATGGGTTTCCAACGGGTCCGGTCAGGAGCACCTGACCGCCATACGCTCACCCGTTTTAACAGGGGCCGGAGCCTGTGCCGAGTTCATGCTGCTTGAAGATGGCGTTCCAACAAGGCCGTCCGGGTTTTGTAATGTCAACCAGTTGTTCGAAGTCAACCTCGTTCAGGCCGGCCAGATCGATGTTTTACGCGGGCCAGGTACGGTCACCTATGGTTCAAATGCGCTACATGGCGCCATTGATGTACGGACACCGGGCCCGGCAGCTGAAGGCTTTTATGCGTTTTCGCTGGAAGCCGGCAGCGATGACTACTACCGTGGCCGCTTCGCAGCATCCGTTGGCGATACGGCGGTGCAGGCCCACTATACGGATGCCGGTAGCTTCAGGGATGATGAAAATTTCCGTCATGGCCTGTTTAACCTGCAAATGACCCACGAGGCTGGAAGTGCAAACGGCAGAAGTTCGTTTGCTTATGCCAACCTGGATCAGGATACCGCTGGTTATATACTTGGCAAGGGTTCATACAAGGACGGGGAACTGCGCACGCAAAACCTGAACCCCGGTGCTTTTCGCGATGCCTGGGCCGCCCGCTTGTCCAGCCGCTGGAATAGCGTGACCCGAAACGGTAATGCGCTGGAATTTACACCTTACGCACGCAGCAGTCGCATGGAGTTTTTGCAACACTTTCTGCCGGGCACGCCGCTGGAGAATAACGGTCAGGATTCAGCAGGTTTGTTGTTTGGGTGGACCGACGACGGCAGCTTGTCTGCAGGTGTTGACCTGGAATGGGCTGATGGTTCCCTGGTTGAATACCAACAGAACCCGGTTGAATCTGGTTCTGTCTTTCTCAGGGAAACCCGGCCACAGGGTTTCCATTACGACTACAAGGTCAAGGCCGTTACCTTTGCCGGGTGGTTACAGTGGCAGACGGAATTGAGACCGGGCCTGGAGGCAACCGCCGGCTTGAGGGCTGAGCATATCAGCTATGACTACAACAACCGGATGCTCGACGGCAATACACGTGACGATGGTTCCGAATGTGGTTTTGGTGGCTGCTTGTACACACGCCCGGCGGACCGCAGTGACAGTTTCAGCAATTTTTCACCCGAACTGGGATTGGGTTTTGATCTCGATGATCAAAACCTGCTCTATTTGCGCCTGGCCAGGGGGTTCCGGGCACCACAGGCTACCGAGCTTTACCGCTTGCAAAGGGGGCAGACGGTTGCCGACCTTGATTCAGAGGTGCTGGATTCCCTGGAGCTGGGGTTAAAAGGTCTTAGCGATAAACTGAGCTACGAACTGGTCGCTTTTGCCATGAAAAAGAAGAACTATATTTTCCGTGATGCCAACGGCTTCAACATCAGCGATGGCAAGACCCGGCATTGGGGGATCGAATCAAACCTGGACTGGCAACTGACCGCAACGCTGGCTGTCAGTGCAAACCTTTCCTGGGCCAACCATGAATATGACTTCAACCGGGACCTGGGTAATGCTGGAATTATTTCAAAAGGTAATGAAGTTGACACGGCTCCCCGGTGGACGGGTGGTTTAAGGTTAAATTGGCAACCGCTGCAGCGATTTGAAACCGAGGCAGAATGGGTCTACCAGGGCGGATATTTTCTGGATGCCGCCAACGCACACAGGTACCCCGGCCACAGCCTGGTGAATTTGCGAGGCTGGGTGAACATCGCGGATAGCAACCACAGCCTGGCCTTGCGTCTGACGAACCTGCTGGATACCCGTTATGCAGAACGTGCCGATTACGCCTTTGGCAATTACCGCTATTTTCCGGGAGCGGGCCGTCGGGTCAGCATTGAGTGGCGTTACAGAAACTAACGCGCATTTTTCACCAGTCGGTAGCTAGCCTCTCTATAAGCAAATAGCTTGTCGGGATTGAAAAGTATTAGATCAGACTTGTATTAGGTATAACTGTTGCGTTAGGCCAACTCAGGTGTTTCTGTTCTCTCCGATTTGACAGGAGGAGGGCTGCGGTGGGTGGTAGTGCTTACCAGGACGCGCTCGAGCACATCCATGTGTCGCTCATCCTCGACAT
>Ga0102946_1000397_pt1 | contig 15231 bp, 15 predicted proteins | sample SalPon2A_A_D1_MG_FD_78209 | JGI IMG/M metagenome (GOLD analysis project Ga0102946, IMG submission 78209) | Soil microbial communities from South San Francisco under conditions of wetland restoration - Salt Pond MetaG R2A_A_D1_MG | ecosystem: Environmental > Terrestrial > Soil > Wetlands | place... | reverse complement strand
TGACGTCCAGGTGCGCATCGGCAGCCGTGGCCAGGGTCGAGCGTGGCTTACCGGTCATTGCAATCAGCTTGGCACCCATCCGCCGCACTAATGGCAATATCGTGATGATTTCTTCCGTCTCGCCCGAATACGAAATCGCAAGGACGACATCCTGCCTGGTTATCATGCCCAGGTCGCCGTGACTGGCTTCGCCCGGATGCACGAAGAATGCGGGCGTGCCGGTACTGGCAAGTGTAGCGGCGATTTTCCGGGAAATATGACCGGACTTGCCCATGCCAGCTACGACGATGCGGCCCGGTGTATCGAGGCACATTTGGCAGGCAGTCAGAAACGCATCGTCAAGTCGCGCACGCAGGCTGTCCACCGCCCGTGCCTCAATGGCCAGCACCTCGCTGGCCAACGCGAGAATTTCGTCATTTGTGTATTCTGCGGCCAAGCGCGGGTCCTCGCGTCGTTCGATCAATCCATTCTAACGTTTTGCAGCACGACGTAGGAGTCGTATGCAATAAAAGCCAGCAACAAGGCTATGCCTTCGATGCGCGACAACTCGCTTCTGCCGTCGTAGTCGTGCGTCATCGCGAACAGGACGAGCGTAAATGCCACCATGACAAAAATATGCAGGGACAAAACCGACTGCACGACCCCGATCGGCGCGATCGTGGCTGCAACGCCGATGACGCCGAGCAAATTGAAAATATTGGAGCCCACAATATTACCGATTGCGAGCCCGTACTCGCCGCGAAGAGCGCTGACCATCGAAACTGCCAACTCGGGCAGACTCGTGCCGAGCGCGACCAGCAATATGCCGATAACCACGTCACTAACGCCGAAATATTCGGCGATGGATGTTGAACCCTGCACCAGCATTTGTGCGCCGATTAGCAGCGATGCGAGACCCACCAGCAGCCACATGACCGCGTTCGGCATCGCCACGTTCTTGGGGATTTCAGCTTCGTAGTCCTGCTGGATGGGGTCAGAGGGGGCTGAGCGAAGCCCGAGACGCGCAAGCCAGAACATGACGATGACCAGGCCGGTTAACATTACCAGGCCGTCGATGCGGCTCAGGTACGCATCGAGAAACAGTGACACGGTCAGCAGCGTGACCGCCAGCAGCGCCGGCATCTCCCGGCGCAATGTGGCGGAGCGCAGCTGGATCGGTCGAACGATAGCGACACAGCCGAGTACCAGGCCGATGTTCGCGATATTCGAGCCGATCGCATTGCCGAAAGCGAGGCCCGGCTGACCTTTTGAGGACGCGATTACGGAAACCAGTATTTCGGGCGCCGACGTCGCAAAAGCGACGATGGTGAGTCCAATCAGCAATGGCGCCACACCCAGGTTTCTGGCTGTCGCGGCTGCGCCATGTACAAACCGGTCCGCGCCCCAAATCAGGGCCGCCAGGCCGGCAATCACTAAAATAAGGTTGCCTAGCATCAGTATACTTGATCGGCCTAATGGGCTCGGGGCCAGATATCATACACAACAGACGCTTTAACGGTACACTGCGCGCGCTGAAACCAAACTGAAAGACAACATCAGAATGAAGCCATCAGAAATTGAACAACTTATCAAAGCCGGATTCGAAAATGCCGACGTCCGGGTGATCAGTGATGACGACACACATTTCGCCGCGATTGTTATAGCCGCCGAATTTGCGGGCAAACGCTCAATTGCCCGACATCAGATGGTCTACAAGACCCTTGGATCGCTGGTAGGCAATGAAATTCATGCCCTCTCAATCCGTGCTTTGACTCCTGATGAGGCGCAGGAACAAGAGGGCTAGGGGCCAGTGGACAAACTGCGAATAACAGGGGGTGCGACCTTGTCCGGCAAGGTCGAAATTTCGGGAGCCAAGAATGCCGCGCTGCCGATCCTGGCGGGCACGCTGCTGGCAACCAAACCGGTGACGGTGCGCAACGTGCCGCACCTGAAAGACGTGACGACAACCATCGCGCTGCTGCAGACGATGGGCGTGCAGGTCACCATCGACGAACATACGAACGTCTCGGTCGATGCCAGTGAGGTTAATCGGCTCGAAGCGCCGTATGAACTGGTGAAAACGATGCGCGCTTCGATTCTGGTCCTCGGTCCGCTAGTAGCACGATTCGGGCAAGCCAGCGTTTCATTGCCCGGCGGCTGCGCGATCGGCGCACGTCCTGTAAATCTGCACGTTGCCGGCCTGCAGGCCATGGGTGCCACTGTCACGGTGGAGAATGGATTTATCAAAGCGCGTGCCGAACGACTCAAGGGCGCGCAGATCGTTTTTGATGTCGTCACCGTAACGGGAACCGAAAATCTGCTCATGGCGGCCGTGCTCGCGGATGGTGTAACGGTCCTGGAGAACGCGGCGCGCGAGCCGGAAGTCAAGGATCTCGCGGATTTCCTGTCCGGAATGGGCGCGAAAATCGAAGGTGCCGGCACCGGCACGATCACCGTGGAAGGGGTTGAGTCCCTGGGTGACACGGAACACTTTGTGTTGCCGGACCGCATTGAAACCGGCACTTACCTGGTCGGCGCCGCGATGACCGGCGGCAAAATACGGGTGGAGAAAACTGCGCCGGAAACGCTCGACGCAGTACTGATCAAGCTGGCAGAAGCGGGTGCCGATATCACGGCCGGTCCGGACTGGATTGAATTGGATATGCACGGCAGGCGTCCGCAGTCCGTTGATCTGCGTACGGCCCCGTACCCTGCATTTCCCACCGACATGCAGGCCCAATTCTGCGCCATGAATGCTGTCGCTACCGGCGTCGGCACTGTGACGGAGACTATTTTCGAAAACCGCTTTCAACACGTTCTGGAGTTGCAGCGAATGGGCGCGGATATCCAGATTGAGGGCAATACAGCGATCTGTACCGGGACCGATAATCTGACCGCAGCACCGGTTATGGCGACCGATCTACGAGCATCAGCAAGCCTGGTGTTAGCAGGTCTGGCAGCGACAGGCGACACAATCGTCGATCGGATTTACCACGTCGATCGGGGTTACGAACGCATCGAAGAGAAGTTGCGACAGCTTGGCGCAAGTATTCGCCGCGTAAGCTAGTAATGACGGCTACGGCGGCCGTTCAACGACGACAAGCGTGGTTTCAAACTGCTCCTGATCCCGCAAGGCGACAATTTCAATGGTATCGCCAGGACTCGTTCCGGCAACCAGCAATCTTGCCTGGCGCTGCGAGATGATTCTTTCGCCGTTGATGGCAAGAATGACGTCGCCGCTGTCCAGTCCGGCATTCGCAGCGGGGCTGCCCTGGAATACCTCATCCAGCAAGATACCGATGTCGCCTTCGATGCCCATCGCCGCGCGCTCTGCAGGCGTCAGATCATCCGGACGAAATCCCATCCAGCCACGCACGACGCGGCCGTGCTCTTTTAGTTCGGCGACAACGCCCCGTACCAGGTCGACCGGGATCGCAAAGCCGATACCCTCAGTGCCAGTATCCTGCTGCAAGACAGCCGTATTTATGCCGATCAGTTGACCGCGCACATTGATCAGGGCGCCGCCTGAATTGCCCGCATTGATGGCAGCGTCTGTCTGGATATAGTTCTCGAAGGTGTTGAGCAGGATGTCGCCGCGTCCGGTGGCGCTGACAATTCCCTGTGTCACCGATCGGCCCATGCCATAGGGATTGCCAATAGCCATCACGACATCGCCAACGCGAAGCTGGTTCGAGCTCCCCAGCGGAATAACAGGCAAGTCGCCCATATCGACACGCAGCAGCGCCAGGTCGGTTTCCGCATCCACCCCAACGATCTCGGGTTCTGCGATTCGACCATCGTTGAGCTGCACATTGATTTCAGCAACCGCATTGACCACGTGGAAATTGGTGACCAGGTAACCGTCAGGATCGATAATCACGGCGGAGGCAGCGCTTGACTCGATACGAAAGCGTGGTCGTTCATCCGCTGAGGACGAGTATTCAACCAGGCGCTTGGTGTAAATACTGGCGACAGCAGGCGCGCTGACATCTACCGCATCGGCATAGCTCGCCGGTGCATAACTGCTCGGGCCGCCAATCGTCGGCAGCAAATCCGGCCGAAATAACACGATGAGAAAAGCAGCAGCCAGGCCCACGACAACGGACTGTACGACAAACAGCAAAACTGACTTAACTCTGGACAACAAAATTCCCTTGAGAATCAATCTGTTTGATGCGATGCGCTGGCAAAATTCCTGCGGCCCCGTGTATAATGCGCGATCATTTTGACAGCAACCCCAATAAGACCTCATCCTGACGACTATTCGAGGTTGCTGCAAATCTAACAGTAACGACGTAAAACAAGAAACGCGCTGAAAGAAAGGACCAAAACCAACCCTTGATCAGCCGGGCGTATAGGAGTGCCTGATGAGCGACGACGACGCGGATCGCATTGATCGTAACCGACGTCATTTTCTGACTGTAGCGACAGCGGTAACCGGCGCAGCCGGTGCCGGCGTAGCTTTGTACCCTTTTCTCGCTTCCTTGCAGCCGAGCGCACGCGCTCAGGCGCTGGGCGCGCCAGTCGAAGTACCGATCGGCTCGATGCAGCCGGGCGAAATGGTTCGTGTGTTGTGGCGTGGCAAGCTGGTTTACGTACTGCGCCGGACGCAGGCGATGCTCGACCGCCTGCCGGAAACCCTTGACCAGTTGCGCGACCCCAATTCCGAGGTTGCCGAACAGCAGCCGGAATATGTAGTCAACGACACGCGTTCTGTGAAACCGGAGTACCTGGTCGTAGAAGGCTCATGTACGCACCTGGGTTGTGCGCCACTTCAGGACTTCGAAGTGCGCCCCAGTGAAAACTGGCAAGGTGGATTTTTCTGCCCCTGCCATGGCTCGAAGTTCGACCTCGCCGGGCGGGTTTTTAAGGGCGTTCCGGCACCGACGAATCTGCGTGTTCCGCCGTACCGTTTTGTCCGCGATGATTTGATCCTGATCGGCCAGGACACGGGAGCAGCGTAATGGCAAAGATTGAAGCAGAAGTCGGTCAGCAGAAAGGCGGGTTATTGAAGTGGATTGACGATCGTTTTCCGTTCTCGGAAACGATGAAATATCACGTCACCGAGTACTACGCGTCAAAAAACTTTAATATCTGGTACGTATTCGGCGTGCTGGCAATGGTTGTCCTCGTCATTCAGCTGCTTACCGGCATATTCCTGACGATGAATTACAAGCCGTCAGCCGAGGAAGCCTTCGCATCTGTCGAATACATTATGCGAGATGTTGAATGGGGCTGGTTGATTCGCTACATGCATTCAACCGGGGCATCGTTTTTCTTTGTCGTTGTATACCTGCACATGTTCCGCGCGATGCTTTACGGGTCCTATAAAAAGCCGCGCGAGCTTATCTGGATCATCGGCATGTTGATTTTCTTCGTGTTGATGGCCGAAGCCTTTGCCGGTTACCTGTTGCCCTGGGGGCAAATGTCCTACTGGGGGGCGCAAGTGATTATCTCGCTGTTCGGTGCCATTCCTGGCATCGGCGAGTCACTGGTCGAGATTATCCGGGGCGACTACTCCATTTCGGATATCACTCTGAATCGGTTCTTCGCTTTGCATGTGATCGCGTTGCCACTGGCACTGATTGGCCTGGTATTTGTACACATCGTTGCCCTGCACGAAGTCGGCTCGAATAATCCGGACGGTATCGAGATCAAGGAGCACAAGGGGCCTGACGGCGTACCGCTGGACGGCGTTGCATTCCATCCTTACCACACGAGCAAGGACCTGGTCGCAATCATTGTATTTCTGATGATTTTCTCTTTTGTCCTGTTCTTCGCGCCGGAAATGGGTGGTTATTTCCTCGAGTATGCGAACTTCGAGCCAGCGAACGTCAAGGCTACGCCAGAGCATATTGCACCGGTCTGGTATTTCACGCCGTTCTACGCAATTTTGCGCGCCGTACCCGACAAACTCTGGGGCTTTATTCTGTTTGGACTTTCAGTGATTTTGCCGGTGTTTTTACCCTGGCTGGATCGTGCACGGGTCAAGTCCATTCGCTACCGCGGCTGGATTTATAAAGCGGCCCTGACGTTGTTCGTCATCAGCTTCATTTCCCTGGGCTGGTTAGGTGTGCAGCCCTCAGAGGGCGTCTACGTGCTGGCGGCAAGGATCTTTTCCGTAATCTACTTCGCTTTTTTCCTGTTGATGCCGTACTACACGACTATCGACAAGACCAAGCCAGTTCCGGACAGGGTGGTTTAGCATGAAAAACACCAAGAGCCTCTTTGCTTTGATGTTGCTGGTTGCAGGTTTCTCGGCAACGCCTGCTGTCGCTGCCGGCGGTGGCGCCGAGTTGGAAAAAGCGAACATCGATCCGAGTGCAATTCCGTCGCTGCAACGCGGCGCCCGCAACTACATGAACTACTGTTCCGGTTGCCATTCGGCGCAATACGTTCGCTTCAATACGATCGGCAAGCACCTGGAGTTATCGGATGAGCAACTGGTCGATAACCTGATGTTCAATGCCGACAAGACGTTTGAGACGATTCGATCGGCCATGCCCGCAGCAGGCGCGGAGCGCTGGTACGGGGTGGCTCCACCCGACCTGTCATTAATGGCGCGCTCGAAAGGCGCGGACTACATCTACACGTTCCTGAAGAGCTTTTACGTTCAGGAAGACAGTCCGACCGGTGTTAATAATGTCGTTATGCCGGCAACCAGCATGCCGCACGTACTTTGGGAATTGCAGGGATATCAGCGAGCAATATTCTCCGAGCACGAGGAATCCGACGAAGCAGGTAATGTCACGACGACCTTACATTTCGAAGGTTTCGAGCAAGTATCCGAGGGCACACTTGATGCCGAGGATTACGATGATTTTGTTCGCGATACTGTGAATTTTCTGGCGTACATCGCCGAACCGATTCGTGGGGAGCGTCGCAAGATTGGCACTTGGGTAATTATGTACCTGATCGTGTTCTTCATCATCGCCTTGATGCTTAAGAAACAAATCTGGAAAGACGTGCACTGAATGAGCTGACGTAATCTGAAGATCAGCACTAATAATAAGTAATTCGAGGAATTCCATGATGGCAGTTATCGCCAATAGACGTTCTGTAATGACTTTGTTTTCCCGGCCCACCGACATTCACAGTCATCGAACGCGACTGGTTCTGGCCGAAAAGAATATCAATATCGAGATCACCAATGTTCTGGGGAATGACTTACCCGAAGACTTGATGGATTTGAACCCGTACCACACGGTACCGACGTTGGTTGACCGGGACCTGACACTCTACGACTCTCGCGTGATTATCGAATACCTGGACGAGCGGTTTCCGCACCCTCCGTTGATGCCGGTTGACCCGGTTATGCGCGCCCAATTTCGCCTGGCGCTGTTTCGTATTGAAACCGACTGGTATTCGATTGCGGAGGAGGCTGAGTCGACGAGTGATGGCAAGCTGAGCACGAAGTCCCGCAAGCTTCTGCGCGAAAGTATTTTACAAAGTAACGAACTGTTTGGCGCGCGCCCATACTTTCTCAGCGACGAGTTTTCGCTCGTCGACGCCAGTATTGCGCCGATTTTGTGGCGTTTGCCGGTTTATGGCATCGATCTGGGCAGTCAGGCGGAGGCCATTGAAAACTACATGGAGCGCGTATTTGCCCGCGAATCCTTCCAGCGCAGCATGACTGAACTCGAGCAGGAGATGCGCCTGTAACCAGCTTATGTCACCAACGGCCATGGCGGGCAAAACAATGCTAAGCTATGCGCTGGTGGAAGAACGACCAGGCTTAATAATAAATTGAATAATCCAAGCCGATCAAAAAGACCTTACCTGATTCGGGCCATGCACGAATGGATGGGCGACAACGTATACACGCCACACATTGTGGTTGATGCGGGTGTCGACGGCGTGACTGTGCCTCCGGAACATGTCAAGGATGGCAAAATTATCCTGAACATCAGTGAGACAGCCGCGCACAACCTCAAGTTGACGAATAGTGCGATCAGTTTTCGCGCCCGGTTTTCGGGAGTGCCGTTTGACGTATGGGTGCCGATGAAGTCGGTGCTCGGCATCTACGCGCGTGAAACCGGCCAGGGCATGATTTTCTCGCACGATGCAGAATCGTCCTCGGACCAGGCTGTGCAAACAACGTCGCTGGAAGAATCCTCGCGCCAGCGTCCGCACTTGCGAGTGGTCAAGTAATCACTGCTGATTGCCCGCGGGCCTGAACGCGTCACGAAGCCAGCGAATGGTTTGTTTACCATTCGCGTCGGCATTGATTCCGATGACGTCAAAACGTACTGGCAGGGCGGCATAGCGTTGGTTCCAGGCGAGAAACAGTCCTGCGGTGCGAATAATTTTGGACTGTTTTCGTCGGTCGATCGTCTGTTCAGCGGTAACGAACGAGCGATCGCTGCGATATCGCACCTCGATAACAACCAGGCAGCTGGCGTCCCGCATGATCAGGTCTATCTCGCCAAAGCGGCACGCGAAGTTTCGCTTTACGGGAGTTAACCCCCGGTCTTGCAGATAGCTGAATGCAAGGTCCTCAGCGCTATCGCCTATAACTCTGCGGTCTCGTCGTACCACGGCTCGTCGTCAGCAATTTGGGGCTGCTGTACCTCAGCCTCACCGCTGCCGTCCAGGATTGGGCCCCCTGGCAATTCCGGCTCTGGAAGCGGCACGGGCGTGCCATTTTGAAACTGCGCCCAGGCGAGTCTGCGATGCACTTTGCCATCGGCGTCGAGGAATAATCGGCCCGTAGCGCCGTCTATTTCCAGCATGTCACCGCCGTGTGCTGTGTAGAGCGAGGCAATCAACTGATAGGCATCGTAGCCCATTGCATGCAGGCGACCGAGACGCCGTTCGTCAGGGAACTGGTCCGCATAAAACGCCGGTAAATTTCCGATCCATGCCTGCGGCGCTATTTGCCACGGAGCGTCTGCGAACATGATGCCGTTCAGGTCACTATTCGATCGCCCGTCAAGCTCATAAATCGACGAGGTGGAATAGGCGGGTATGTCGCCCGAATAATGAAATTTCAGCTGGGATTTGAGCAGTCGACCGGTAGCCGCATCGGCTGCAAGAAAAATGAACTCACTGTCCTGGCGTCGGCGGGGGTCGAATTGTAACGGTCCACCGATATTTGCTCGCAGGCGGCGGTAGCGTTGCACACTGCCCGACAGTGCCATCAGCTCTTCGATCGTATTCGAGAAATCCGGGTTAGTCGGTATATAGCTGCGATAGTCGAGCAGGGTGCCGCCCAACGATTCGTATTCTGTGGCGAAGGCCGACAAGACGCGTCTGCCCCAGTCGTTATTCGGTACCAGTGCGACACTGCGCAGGTGCCCGTCGCTAATGGCGCGATATGCTGCGCTGCGGGCTTCGTCTTCAGGAGCCAGTGCGAACTGGTACAGCCCCGGTGGTGCCAGAATTTCCTCGGGCAGATAATTCAGCGTCAGCACCGGCACCGGAACAAGGATATCGTTGGCCAGCTCGATGACATTGTTTCTGAGCAATGGTCCGATAACGAATTCGGCTCCATCGGCAACCGCATTATTGTAGGCTGCGCTGGCGCCGCCTGCCGCGCCGACATCGTAGATCCGAATCGACTGCGGTTCATCCAAAGATTCCAGCGACGCAAAGTAAGCGCCCAGGAAACCATTCTGAATTGCGTGCCCGGCACGTTCGGCGCGGCCAGACAAGGGCAGCAGCAACGCGACTTGCTTCGGGTAATCGAGCATCATTTCGTCCGGCAGCTCGAGCTCATCGACGATGATCATGGCCGGATGACCTGCATGCGAGTTGCGCCAGCGGACAGCTCCGTTGGCCCAGCCAATGCCCTGTTGGCCGGTGGATACGGCCAGCGAACTCAGGGTTAACCAACCCCGCGTGTTTTCATTCAGTGTGAGTTCTGCGTTGGCGCGTAACACAGCCGGATCACTGCTCAGCAAACCGCGCCATAGATGTCGCCGGTTATTCTGTATGTCCCGACTGCTGGTCAGCATTGCTTCGCGCTGGGTCATCAGCTCCACCGCCCGCGCCGGATCCTCTTTCTGAATCCAGGCATCGGCCCGCAGCGCATCGATACTGAGCCTTCGTTTGCGCGTCAATGATTGGCGGCTGAGTGCTTCAAGAATCTCGAGTGCGCCGTCGGCATCGCCGGCGTACAGTTTCAGCATTGCCGAGTTGCTATCCCAAAGATGACGACCCTCCGCATCGGACGGTCGGCTGATGGTGGCAAACGCGCTGCTGGCACGGCCAGTGTCACCGGCAAGCAACCACTGCTCGACAGCCAGCAAGGTAAGCCGGTCGCGTTCCGCGCCAGTCTGACCTGCGGCAAGATCGATATAACTCGCCGCGGCGCCCAGATGATCGCCATTTCGCGAGAGCCGTTCTGCACGGTCTTCAGCAGACGTACCGCCAAAGCCGCCACCCGTTGATTGGCAGGCAGACAGCGCGATTATGAGCAAGACGCATGACGCAAATCTTGCCAAACGTCGCAGACCACGTGCAGGATGTCGTGGAGTGATTAGCCTATTCATTCTGTAAAAACGTCATTCCTTAAGAGCAAGCGATAATCTATGAGCGGCACCCTGTTCATTGTGGCAACGCCGATCGGCAATCTTGATGACCTGTCACCGAGAGCGCGCGAAACGCTGGCTGGTGTAGATCTTATTGCCGCCGAGGATACCCGCCACACCGGCCGATTACTATCGCATTTCGGCGTGAAAACGCCACTTATTGCACTGCATGATCACAATGAAGATCAGGCAGTCGCCGGCCTGGTTGACGAACTAAGCGCCGGCAAATCGATTGCGCTGGTCAGCGATGCCGGCACACCGTTGATCAGCGATCCAGGCTACCGACTGGTTGCCCTGGCACACGCAAAAGGAATGCGGGTAGTCCCGGTCGCCGGACCCAGTGCGGTGACGGCGGCGCTGTCTGCAGCCGGTTTGCCGACGGACCGGTTTTGTTTTGAGGGTTTCCTCCCCGGCAAACACAAGGCCCGAATCGACCAGCTGGCGGCACTGAATGATGAGGTGCGTACGCTGGTTTTCTACGAATCGGTCCACCGGGTTCGCGACAGTCTTGCAGACATGTGCGAGGTGTTCGGCGGTGACCGATTCGCATTCATCGGTCGCGAGCTAACCAAGCTGCACGAACAGTGCCTGCAGGCGCCACTGGCCGACCTGCTGCGCCAACTCGATGAAGGTGACATTCCCTGCAAGGGAGAATTCGTCATCATCGTCGCCGGCACCACCACCAAACCCGCCTCCACATACGACGTCGACCTCCTGCTAACGGAGCTCTCCACTGTCCTCTCCTCCAAAGACGCCGCCAGAATCGCGGCAAAGCTAACCCCCCACCAACGTAATGACCTGTACGCACGGATTCTGGAGCTCAATGACAGGAAGTAAGGGGTGTCCGGTAGGTATTTGTTTGAAATAAAGCGCAGCGCAGCGAGCCATTCCAACAAATACCTACCGGACACCCCTTACGTGCGCCCAACTAAAGTGTAGAATCCGCCGTCCAAGAAAGCCGGAGTCGGCGAGACAATCGCTGCAACGCTCGTCGTTGTGGAGGAAAGTCCGGGCTCCGTCGGACAGGGCGCCAGGTAACGCCTGGAGGGCGTGAGCCCATGGATAGTGCCACAGAAAATATACCGCCGGCTTCGGTCGGTAAGGGTGAAATGGTGCGGTAAGAGCGCACCGCGCGACTGGCAACAGTTCGCGGCACGGTAAACCCCGCCCGGTGCAAGACCAAATAGGGGAGTATGCAGCTCGCTGCACCGTCGGTTCCGAACGGACTCCCGGGTAGGTTGCTTGAGGCAGTTGGTGACAGCTGTCCCAGATGAATGATTGTCTAACACAGAACCCGGCTTATTGCCGGCTCCGACTTTCTTGGACCCAAAAATCAGGGACAGGCTACTGTTTCACCTTTTTCTCTTGACAGAAAAGGTGAAACAGTAGCCTGTCCCCGGTTTTAATCTTGGTTTCCTTTTTAAATCAATAAGTTATAATGACTTTCAAGGTCAATTCAAGCGCATTTGCGCAAGGCTTGCTGATGAAGCGGGAGTTTGCCGAACTTGAGGCGCTGTCTGTGTTTGGCGACTCAAGACTAAGCAGCTTTTTAAGAAAGTCACCTAAGTTTATGATTTTCCTTGCGCCAATGCTGCCACAATTCGCCAGATTTGAGCCACCTCAACGCCCCTAAGTCCCTGTACAACAACAATTAATTGCCAGGGCCCATTGACGCTCCGCAAGATCCGACCTTATAGTGTCGAAAAGTGGATAAAAGTGGGAGGAAGGGGGCTGTCCGCCCGGATTTCGCGCCTTTAAGCGCGAAACCAGAACAGTCTCAATCGCAGTGTTTCGAGGGGCCACCAAAGTCAACCTGGACGCCAAAGGGCGTATGGCAATACCGACCCGGTATCGGGAGCGGCTGTCGGCGCGATGTGATGGCGAAATCGTTGTCACGGTTGATAAGGACCATTGCCTGCTGATTTACCCGCTGCCGGACTGGGAAGAGCTGGAACGCAAGTTAGTGCGCCTGCCCAGCATGAACAAAGTCGCGCGGAATATCGTGCGCATTATGGTTGGTTACGCGACGGAGGTCGACATGGATAACAGCGGTCGCATCCTCGTGTCGAAAGAATTACGAGAGTTTGCGGGCCTGGATAAAGCCGCGATGCTCATTGGACAAGGCAACAAATTTGAATTGTGGGATGAAGACTCCTGGATCGAAAAACGCGATGCATGGCTCGCCGAAGATGGCGATGGCGAATTGCCTGCGGACCTTGAATCGATTTCTTTCTAAGGAGCACGACTCCCAATGAGCGGCAACGCGCATGTGTCTGTGCTGCTCGAACCGGTCCTTAAAGGGCTGGCGATAAAACAAGACGGAATATACGTCGACGGGACATTCGGACGAGGAGGGCATAGCCGCGCAATCCTCGAACGATTAACAACAAACGGCCAGCTCATTGCAATTGATCGCGACCCACAAGCGATCGCATCGGCCGAGCCGTTTCTAACGAATGATCCGCGAGTAACTTTAGTAAAGGGCGAAATTGCAGAATTGGCGACATGCATTGGGGAACGGGGAGTCTTGGGAGAAGTCGACGGCTTGTTGTTTGACCTGGGAGTCTCGTCGCCGCAGCTCGACGTTGCGGCGCGCGGGTTCAGCTTTCTTCGCGACGGACCGCTCGACATGCGAATGGACCCGGGCACCGGTCGCTCCGCAGCGGAGTGGTTGCAGTCAGTGGATGAGTCAACCTTGAAACAGGTCCTGTTCAAATATGGCGAAGAACGCGATGCCGCACGGATTGCGCGAGCCATCGCGACTGCGCGTGACGCTGTCGAGATCAGCGGCACCCTGCAACTGGCAGACATTGTGGCGTCGGTCATTCCAGCCCATACGCGCAAGAAGCATCCGGCTACGAAGACCTTCCAGGCGATCCGTATTTTTGTCAACGACGAACTCGGGCAAATCGAAGCCGCATTACAGCAGTCGCTTGCCATACTGAAACGCGGCGGTCGCCTGTGCGTGATCAGTTTTCATTCGCTCGAGGACCGGCTGGTCAAGCGCTTCATGCGGGAGGCTTCGCGGGAGGCTGAGCAATATCGTGGTATGCCCGACGTGCCGGCAGAGTTTCAACCAAAGCTGAAGCTCGTTGGCAAGGCCGTTGCTGCGACGGCAGATGAAATTACCGCCAACGTACGTGCTCGCAGTGCGCGCCTCAGAGTTGCGGAGCGCCTCTGATGACAACGACTGCAAAACGTCAGCCGTTCCTGCTGGTCATCGTATTCGCGGTGGTCGGTGTGCTCAGCGCGATTGCACTGATCTATACCAAGCACGAGTCGCGCAAGCTTTTCGTCGAACTGGAGATGCTGACGCAGCAGCGCGACGAACTGAATATCGAATGGGGACAGCTGCAGATCGAGCAGAGCACCTGGGCCACCCATTCACGCATCGAACAGGTTGCTACGGACGATCTGTCCCTGGTGCGGCCGACGAGTGCGGAAATTTTCGTGATCGAACGACAATGACACGCGGCGCAGAAACAAAAACACAATCGGCAAGGCGGTTCGTCGGCAGGGTCACGCTGGTCAGCGTGTTGTTCGTTGCGGCGGCGACAACACTGGTTGCTCGTGCTGTCCATCTGCAGGTGTTCAATACCGAGTTTCTGAACGAGCAGGCTGACAGCCGGCACTTGCGCACCGCAACAATCACGGCTCACCGCGGCACAATTACGGATCGCAATGGCGAACCGCTGGCGATCAGCACGCCCGTCGACAGCGTTTGGGCAAATCCGAAAGAGCTGGCCCTGGCAGAAGACAAAATGCCGGCTTTGGCTCGCGCGCTGGGCATAGACGAGCAGTCTTTGATTCGGCAGATAACGTTCAGCATGAACAAGGACTTCGTCTATTTGCGGCGTCACCTGAGCCCCGACCAGGCCGCAGAAGTGATGGCCCTGAAGCTGCCCGGCGTCAATATCCAGCGCGAGTACCGGCGTTTTTATCCGGCCGGTGAAGTAACCGGGCACCTCGTCGGTTTCACCAACATTGATGACAAGGGTTTGGAAGGTCTCGAACTCGAGTACGACTACTGGCTGGCCGGGGAATCCGGTGCGAAACGCGTACTGAAAGATCGTCTCGGCCGCGCCGTGGAAGATGTCGAAAGTATTCGTCCGCCGCGCCACGGCAAGGAATTGCGGACCAGCATCGACTTGCGAATCCAATATGTTGCCTACCGCGCACTGAAGCAGGCCATCAGTACCAACAATGCCCGCTCGGGATCGATTGTCGTACTCGATACCAAAACCGGTGAAGTGCTGGCGATGGCCAATCAGCCAACTTACAACCCGAATGATCGTTCTCAATTCGTGGCCGAACGCTACCGCAATCGTGCGATAACAGACATTTTCGAGCCTGGATCCAGTATCAAGCCGCTGATTATGACTGCGGCGCTGGAGAGCGGCGAGTACGCGGCCAATAGTATTATCGATACAGCGCCCGGATCGGTGAAGGTCGGCGCGAAGACCATTGAAGACAAGCGCAACCTTGGGCGCATCAGTCTCACCACAATACTGGCGCGCTCCAGCAACGTCGGCGCAACCAAGGTTGCGATGTCTCTGAAGCCCCGGGAGTTGTGGGGCACGATGCAAAACTTCGGTCTTGGCACAGTGACCAGCAGCGGATTTCCCGGGGAGTCAGCTGGCATGCTGACGCATCACGACCATTGGAAGCCGATCAGCCAGGCGACACTGGCGTATGGGTACGGATTGTCGGTTACGCCGCT